>ERZ1645185.785-NODE-785-length-13407-cov-8.769023_pt1 | contig 13407 bp, 16 predicted proteins | sample MGYA00575351_ERZ1645185 | MGnify/ENA primary metagenome ERZ1645185 (study PRJEB40838, sample SAMN11284767) | freshwater sediment metagenome | isolation source: river sediment | host: Sediment | place: India: Jana village, Kanpur | collected 2015-12-17 ...
CGACAATGAGATAAAACCATCACGGCACTTGAAAATTGGGGGAAGCCCTTGTAGTAGAGCTAACCGGCGCTGCGCGGCTTTATCGCGCAGCGTCCAGCGACCGAAGGGAGCGGGGTTGAGCGCCATGTTAGATTTTTTATTTCTTACCACGAGTTTCAGTCATTTCAAGTTTTGCCCGGATGACGGCAATATCAGTGCTAAGTGCAGGTATTTTTCCAACATCCCCCTCCATTCTTTTAACGTTTTCCTTTACATGCTCAATTTCTTTTTTTGCGACGGAAATTTCTGTCTTGTTTTCGTTAATGTTGTCCTTTAGCGGCAACAATGCGGAGAAGTATCCAATAATTCCTGTCAGAAACATGCCGCCAAGTGGAACCCCCCATTTTTCAAAGAAGGTATTGACGGCGACGCCGCTCTCGGTTCGTGCCGGTGGTTGTGGTAAAGATTGAGCTGTTACGGCTTGGTCTGGGGGAATTTGTGACGAAGACGAATGCAACGGTGCCGCCACAGTGGAAGTGCCAGATGATGCCAAAACAGGGGCATTCATTTAATTAGCCCCTCAATGCTTTTCTCGGTCAAACGCCCCGAGTACGTCTTGGATATTTTATGGAGTACTTGCTCGGATAACTCTTTATTCGGGTGTGGGTTGTTATTTATGTCTCTTTGGATATAAATACCCAATCTTTCCTTTCCATCAATTACAGCCGCCGCCGCAGAAATTTCCACAATGTCATTAATTGCCCAGTCCAGGGTCGTGCCTTTTTTGTTGAATCGAAGACTTAGCTCCTCTGCGTCACCAATTGAATCAAGAAAGTACTTACTCCTTATGGCCTGAACGGCTGTTGATGTCTCATGGAAATACCTACAAATCATTCCAAATCGGATGACTGAGCGCTTTTTAAGTACGTATGCGATAAAACCAAGAACCTTCGCATTGAAGTCAGCGATAAGTTCTGCATTTGACCGCTGATCTCCAATGCGCTGGAAATGTAGATCAATTCTTGATCGTGAGATATTGCAGACGTATTCATTTGACTCTGACCGCTGAGTAACCATCGGCACTTCCGGCGGCAATTCTCGTGGTATTGGCATTACCGATGGAATCGCGTCAAAGATATTCATCATGTTCGCGTTCAAATCTGCGAATTCGATATCAGGACGATCAACGATATCGCGAAAGAACAATGCAAACTGCAACGAAATTATCTGTGTCGGGGTAGTGTCGCTCATTACAGTCCTCTGAAAATCTAACGTAATTTAGACGACATGAAATTTAGCGACACACGTTGGCTAAATCAAGCGAATTTTACGTAACTATAACTTTAGTAATAGGTTTTATGCTTGCGCCGCCTTTTAGGGCAACCTAAAATTTCGCGGATGGAAGCTAGAGCCGTTTCTCAACAAACCCCCAGGCTTTTGGATCGTCTCAGGGCAGAAATCCGTCTGCGGCACTACAGCATTCGCACTGAAGAAACCTATGTGGATTGGGCGCGCCGTTTTATCCTGTTTCATGGCAAGCGCCATCCAAAGGACATGGGGGCCGGGGAGGTAACGGCATTCCTGTCTCATTTGGCATCGGAGCGGAATGTGTCGGCCTCGACACAAAACCAGGCCAAGTCTGCGCTCCTTTTTCTTTATCGCGAGGTGCTGGATATCGAGTTGCCTTGGCTGGATGAGGTGATCGCTGCCAAGGCGCCGCGCCGTCTGCCGGTGGTGTTGACCCAAATCGAGGTTCGGCGGCTGCTGAATGCCACTTCCGGTACGATGGGACTGGTTGTCAGCCTGTTGTATGGCACGGGCATGAGGCTGCTGGAGGGCTTGCGGCTCAGGGTGAAGGATGTGGAATTCGCTCGCCGCGAAATCATTGTGCGTGAAGGTAAGGGCAACAAGGATCGTGTGACGGTGCTGCCAGAAAACCTGATTCTGCCCCTGAAAACACATTTGGAGAAAGTGAAAGCGCTTCATGAGCGTGATCTGGAGGCCGGCTTTGGCGAGGTGTACTTGCCGGATGCCCTGGCGGTCAAATATCCAAATGCCGCCAAATCCTGGGGATGGCAGTATGTTTTTCCTTCCACGGTGCGCTCGGTTGATCCGCGTAGCGGCATGGAAAGGCGGCATCATTTGTATGAAGCCAGCGTGCAGCGCGCGGTGCGCGAGGCAGCGAAGCTGGCTAATATTCACAAGCCGGTAAGCCCTCATGTATTGCGCCATTCGTTTGCAACACACCTTTTGCAGGCGGGGTATGACATCCGCACGGTTCAGGAACTGCTGGGCCACAAGGATGTGGCAACGACAATGATCTACACGCATGTGCTGAACAAGGGCGGGCGCGGGGTGGTGAGCCCGCTGGATGTTTGAGCTTTTGCGCCTGGCCAACTGAATAGCTTTATTCTTCACGATGACATCAAAGCCGTCATCGCGAGCGGAGCGTGGCGATCCAGCCTTATCTAAATTTCATCTCTACTAAAATTCTGGATTGCCGCGTCGGCTTCGCCTCCTCGCAATGACGACATGAAAAGTAATCCTGACCTGATTAAATTGAATCCCCCCGCAATTTTTCTCATGGGCCCCACGGCCAGCGGCAAAACCGGCCTGGCGGTGGAGCTGGTGCGGCGCTTTCCGCTGGAAATCATCAGCGTGGATTCGGCGCTGGTGTATCGCGGCATGGATATCGGCACGGCCAAGCCGGATGCGGAGACCTTGCGCGCCGCGCCGCATCATCTGATTGATCTGATCGACCCGACCGAATCGTATTCCGCCGCCAGATTCCGTGACGATGCTTTGCGGCTGATGGCGGAGATTACCGCGCGCGGACATGTGCCGCTGCTGGTGGGTGGCACGATGCTGTATTTCAAGGCGCTGTGGGAAGGGCTGTCGGACATGCCGCAGGCGGATGCGGCGCTGCGCGAGGAAATTGAGCAAGATGCAATGGCGCGCGGCTGGCCCGCGCTGCATGCGGAACTGTCAAAGCTGGACCCGGAAACCGCAGCGCGGCTGAAACCAACCGACGCACAAAGAATCCAGCGCGCGCTGGAGGTGGTGCGGCTGACGGGCGAGCCGATGTCTAAAGTATGGGCAGGGCAGCGCGGAGAAAGCCTGCCCTATCGCGTATTGCCGCTGGCGCTGGTGCCGTCGGATCGCGCTGTATTGCATGAACGCATTGCCCAGCGGTTTGCGTCAATGTTGCAGGCGGGTCTGGTCGATGAAGTGAAGCAACTGCGCGAGTCGTATCCATTGAAGGCAAGTCTGCCGTCGATGCGCTGCGTAGGCTACCGGCAGGCGTGGTCGTATCTGGAAGGCGAATATGACGAGGCCGAGTTGCTCAATCGCGGCATCTATGCCACGCGGCAACTGGCCAAGCGGCAGCTTACCTGGCTAAGGGGCATGGACGTGGTGGAAGTGGATTGCCTGGCGGTGGATTTGGTGGAGCAGGTGGAGGGAATGGTTCGGGAATTCTTGAACGATAAAGGTTGAATCCCCCGCCTATCTAAACCGGCCACGCCTGCTTGGTGACGGCCACCGCGATCATGTAGGCAAATACCGCCAGCGCGCCGATGAAGGCCAGGTTGCGCTGCAGCGGGGTCTTGCCGCGTTTTAGCGCGATGGTGCCGAGCAAGATGTAAGCAAGCAGGGCGATGATCTTGGCCATGATCCAGCCGTGATCGAGCGGGTTGAGGTTGGCCACAATCAGCATGCCAATGGCGGCGGCCAGCAGGATGGCGTCGTTGGTATGCGGGACGATCTTCACCCATTTCTGGTTCAGCTTTGGCGAATCCGTCAACCGCCATGCACCGCGCAGCAGAAACAGCGCAAGCGTGATGACGATGGTGGCGAGGTGGATGTGTTTCAGCAGAGCGTAAGTCATGTCAGTTGTTCCTTTGATTTTGGTTTTTTGGTCATCGCGAGCATGGCGAAGCGATCCAGCTGGGTGAGGTCAAGGTAATTGGCTGGATTGCCGCGCCCCTGCGGGGCTCGCAATGACAGCTACCTGGATTGCCATGTCCGCTTCACCTCCTGGCAATGGCGAGTAATAAAAGTGTGTTTCATGGTTCGACCTTGGTCACTCGCGCCTTGGCGCTACCTTGCTGGAATCGCAGATCGAGTGATTCGTCGATCTGGATCTGGTTGCTGTTGCGGACCAGCTTGCCCTGTGCGTTGCGCACTACGCTGTAGCCGCGCGCCAGCACGGCATCGGGATTAAGGTGGGCAAGGTGGGCGGCCATGCGGTTGACCGAGGCTTGGCGGTCTTGAAGCTGGCGGTGCAGGGCGCGGGCCAGGTCGTGTTGAAGCTTGCCAAGCGCGTCCTGCTGTTTGTCTGTTGCTGGCCGGGCGAAGAGGAATCGGGTTTGCATCATGCCGCTGCGCATGCGGTGCGTTTGCAGGGCACGGCTGATGGATTGGTGCAGGCGTAGCGACAGGTGCTGCAAAGTGCTGCGCTGTTGCTGCAGCCGTTGCGCGGGATGCACCAGGCGGCGGGAAAGATAATCCACCTGTTGGGCGCGTGAATGCAGCAGTCGGTGCAGCGGCCGGGTAATGCGGTGATGTTGCGCGACCAGTGTCTGCATCCATTCTTCACGGCTGGCGATCACCTGTTCCGCCGCCGCGGTGGGTGTCGGCGCGCGCAGGTCGGCAACGAAATCGGCAATGGTGAAATCGGTTTCATGGCCCACACCGGATATGACCGGAACCGGGCAGGCGGCGATGGCACGTGCCACCCCCTCGTCGTTGAAGGCCCACAGGTCTTCGATGCTGCCGCCACCGCGGCAGACGATGAGCACGTCGCATTCCCTGCGTTCACTGGCGGTGCGAATGGCATCGGCGATTTTTTTGCCCGCGCCTTCGCCCTGCACCGCTGTGGGATAGAGGATGACGGGCAGCCACGGCGCGCGTCGGCGCAGCGTGGTGAGCACGTCGCGCAGGGCGGCGGCTTCGGGCGAGGTGACGATGCCCAGTTTTTTTGCAAACAGCGGCAGCGGACGTTTGCGCGCTTCAGCGAACAGGCCTTCGACGACGAGTTTCTGCTTGAGCTTTTCAAAGGCCTCGAACAATGCGCCTAGCCCGGCGCGGCGCATGACTTCCACCTGCAACTGGAATTCGCCGCGCGCTTCGTACAGCGTGGGCACGGCTCGCACTTCCACCTGATCGCCGTTCGATGGTTGCCAGTCGACGAACTGGTTGCGCCCGCGAAACATGGCGCAACGCACTTGTGCCGTAGCGTCTTTCAAGCTGAAGTACCAGTGACCGGAAGCCGCGCGGGTGAGATTGGAAATTTCTCCGCCCACCCACAGCAGCGGCATGGCGCCTTCGATGATGGATCGCGCCAGGCTGTTGAGCGCGGAAACCGTTAAAACAGGGCTTGACTTGACGGAATTTCCTTGCTCTCCCGCGTCATTCCATCCACCGGATAATTTGTTTTTCATCGAATTGTCACTAGGTGGCTGTGAATAAAGGGTATTTTATAACCCATTGAATTTAAACAACATTGTATCGCCTTCAGAATAGGCAGCGATTAAAAAGTGCTTTTATACAGGCAACTTAGGGTTATTCACAATTAGTTCTTCACAGATTTATCCACAGAAATTGTGGAGAACTCAACAGCGCTCAATCTGAACCCGCAAAGTACAAGACACGGGCACGATATACAAGAATTATCCGGGTTGAAGAAAGCACGCGCTTGTGGAAAACGAAGGTGCGAGATAAAGTCTTATTGTTTTGTCGTGTCGTTAATAACTACCTGGAGACACCCGCGTGTTAGCCATCATCGAGGCCGCCGGCTGGCCAATCTGGCCCCTGATTCTTGCATCCATCCTTGCTCTTGCCATCATCATCGAACGTTTTTACTCGCTGCGCGCGGCGGAAGTGGCGCCGCCAACCCTGCTGGCCAGCGTGGTCCAGCAGTTGAAGGGCCAGGGTCTGACCAACGAGATGCTGGCCAAGCTGGCCGCGGATTCGCCGCTTGGACAGATTTTCGCGGCGGGCCTGCGCAATGTGAAGAACTCGCGCGAGGTCATGAAGGAATCCATCGAAGAAGCCGGCCGAGCGGTGACGCACGACCTGGAGCGGTTTTTGACTTCACTGGGCACGATTGCCGCCATCGCGCCGCTGCTGGGCTTGCTGGGCACGGTGGTCGGCATGGTGGAAATCTTCGGTTCGCAGACGCCGACGGGCGGCAATCCCGCACAACTCGCGCACGGCATTTCCGTTGCGCTGTACAACACAGCCTTCGGCCTGATCGTGGCGATTCCGGCCATGATCTTCTACCGCTTCTTCCGCGCCCGCGTGGATAACCTGGCCATCGAAATGGAACAGCAGGCGATCAAGCTGGTGGAAGTGGTGCACGGAGATCGCAGTTGAACTTTAAACGGGGTTATCACCGCGAGGCACCCGAGATCAATCTGATCCCACTGATTGACCTGTTTCTGGTCATCATTATTTTTCTGATGGTGACGACAACCTACGCGCGTTACTCGGAACTGAAAATCAATCTACCCAGTGCCGCTGGGGAGGCAAGCCAGCAAAAACCGCAATCGATCCAGGTGGCGGTTGATCCCTCGGGCCGTTATCAAATCAACGAGCAGAACGTGGATTCCACTACCGAAGCGCTGGTAAAAGCCATGAGCGGCATCGCCAAAGGCAATGCCGACATGGTGGTGGTGATCAGCGCTGATGCGAAGGCCAGCCATCAGTCCGTGATCAATGTCATGGAAGCCGCCCGGCAGGCCGGGCTGGCGCGCATTACGTTCTCGACGCAGAGCTCAAACAACTAGGCAGGGCTGAGCGTTTGAACGTTCAAGCCTTCTGGACCCGCAAAACCCCGCTCAATTTTCTTTTGTTGCCGCTGACCTGGCTGTTTGGCGCCCTGGTGGCGCTTCGCCGCTGGCTGTATCGCAGGGGCGTGCTCGCATCGTTGCACCCCGGGGTGCCGGTTATCGTGGTGGGCAACCTAAACGCGGGCGGCAGCGGCAAGACACCTTTTGTCATCTGGCTGGTGGAATGGCTGCGGTCGCAGGGCCATTGCCCGGGCGTGATCAGCCGGGGCTATGGGCGCGACGATACTGACGTGCGCAGTGTTGCTTCCGGCAGTCTGGCATCGGAAGTTGGCGACGAGCCTTTGCTGATTCATTTGAAATCCGGCGTCCCCGTGGCGGTGGGTACAAAGCGTCTGGATGCGGCTCGCTTGCTGCTGGCTAAAAATCCTGGCGTGGATGTCATTGTGTCGGACGATGGCTTGCAGCATTACCAGCTGCGGCGCAATCTTGAACTGGTGCTGGCGGATGCGAAGAGCCTGTTTGGCAATGGCTGGCTATTGCCGGCTGGTCCGTTGCGCGAACCGGTTTCCAGACTGAGCGAAGCGGACGCGCTGATATTGACCGAGCGCAATGGCGCGGCGGAAAAGTTTTCAGCCGGCATTCCGGTGTTCACCGTGCGGCATGAGCTGGCAGGCTTCAGAAATCTGACAAACGGAAGCCATGCTGTGTCCTTGCCGGACGCGAAGGGAAGGCAGACAGAAGCCGTGACCGGAATCGCGCAGCCGGAAAATTTCTTTGACTTGCTGACCAGGCTGGGAGTTAACCATCACCCCCGCGCCTTTGCAGACCATTATCAATTCAAGGCTGGCGACCTGGATCCCGACGCAAGGCTAGTGATGACGGAAAAGGACGCGGTAAAATGCAGCAGGTTTGCAGGGCCGGACTGGTGGTCGCTTGAGTTGAAACTCGTTCCGGATAGCGAACTTGAAGCCTGGCTCGCCGCCCGCGTGGCTGGGTTTTAACTGCTTTTTTCGCAGGAAGTACTAAAAACTAACAATGAGCCCCCCATCCAGCCCCATCGGATTTGATCGCAGAACGCTGGCGCAGGCTGCATCAGTTGAACGCCGCCAGGGTCCGGTGCTGGACAGCCAGGGTTATTGGTGGCCGGAACGGCGTGAGGTCATTATCCAGTTTATTACCCGGTACGTTTTCTGGGCGCTGGGCAGCCTGTTCTTCCTGACGGTGGATGGCTATCAGCCGCTGGTCCTTTCGCTCACGTCGCTGCTGGTCGTTTATGGCATTTATTTCATCATGAACAGTCTGCTGTTCTGGATGGCCATGCGCAGTCTGAATGTGGCCGCGCTCAGGGTGGGCATGCTGATGGACATGTTCATGGTGACCATCAGCGTGATTCATGATCCCTATCCCGTGCCCCCTTCGGCGCTGGCTTACCTGATGGTGATTTTTGGAAATGGCATGCGCTATGGCATGCGGCCATTTGCCGAGTCGGCCGTGGCAGCCACCCTGGGCATGGTGCTTTGCTACGGCGTCCGTTACCGGCTGGGCGGATTTCCCGTCACGCCGGCTGATCTGTTTTATGGCCTGTTCTGGATCATGCTGGTGCTGTATGCCTTCATGCTCATGGGGCAGGTGGACCGCCAGCACAAGCTGCTGGATTACCGGAGCAGGTATGACTCCCTGACCGGCCTGCTGAATCGCAGCGGTTTTATCGACATGGCGGAATCCAGGCTCGGCGAAGCAACGGATCATGCGCCACAGACGCTGTTGTTCGCCGACCTGAATGCATTCAAGAGCATCAATGACCGTTTCGGCCATGCCGCGGGCGACCGGGTGCTGATGGAAATCGGCCGGATACTGAGGGAATCGACCGATTCGGAACTGGTGGGCCGATGGGGCGGCGACGAGTTTGTGGTACTGCTCAGGCAAGGCGAATCAATGGTGCAGACAGTGATGAACCGGATCGAGGAGCGCACCTTGCTGTGGGCGCAGGGCAATGGCCTGCCCGTCAGCCTCAGTCTGGGTGTTGGCTTCGCGCCCAAGGATGGAAACGATCTTGATACGCTGCTCAGCGTGGCGGATATCAAGCTTTATCAGAACAAGGCGGAGAAATCCGAGACATAAATCATGGAAAAAATACTCGACATTCTGGTCTGCCCGGTTTGCAAGGGCCCGCTGGTGTTGCAGCGTGACCGGTCGGAATTGATCTGCTCGCCCTGCCGGCTGGCCTATCCGGTCAAGGATGGCATTCCGGTCATGCTGCCGGAAGAAGCGCGCACGCTGCCCGCTGAGGAAGAAATCAGGAAATGAAGTTTCGCGTCGTGATTCCGGCGCGTTACGCATCGTCCCGGCTTCCCGGCAAACCGCTGGCCGACATCGCCGGCAAGCCCATGGTGGTGAGGGTGTCGGAGCGCGCGGCCCTGTCTGGCGCCGCCGAGGTCATCGTTGCCACCGATGACGAACGGGTACTGCGGGCAGTGGAAAGCGCGGGTTTCCGCGCAGTCATGACTTCTCCCGACCATGCTTCCGGCACGGACCGCATCGCGGAAGTGGCGGGCATTCTGGGGTGCGCGGAGGATGACATCCTGGTCAATGTCCAGGGCGACGAGCCGCTGATTCCGCCCGCGCTGATCCGGGATTGCGCCCTTGCGCTGACCGTACACGAAGCTGCTGCCATGGCAACGCTGGCGTACCCCATGCACGCCGAGGCCGATTTTCGCAATCCAAACGTCGTCAAGGTGGTAACGGATGAACAGGGCTACGCCCTGTATTTTTCGCGCGCGCCGATTCCCTGGCCGCGCGATGCATTCGCAGCGGGCCAAAGCGTACCGCCGGACATGCCCATGCTCCGGCATATCGGGCTATATGCCTACCGTGCGTCGTTTCTTGGCGCTTTTGGCGGTTTGGCACCCGCGCCGCTGGAGCGCTTCGAAATGCTGGAGCAGTTGCGGGCGCTCTGGCACGGCTATCGCATCGCGGTTGCCGTGACGGCGGAAGCGCCAGGCGCGGGGGTGGATACGCCAGAGGACCTGGAGCGCGTTTGCAGACTGTTCTGAAGCTGAATTTCAGACCTTTATCCACGAATAAAAAAAATTGAGTTCGGCCACGGGGCTGCATGAAATAAGCTTGCGGGTTTCAAGCTAGACCATTAATCAAAGGAAAAACCATGCGTCTGATTCTTCTGGGCGGCCCCGGTGCGGGCAAGGGAACACAAGCCAACTACATCAAGGAAAAGTACAACATTCCGCAGATTTCCACCGGCGACATGCTGCGCGCCCACGTCAAGGCAGGTTCCGAACTGGGCGTGAAAGCCAAGGCGATCATGGACGCGGGTGGTCTGGTGTCCGACGACATCATCATCGGCATGGTCAAGGCGCGCCTGACCGAAGCCGATTGCAAGAATGGCTACCTGTTCGACGGTTTTCCGCGCACGATTCCCCAGGCCGAGGCCATGAAGGCCGCCGGCGTGCCCATTGACTACGTGGTCGAGATCGACGTGGCCGATGAGGAAATCATCAAGCGCATGTCGGGCCGCCGCGTGCACGTGGCTTCCGGCCGCACCTATCATGTCGTGTTCAATCCGCCCAAGGTGGCCGGCAAGGATGACGCAACCGGCGAAGACCTGATACAGCGCGACGACGACAAGGAAGAAACCGTCAAGAAGCGTCTGGATGTCTACCATGCCCAGACCGAGCCGCTGGTGAAGTACTACGGCGACTGGGCCGCGCGCGGTGAAGCTGGCGCACCCAAGTACGTCAAGATCCCCGGCATCGGCAAGGTGGAACAAATCCGTGACGCCGTGTTCAAGGGGCTGGGCGGCTAAGCGCTGCAGGCCGTTGTGGTGAGTATTGGCTAGATGGCATGAGCGGCAACAAGGTCCCGGATTTCACCGATTCCGAGCGCTGGATCGTTTCCAGCGCACTCAAGGAACGCTATGGCAAGGAAGTCGAAACGCAGGATGTGGAAACCGAAATCCGCGTGTTTCCGGATGACCGCGAATTGACGGTCTGCCCCGGCGTTTACTGGGAAGACGAGACGGGCTGCCATTTCATTGTCTCGAAAACCGGCGCATCGCGTTACCGTTGCATGTTTTTTTACCGGGTGTTGCGCCGCTATGGAACCGGCAAGGAGGAGTATGACAATCTCGGCGATTGCATCATCAACCTGCTGCGTGTCCAGGCCGACCATGCTTCCACGGGAGATGGGCGAGACGCACCGTATTGATACAACGCCAAGTCCTGGGCTTGGCGTTTTTTTATTTTTTAGAACTGATTTTTTAGAACTGAGGAGAGCTCAAACATGGCGAAAAAAATGAACGCCTTTTATGCGCAGTCAGGCGGCGTAACAGCCGTCATCAACGCCTCGGCCTGCGGCGTGATCGAAACTGCGCGCAAGCACAAGGACGTGATCGGCAAGGTCTACGCCGGCCGCAACGGCATCATCGGTGCGCTGACCGAAGATCTGATCGACACCACCAAGGAATCCGCCGCCGCGATTGCCGCGCTGCGTTCCACACCGTCCGGCGCGTTCGGCTCCTGCCGTTTTAAACTGAAGTCGCTGGAAGCCAACAAGCGCGAATACGAGCGCCTGATCGAAGTGTTCAAGGCGCACAACATCGGTTACTTCTTCTACAACGGCGGCGGCGACTCCGCTGATACCTGCTACAAGGTCAGCCAGCTGTCCGAGAAAATGGGTTATCCCGTTCAGGCCATCCATGTGCCCAAGACCGTGGACAACGACCTGCCCATTACCGACTGCTGCCCCGGCTTCGGCTCGGTCGCCAAGTACATCGCCGTGTCCACGCTGGAAGCCAGCTATGACGTGCGCTCGATGGCCAAGACCTCGACCAAGGTATTCGTGATCGAGGTCATGGGTCGCCACGCTGGCTGGATCGCCGCCGCCGGCGGTCTGGTGGAAGACCAGGGCATCCCGGTCGTGATCCTGTTTCCGGAAATCGAGTTCGACCAGAAGAAGTTCCTGGCCCTCGTCGACAAGAAGGTCAAGGAATTCGGCTTCTGCACCGTGGTTGTGTCCGAAGGCTGTCACTACCCGGACGGCAAGTTCCTGGCCGAGCAGGGCACCCGCGACGCCTTCGGTCACGCCCAGCTGGGTGGCGCCGCGCCGGTGGTTGCCAATATGATCAAGGACGCGCTGGGCCATAAATTCCACTGGGCGGTCGCAGACTACCTGCAACGCGCTGCACGCCACGTCGCTTCCAAGACCGACGTCAAGCAGGCCTACGAGCTGGGCAAGAAAGCCGTCGAGCTCGCAGTCAAGGGCCACAACTCGGTGATGCCGACGGTTGATCGTCTCTCCGACAAGCCCTACAAGTACAAGATCGGCATGGCGCCGCTGTCCAAGGTTGCCAACGTCGAAAAGTTCATGCCGCGCGACTTCATCACCAAGGATGGCTTCGGCATTACCGACAAGTGCAAGCGTTATCTCACGCCGCTGATCCAGGGCGAGGATTACCCGAAGTACGGCAAGGATGGTCTGCCAGTGTACGTGACGCTGAAGAATGTGGCGGTGGCGAAGAAGCTGCCGGAATTCAAACTTTGAACTGCGTAAGGGGTGAGGGGATAGGAGTAAGGCAGAGTTCCGCTTTTTTGGTTACCCCTCACGCCTCACCCCTTACGCCTCACGATTTTATGACCATCGACCGGGCAAGACAGCTTTTGGCAGTACAGGCGGATTTTGGCGGGTTTTACAACGCCAATTCCGCCAAGCTGATCCTGTCCGAAGTGCAGAAGGAGCATGGACAATCAGCAGTGGACAGCCTGATCCGTGAACTCAATCTACAACAGGTTTTTGGTTTTGAGCCCGGCACCCGTTTCGAGGGTGGTCTGGCAATCGGGAGGGATAAGTAAACGGCGGCGCAAGTCGCCGTTTTTTTGCGTTTTAATTTAGCAATGAAGGGGACGTCCGATGAGTAGTGCAATCATGCTGGCTCTGCTGTGCGCAGTGGTGGCCATTCTGTACGGGATCATTTCCAGCCGCTGGATTCTGGCGCAGCCCGCGGGCAGCGAACGGATGCAGGCGATTTCAGCCGCGGTGCAGGAAGGCGCGCAGGCTTATCTCAAACGCCAGTACACCACCATCGGTATCGTTGGTGTGGTGCTGTTCATCGTCATTGCAGTCTTCCTGCACATGCCGACGGCAATCGGTTTCGCCATTGGCGCGATTCTCTCCGGCGCGGCAGGTTTTATCGGCATGAACGTGTCGGTGCGCGCCAACGTGCGCACTGCGCAGGCGGCGCACAACGGCCTCAACGCGGCGCTCAACATAGCCTTCAAGGGCGGCGCCATCACCGGCATGCTGGTGGTGGGTCTGGGCCTGCTGGGTGTGGCGGGTTATTACGCCGTGCTGACAGCCATGGGTTCCAGCACGATGGACGCCGTTCACGCGCTGGTCGGACTGGGTTTTGGCGGCTCGCTGATTTCCATCTTCGCACGTCTGGGCGGCGGCATCTTCACCAAGGGCGCGGACGTGGGCGCCGACCTGGTGGGCAAGGTCGAAGCCGGCATTCCCGAGGACGACCCGCGCAACCCGGCGGTGATCGCCGACAACGTGGGTGACAACGTGGGCGACTGCGCGGGCATGGCGGCCGACCTGTTCGAAACCTACGCCGTGACCATTATCG
>ERZ1645185.786-NODE-786-length-13404-cov-4.882313_pt1 | contig 13404 bp, 5 predicted proteins | sample MGYA00575351_ERZ1645185 | MGnify/ENA primary metagenome ERZ1645185 (study PRJEB40838, sample SAMN11284767) | freshwater sediment metagenome | isolation source: river sediment | host: Sediment | place: India: Jana village, Kanpur | collected 2015-12-17 ...
GGCGCAGGTGGGCGTGCAGGTCCTCCTCCTCCGCGGTGCGGCCGGCCGCGGTGAACTTGTCGCGCGGGTCCTCGCGCCAGCCACCGGGGAAGTCGCGCCGGTTGTGCGGGTCGCCGCCGCCCGCCATCGCGATCTCGTCGCCGTAATAGATGAGGGGCGTGCCGCGCGTGGTGAAGAGGAACGTGTACGCGAGCTTGAGACCCGCGACCGTCGCGCCCTTCTCGCCCATGAAGCGGTCGACGTCGTGCAGGCCGAGGAAGGTGACCATCGACGACGGCGCCTTGTAGAGCCGGTCGCGCGCGAGCGCCTGCGGGAGCCCGCGCACCGACCCGCCGCGCGCGAAGGCGTCGCGCACGGGATAGAACAGCGGGAAGTCGAAGAGCGCGTCCACGCCCGCGTCGATCCCGTCCCACTGCCGCACGCCGCCCTGGTGGAAGGCGAGGATGGCCGCGTCGCCGTCGAAGACCTCGCCGACGACGCGCAGGGTGGGGAAGTCGCGCTTGATCGCCGCCATCCAGTCGCGCCAGAAGTCGCGCGGCACGTACGGCCAGGTGTCCTGCCGGATGCCGTCCATCCCGCTCATCCCCACCCACCAGAGCGTGTTCTGGATGATGTAGCGCGCCACCTCGGGGTCGTCCTGGTTGAGGTCGGGGAGGATGTCGATGAACCAGCCGTCGAGCGTCGCCTCCTTCACTGCCGGCGAGGCGTACGGGTCGGCGAGCGCCCACGTCTGCCAGGTGTTGGCCAGGTGCTGCTCGGCGGTGCCGTTGAACCAGGTGGGCGTCGGCGGGTCCTGCACCCACGGGTGGTACGGGCCCGTGTGGTTGGCCACCATGTCGGCGACGACCTTGATGCCGAGCGCGTGCGCCGAGTCGACGAGCGCCCGGAAGTCGGCGAGCGTGCCGAAGTGCTCCTCGACGCCGTAGAAGTCGATCGCGCCGTAGCCGTGGTAGTCGGCCATCGGCTGCCCGTCGTACGTCTCCTTGAAGTTGAGCCCGTCGTTGTTGTCGTAGACGGGATTCATCCAGATGGTCGTGACGCCGAGCGCCTTGAGATAGGGGAGCCGCTGCCGCACGCCGGCGAGGTCGCCGCCGTGATAGAAGCGCGGCTTCGCCCGGTCGTGCAGGCCCTTCGACTCGGCGGGGTCGTCGTTGCGCGGGTCGCCGTTGGCGAACCGGTCGGGCATCAGCAGGTACATCACGTCGTCGGTGCCGAAGCCCTGGAACCGGCCCTGCGGCGCGAGCGGCGCGTGCAGGGTGAACGGCACCGGCGCCGCGCCCCGCGGCGTGCGCAGCGTGAGCGTGTAGGTGCCCGGCTCGGCCGCGCCGGGGATCGTGAGGTCGGCGAAGAGGTAGGTGCCGGCCGCGTTCACCGCCACGTTGGCGCAGGCGAGGCGGCCGCAGTCGAGCGTGGCGCCGCCGAGGTGGGCGCCGTGCACGAGGAGCCTCACGGGATTCACGGCCGAGCGCTGCCACCAGCTGGGCGGCTCGACCTTGCGGACGACCGGGGCCTGCGCGCCGAGCGGGAGCGCCGCCGCCAGCGCGAGCGTGACGACGAGCGCCCGCATCAGGCCGGCTCTCCCTTGTCGTTGACCCGCAGCACGAGCAGGGCCGCCACGGCGAGGCAGAGCCCGCCCGCCGTCACCGCCGCCATGCGGGCGTTGCCGAGGAAGCTGCTCATCACCCAGCCGAAGCCGAGGGCCGCGACGATCTCGGGGATGACGATGAAGAAGTTGAAGATGCCCATGTAGATGCCCGTCTTTCCCTCGGGGATCGCGCCGGCGAGGATGCTGTACGGCATCGAGAGCGTGCTCGCCCAGGCGACGCCGACGCCGACCATCGAGAGGAGCAGGAGCATCGGGTTGGTGATCATCGAGACGGAGAGCAGGCCGACCGCGCCGGCGAGCAGGCAGATCGCGTGCGTGCCCTTGCGTCCCGCGCGCTTGGCGATGGGCGGCAGGAAGTGCGCGAAGACGAAGCAGACGAGGGAGTAGGCGCCGAAGCAGACGCCGGCCCATTCGATGCCCTGCTGGTAGCGCGGCGAGCTCGAGTCGGGCGCGCCGAAGACGTCGGTGGCGACCGCGGTGCCGAAGTAGAGCCACATGCAGAAGAAGCCGAGCCAGGTGGCGATCTGCACCCAGGCGAGCTGGCGCATGGTGAGGGGCATGTCGCGGATCGCGTTGCCGATCTCGCGGACCATCGCGCCGACGCCGGCGTTGGCGCGCTGGCGCGCCTGGAAGGCGGCGAGGTCCTCCGGCGGCTTCTCCTTGGTGGTGAGCACCGTGTAGAGCACCGCGCCGAAGAAGGCCGCGGCGCCGACGTAGAACGAGAGCTTCACCGTCGTCGGGATGCCGCCGTCGCCGCTCCCCGTGACGCCGAACCAGTTGGTGAGCATCCACGGCAGCGCCGACGCGATGACGGCGCCGAGGCCGATGAAGAAGCTCTGCATCGCGAAGCCTCGCGTGCGCTCCTGCTGCGGGAGCAGGTCGCTGACGAAGGCGCGGAACGGCTCCATCGAGACGTTGATCGACGCGTCGAGGATCCACAGCAGGCCCGCCGCCATCCAGAGCGCGCTCGAGTTGGGCATCGCGATGAGCGCGAGGCTCGCGAGGATGGCGCCGATGAGGAAGAACGGCCGGCGCCGCCCGAAGCGCGGCGACCAGGTGTTGTCGCTGATGTGGCCGATGATCGGCTGCACCAGCAGGCCGGTGAGTGGGGCCGCGAGCCAGAGCATCGGGATCTCGTCCGGCTGCGCCCCGAGGTACTCGTAGATCGCGCTCATGTTCGCCATCTGGAGGCCCCAGCCGAACTGGATGCCCAGGAAGCCGAAGCTCATGTTCCAGATGGTGGAGAACCTCGTCGGCGCCTGCGGGGCCGCCTGCGTCGTCGCCATGCGGATGACTCCTTATCGCTGGTAGAGGTCGACCAGCGCGCGCAGCCGGCGCGTGGTCTCCGGGGTGAGCTGCTCCCACGTGAAGCGCCACCCCCAGTTGCCCGCCTGGCGGCCGGGGAGGTTCATGCGCGCCTCGCTGCCGAGGCCCAGCAGGTCCTGCATCGGGATGAGCGCGGTGTTCGCCACGGAGGCCAGCACGGCGCGGATCATCGTCCAGTGGATCTCGTGCCCATCGGTGTCGAGGTACCGGCAGGCGAACGCCTTCTCCGCGTCGATCATCTCCTGCGTGCGCGTCGAGTCGCCGCCAGGCCGGGAGTTCCACCACCCGACGACGGTGTCGTTGTCGTGCGTGCCGGTGTAGACGACCTTCTCGCGCGGATAGGTGTGCGGCTGGAAGTCGTTGGCGCTGCCGTCGGCGCCGAACGCGAACTGCAGGATCGCCATGCCCGGATAGCCGAACTGCGCCCGCAGCGCCTCGACCTCCGGCGTGATGACGCCGAGGTTCTCGGCCACGATCGGCAAGGGGCCGAGCGCGCGCGTGATCGCGGTGAAGAGCGCCTCGCCGGGCGCCTTCACCCAGCGGCCGTTGACCGCCGTCGTGTCCCGGCCGGGCACCTCCCAGTACGCTTCGAAGCCGCGGAAGTGGTCGATGCGCACCACGTCGACGAGCTCGAACATCGCGCGCATGCGGCGGATCCACCACTCGAACCCGTTCGCCTGCATCGCCTCCCAGTCGTAGATGGGGTTGCCCCAGAGCTGGCCGGTCGCGCTGAAGTAGTCCGGCGGCACGCCCGCCTGCACCAGCGGCCGGCCCTCCGCGTCGAGCGTGAACAGGTGCGGCTCCGCCCAGACGTCGGCCGAGTCGTGCGCGACGTAGATCGGCAGGTCGCCCATCACCTGGATGCCGCGATGCGCGCAGTGCGCCTTCACGGACCGCCACTGCGCGAAGAACAGGTGCTGCACGCGGCGGTGGTGCTCGATCTCGGTGGCGAGCCGCTCGCGCCAGGTGCGGAGCGCCTCGGGGTCGCGCCGGCGAGCCCCCGCCTCCCACTCCGTCCACTGCACGCCGCCGTGCGCCTCCTTGAGCGCCATGAACAGCGCGTAGTCCTCGAGCCACCACGCCTGCGACTCGCGGAAGCGCTCGTACGCCTCGTCGGGGACCATCGCGTCGGTCGCGCGGCGCAGCGCCACGCGCTTGTGCGGGATGACGCGGCCCCACTCCACCTGCTTCGCGTCGAAGTGCCCCTCGGCCCCCTCGACGTGCACCAGCATCGGGTTGCCGGCGAAGGCGGAGAAGCACTGGTACGGCGAGTCGCCGTAGCCGGTGGGACCGATGGGGAGCACCTGCCACAGCTTCATGCCGGCGCCGGCGAGGACGTCCACGAAGCGGTGCGCGTCGGGACCGAGGTCGCCGATGCCGCAGGGGCCGGGCAGCGAGGTCGGGTGGAGGAGGATGCCGGCGGCGCGGGGGAAGGTGATGTGCACGGCGGGGCGATGGGTGAGGGCGTCCGGGATCTCCACGAGGAGCGTGACGCTCCGCGCGGGCAGGGGCAAGGGGTCGTCGGTGAGGGGCAGCGGCGCGTCGGGCGTCGAGGGGGCCGACGACTCGAGCGCGAGCGCCCAGCGGTGGCCGGGGCGCGGCGGCGGGGGATGGAGCGCCACCGTCGCGTCGGCCCCGTTGAGCGCCACGCAGACGCGGTCGTCGGGGTCGGCGGTCAGCGACACGACCAGCGTGCGGACGCGGCCCGACGACCAGTCCTCGTACGACATCGCGTGGCCATCGGCGCGGAGCCAGCGCACGTCGGGCTCCGGATGGTGCGCGTGCTCGGCCGCGCCGGTGAGCCAGCGGTCGTCGCGCAGCGCGGCATGCGCCTGCCGCAGCGCGACGAGCCGCGCCGTGTACGCGACCAGCCCGTCGTCGGCGGCCTCCCAGTCGAGCCAGGTCGTCGCGTTGTCCTGCGCGTAGGCGTTGTTGTTGCCGGCCTGCGTGCGGCCGAGCTCGTCCCCCATCGTGAGCATCGGCGTGCCGCGCGAGCAGAGCAGGGTGGCGAGCAGCGCGCGCACGTCGGCCGCGCGCCGCTGCCGGATCGCCGGGTCGTCGGTCGGGCCCTCGACGCCGTGGTTCCACGAGTGGTTGGCGTTGGTGCCGTCGCGGTTCCCCTCGCCGTTGGCGTCGTTGTGCTTGTGGGCATACGCGACGAGGTCGGCCATCGTGAAGCCGTCGTGCGCGGTGACGAGGTTCACGGAGCGCGAGGGCTGGCGGCCGCGCGTGCCGAAGAGGTCCGGCGACCCCGCGAGCCGCGTCGCGAGCTCGCCGACGTACTCGGCGTCGCCGCGCCAGAAGTGCCGCACGGTGTCGCGGTACTTGTCGTTCCACTCGCCCCAGTCGTGCGGGAACTCGCCCAGGCGGTAGCCGCCCGGGCCGACGTCCCACGGCTCGGCCACGTGCTTGAGCGGGCGCAGCACCGGGTCGTGGCGGATCGCCTCGAGCAGCGGCGCGCGCGGGTCGAAGCCGTGCTCGCGCCGCCCGAGGACGGGGGCGAGGTCGTAGCGGAAGCCGTCGACGCCGCCCCACTCCGCCCAGTGGCGCAGCGTGTCGAGCGCGAGCCGGAGCACCGGCTCCCGGTCGAGCGCGAGCGTGTTGCCCGTGCCCGTGTCGTTGACGTAGCGCGCGCCGTCGCCGGGCAGGAGCCGGTAGTAGGTCGCGTTGTCGAGCCCGCGCAGCGAGAGCGTGGGCCCGTGCGCGTCCCCCTCGCCGCTGTGGTTGAGCACCACGTCGAGCAGCACCTCGATCCCGGCCTCGTGCAGCGCGTCGACCATCGCGCGGAACTCGGCGATGCCGCCCGGCGCGAGGCGCGGGTCGGGGACCATCCAGCCGACGGTGTTGTAGCCCCAGTAGTTCGTGAGCCCGAGCCGCGCGAGGTGCGGCTCGTCCACGGCGGCGGCCACCGGCATCAGCTCCACGGCCGTCACGCCGAGGCGCGCGAGGTGCGCGAGCGCCGACGGATGGACGAGGCCCGCGCAGGTGCCGCGCAGCCGCGCCGGCACCTCGGGGTGCCGCTGCGTGAAGCCGCGCACGTGCATCTCGTACAGCACCGTGCGGTCCCACGGCGTGCGCGGGCGGCGCGGCGCGGTGGCGAGGCCCGCGCGGCGCTCGGCCTCCCAGCGCTCGCGCGCGGGCATCACGATCGCCTTGGGCACCCACGGCGCGCTGTCGAGCGGGTCGGGGGCGCCGTCGTCGCGCGACGCCTGCAGCGCCGGGTGCAGCGCGAAGGCGCGGTCGAGCGCGCGCGCGTACGGGTCGACGAGCAGCTTGGCGGCGTTGAAGCGGTGCCCCTCGTGCGGCGCCCACGGGCCGTGCGCGCGCAGGCCGTAGCGGGCGCCCGGCGCGAGGCCGGGCACGAAGCCGTGGAAGACGTGCCCCGTGCGCTCGGGCAGCGTGAGGCGCTCCACCTCGGCGCCGCCGTCGGCGTCGAAGAGGCAGAGCTCCACGCGCGTGGCGTGCGCCGAGTGCACGGCGACGTTGGCGCCGCCCTCCTGCGGGGTCACGCCGAGGGGCGCGGGACTGCCGGGGAGGAGGCGACGCACCGTCAGCTGCCCCGGGCGTCGACGAGCGCGCGGAAGAGCGCGGCGTAGCGTTCCGCCGGCCGTGCCCAGCTCACGTCGGTGGTCATCGCGCGGCGTTGCAGCGCGCGCCAGGTCGCGGGACGGCCGTGGAGCTCCACGGTGCGGTCGATCGCGTGCGCGAGCGCGTCCGCGGTGACGGGCGAGAAGACCACGCCCGTGCCCGCCGCCGAGGCGAGCGCCATCTCGTTGGCGTCGACCACGGTGTCGGCGAGCCCGCCGGTGCGCGCGACGACCGGGAGCGCGCCGTAGCGCAGGGCGCAGAGCTGCGTGAGGCCGCAGGGCTCGAAGCGCGAGGGCACGAGCAGCGCGTCGGCGCCGGCCTGGATGCCGTGCGCGAGGGACTCGTCGTAGCCGATGGTGACCGCGACGCGGCCGCGGTGCGCGCGCGCCGCCTCCTTGAAGGCCGCCTCGAGCGGCTTGTCGCCGGAGCCGAGCAGCGCGAGCTGCGCGCCGTGCGCGAGCAGGCGCGGCAGCACCTCGAGCAGCAGGTCGATCCCCTTCTGCCAGGTGAGGCGGCTCACGACGCCGAAGAGCGGTGCGCCGGGCGCGTCGTCGAGCCCCAACCGCGCCTGCAGCGCGGCCTTGTTGACCGCGCGCCCCTTGGCGAGGTCGCGGCTCGAGTAGCGCGCCGCGATCAAGGGGTCGCGGGCCGGGTCCCAGACGTCGGTGTCGATGCCGTTGAGGATGCCCGAGACCGCCGCCGCGCGCTGGCGCAGCAGCCCGTCGAGTCCCATCCCCTCCGCGCTGGTGCGGATCTCGGCCGCGTACGTGGGCGAGACGGTGGTGATGTGGTCGGCGAGCGCGAGCCCCGCCTTGAGGAAGCCGATGCCGCCGTAGTACTCCACGCCGTCCATCGCGAAGCTGCGCGGCGGGAGGCCGAGCGGCGCGAGCAGCGCCGCGTCGAAGCGCCCCTGGAAGGCGAGGTTGTGCACCGTCATCACGGTCGCCGGGCGCGTCGGCGCGTCGGCGTAGTGCAGGTAGGCGGGGACGAGCCCCGCCTGCCAGTCGTGGGCGTGCACGACGTCGGGGCGGTAGCCGGAGATGGCGCCGAGCGCGACGTCGGCCGCGGCGCGCGCGAGCGCGCCGAAACGCAGCGCGTTGTCGGTCCAGTCGGTGCCGGTGGCGTCGACGTACGGGTTGCCGGGGCGGTCGAAGAGGTGCGGCGCGTCGAGGAGCAGCACCTCCATGCGCGCCGCCTCGGCGGCCAGGATGCGCGCGGGACCGCCGTGCAGGTCGGCGTAGCGATGCAGCGTCACCGCGCCGGGGCAGGCGGCGCGAACCGCCGGGTAGGCCGGGAGCATCAGGCGCACGCGCACGCCGAGGGGCGCGAGGGCGTGCGGCAGGGCGCCCACCACGTCGGCGAGTCCGCCCGTCTTCACGAGCGGGTACGCCTCCGACGCCACCGAGAGGACCTCGATCGGCGGCGCCTCGTCGGGCGACGATGGACGGCGCGGGCGCGGGCTCACCGCGGGAGCGCGTCGATCATCGACTGCGTGATCAGCGTCACGCCGCCGGCCGTGGTGCGGAAGCGGCGCGCGTCCTCCATCGGGTCCTCGCCGACGACGAGGCCGTCGGGGATGCGCACGCCCTTGTCGACCACCACGTTGTGCAGTCGCGCGCCGCGCCCGACGTCGACGTACGGCAGGACCACGCCGTTCTCGACGTGCGAGTACGAGTGCACCTGCACGCCGGTGAAGAGCAGCGAGCGGCGCACGATCGCGCCGGAGACGATGCACCCGCCCGAGACGAGCGACGAGATCGCCTCGCCGCGGCGGCCGTCGATGTCGTGCACGAACTTGGCGGGCGGCGTGATCTCGCCGTAGGTCCAGATGGGCCAGTCGCGGTCGAAGATGTCGAGCGCCGGCACCACGTCGGTGAGGTCGACGTTGGCCTGCCAGTAGGCGTCGATCGTGCCGACATCCCGCCAGTAGGCCTCGGTCTCGGCGCGGCCGCGCACGCAGCTGTCGCTGAAGCGGTGCGCGACGGCCGTCCCGTGCTTCACGAGGAACGGGATGATGTCCTTGCCGAAGTCGCGCGACGAGTGCGGGTCGGCGGCGTCGCGCCGCAGCTGCTCGTGGAGGAACTCGCGCTTGAAGACGTAGATGCCCATCGACGCGAGCGACCAGCCGGGCTTGTCGGGCATCTCGGGCGGCTGCGCCGGCTTCTCGAGGAAGTCGAGGATGCGGCCGTCGGCGCCGACGTGCATGATGCCGAAGCCCGTCGCCTCCGCCGTCGGCACCTCCACGCATCCCACCGTCACGTCGGCGCCGGAGTTCACGTGCTGCACGAGCATCCGCTCGTAGTCCATCTTGTACACGTGGTCGCCGGCGAGGATCAGCAGGTACTCGGGGCCGTAGCCGTCGATGATGTCGATGTTCTGGAAGACCGCGTCGGCGGTGCCCATGTACCAGCGGTCCTCGCTCACGCGCTGCGACGCGGGGAGGATGTCGAAGCTCTCGTTGCGCTCGGTGCGGAGGAAGTTCCAGCCGCGCTGCAGGTGGCGGATCAGCGAGTGCGCCTTGTACTGCGTCGCGACCGCGAGGCGGCGGATGCCCGAGTTGAGGGCGTTGGAGAGCGTGAAGTCGACGATGCGCGACTTGCCGCCGAAGTACACGGCGGGCTTGGCGCGCCGGTCGGTGAGCTCCATCAGGCGCGACCCGCGTCCTCCGGCGAGGACGTAGGCCATGGTGGTGCGGGAGATCGGCTGCGAGTAGGTCACCTGCGACACGGGATGCTCCGGGATCGGGCGGTGGGGGTCTCGTGCGGGGTCAGCCTTCGTGGACGAGCCAGACGGTCGCGAGCGGCGGCAGCAGCACCTCGGCGCAGGCGGGCTGGCCGCCGTGCGGCTCGGGCCGCGCCTCGATCGCGCCGCCGTTGCCGAGGTTGGAGCCGCCGTAGACTGCCGCGTCGGTGTTGAGCGCCTCGCGCCAGCGTCCCGCGGCGGGGAGGCCCACGCGGTAGGCGGGGCGCGGCACCGGCGTGAAGTTGCAGAGCGCGACGACGGGGCGCGCGCCGGGGCCGCCGTGCCGCACCCAGGCATAGACGCTCGCGTCGCGGTCGTCGACCACCAGCCAGGCGAAGCCCTCGGGCTCGCCGTCGCGCTCGTGCAGCGCGCGCTCCTCGCGCAGGAGGCGGTTGCAGTCGCGCACGAGCGCCTGCACGCCGCGGTGCCAGTCGACGTCGAGCAGGTGCCAGTCGAGCGAGCCGTCGAAGTCCCACTCGCGCCCCTGCGCGAACTCGCCGCCCATGAAGAGCAGCTTCTTGCCCGGGTGCGCCCACTGGAAGCCGTAGTAGGCGCGCAGGCCGGCGAACCGCTGCCAGGCGTCGCCGGGGACGCGCGCGAGCAGCGAGCCCTTGCCGTGCACCACCTCGTCGTGCGACAGCGGCAGCACGAAGTTCTCGGTGAAGGCGTACACCAGCCCGAACGTCATCTTGTCGTGGTGCCACCGGCGGTGCACCGGGTCCTCGGCGAGGTACTGCAGGGTGTCGTGCATCCACCCCATGTTCCACTTGAAGCCGAAGCCGAGGCCGCCCGCGTACGTCGGGCGCGAGACGCCCGGCCAGGCGGTGCTCTCCTCCGCGACGGTGAACGCGCCCGGGAAGCGCGCGTACACCGTCTCGTTCATCCGCTTGAGGAACTCCACCGCCTCGAGGTTCTCGCGGCCGCCGAGTCGGTTGGGGAGCCACTCGCCGTCCTTGCGCGAGTAGTCGAGGTAGAGCATCGAGGCCACCGCGTCGACGCGCAGCCCGTCGATGTGGTACCGGTCGAGCCACCAGCAGGCGTTGGCGATGAGGAAGTTCGCCACCTCCCGCCGCCCGAAGTTGTAGATGAGCGTGTTCCAGTCGGGATGGAAGCCGAGCCGCGGGTCCTCGTGCTCGTACAGGGCCGTGCCGTCGAAGCGCGCGAGGCCGTGGGCGTCGGTGGGGAAGTGCGCCGGCACCCAGTCGATGATCACGCCGATGCCGGCGCCGTGCAGCCGGTCGACGAGGCGCGCGAAGCCCGCCGGGTCGCCGAACCGCGACGTCGGCGCGAAGAGTCCCACCGGCTGGTAGCCCCACGAGGCGTCGAACGGATGCTCGTTGACGGGCATGAGCTCCACGTGCGTGAAGCCCATCGCCACCACGTACGGCACCAGCGCGTCGGCGAGCTCGTCGTACGAGAGCCACCGGCCGTGCTCGCCGCGGCGCCACGAGCCGAGGTGCACCTCGTAGATGGTCATCGGCGCGTGCCGCGCCTCGGGCGTCGCGCGGCGCGCCATCCAGGCGTCGTCGGTCCAGTCGAAGCGCGCGGTGTCCACCACCACCGAGGCGGTCGCGGGCCGCAGCTCCGCGCCGAAGCCCACCGGGTCGCTCTTGAGCGGGAGCAGCGCGCCGTCGGGGCCGATCAGCTCGTACTTGTAGAGCGTGCCCGCGTCCAGGCCGGGGATGAAGATCTCCCAGACGCCCGTGCCGTGCCGCAGCCGCATCACGTGGCGGCGCCCGTCCCAGCCGTTGAAGTCGCCCACCACGCTGACGCGGCGCGCGTTCGGCGCCCACACGGCGAAGTGCACGCCCGCCACACCCTCGTGCACGAGCACGTGCGCGCCGAGCCGGTCGTAGAGGTGCGCGTGCGTCCCCTCGCCGAGGAGCCAGTCGTCCATCGGCCCCAGGACCGGGCCGAACGCGTACGGGTCGTCGAGCGTCCAGTCGGCCTCGTCGTGCGCCGCGCGCAGCCAGTAGCGCGGCCGGCCCTTGATCGGGCCCTCGAACAGCCCCGCCTCGTGCACCGGGGCGAGCGTGGCGAGCACGCGGCCCTTGGCGTCGATCGCCTCGACGCGCGTGGCGCCGGGGATGAACGCGCGCAGCCGCGTGCCGCGCCCCACGCGATGCAGGCCGAGCACCGCGAACGGGTCGCCGTGCGTGCCCGCGACGATCGCGGCGACCGCCTCGGGCGTCAGCGCGCCGGCGGGCCGCCGCGGCGCCGCCGGCTTCCGCGCGCGCGAGGCGCCCGCGGCGGGGCGCCGCTTACCGGAGGACATCCCAGATCCCGGTCGCGTACTCGCGGATGGTGCGGTCCGACGAGAACCAGCTCATCCGGGCGGTGTTGAGCACCGACCGGCGCCACCAGGTTGCCGGGTCCGCCCAGACGCGGCCCACCTCGTACTGCGTCGCGTGGTAGGCGTCGAAGTCGCCGCAGACGAGGAAGTGGTCGTGCCGGCGCAGGCCGTCGACGAGCCCCTTGTAGCGGTCGCGGTCGTCGGGCGAGAAGACGCCGTGCTCCACCTCGTCGAGCACCTGCTGCAGGGCGGGCGAGCCCGCGATCGTCGCGGCCGTGTCGAGCCCCTGCGCGCGGCGCGCGGCGACCTCGTCGGCCAGAAGGCCGAAGATGAACACGTTCTCGCGGCCGACATGCTCGCTGATCTCGATGTTGGCGCCGTCGAGCGTGCCCACCGTGAGCGCGCCGTTGAGGGCGAGCTTCATGTTGCCGGTGCCCGACGCCTCCATCCCGGCCGTCGAGATCTGCTCCGACACGTCCGCCGCCGGGATGATCGCCTCGGCGAGGCTCACGTTGTAGTTCGGCAGGAACACGACCTTGAGCCGGTCGCGGATGACCGGGTCGCGGTTGACGACCTTCGCCACGTCGTTCGCGAGCTTGATGATCAGCTTGGCCGTGTGGTAGCCGGCGGCGGCCTTGCCCGCGAGGAGCCGCACGCGCGGGGCCCAGTCGTCGTGCGGCCGCGCGCGCATCGCGTTGTAGAGCGCCACCGTCTCGAGGATGTTGAGGAGCTGGCGCTTGTACTCGTGGATCCGCTTGATCTGCACGTCGAAGATCGCGTCCGGGTCGAGCCGCACGCCCGTCTGTTCGGCGACGAGCCGCGCGAGCGCCGTCTTGTTGGCGCGCCGCACCGCGGCGTAGCGCTCGCGGAACGCCGCGTCGTCGGCGAAGCGCTCGAGGTCGCGCATCCGGTCGAGGTCGTCCTGGAAGCCGGCCCCGATCGCCTCCGTCACGAGCCGCGTCAGGCCGGGGTTCGCCTCGAAGAGCCACCGGCGGAACGTGATGCCGTTCGTCCGGTTGACGATCCGCTCCGGGTACAGCGCGTGGAAGTCCCGAAAGACCGTCTGCTTCATCAGTTCGGTGTGCAGCGCCGACACGCCGTTCACGCGGTGGGCCGCAAGGAAGGCGAGGTTGCCCATCCGGACCGAGCGGCTGCCGTTCTCCTCGATCAGCGACACCGTCGCCAGCGTGCGCCCGTCCACGCCGCCGCGCGCCCGCAGCCCGTCGAGGTGCTCGGCGTTGATGAGGTAGATGATCTGCATGTGGCGCGGGAGCAGCCGCTCCATCAGCGCCACCGACCACTTCTCCAGCGCCTCGGGCAGCAGCGTGTGGTTGGTGTAGTTGAACACCGCCCGCGTGATCCCCCACGCGTCGTCCCACGCCATGCCGTGCACGTCCACCAACAGGCGCATCAGTTCCGGAATCGCGATGACCGGATGCGTATCGTTGAGCTGGATCGCCGCATGGTCCGGGAGCGTGTGCAGCTCGCCATGCTGGCGCAGGTGACGGCGAATCAAGTCCTGCAGCGACGCGCTCGCGAAGAACATCTCCTGGCGAAGGCGCAGCTCGTGCCCCGCCGGCGTATCGTCGCTCGGGTAGAGCACGCGCGAGATCGCTTCGAGGCGGACGCGATCGGCCAACGCCCCCACGTGATCGCCGCGATTGAAGTCCGCGAGGTCGATGGGATCCATCGCGCGCGCGGACCAGAGGCGCAGCGTGTTCACGTGCGCACCGCGCCAACCGGTCATCGGCGTGTCGTACGCAACCGCCTTCACCTGATCGACGGGATGCCAAACCGACTTGCGCACCCCCTGCGCGTCCTCGACGACATCGACGTAGCCGCCGAAGCC
>ERZ1645185.787-NODE-787-length-13391-cov-5.433413_pt1 | contig 13391 bp, 10 predicted proteins | sample MGYA00575351_ERZ1645185 | MGnify/ENA primary metagenome ERZ1645185 (study PRJEB40838, sample SAMN11284767) | freshwater sediment metagenome | isolation source: river sediment | host: Sediment | place: India: Jana village, Kanpur | collected 2015-12-17 ...
CTTCCATCGCCACTTCGAGCTGGTTGTCGAGCGTCCAGCCGTCGACCGCGTCGATTTTGGCCTGCAGGTCGCCCATTTCCTCCATCAGCGCGTCGAAATCGGTGTCGTCCTGGGGATCGCCCATTTCGGCCGAAATGGCGTTGAAGCGGTCGACCAGGTCGGCCGTGGCGCGGGCGCCGTCCTTGACGTTTTCCAGGACCGTCTTGGTCTTGTCGAGTTCCGGTTCCTGCGGAAGATAGCCGACGGTAATGTTCTCGCCCGGCCAGGCTTCGCCGGTGAAATCGGTGTCGATCCCGCCCATGATCTTCATCAGCGTCGACTTGCCGGCGCCGTTGGGCCCGACGATGCCGATCTTGGCACCCTGGTAGAACTGCAGGTTGATGTTGGCGAGCACCGGCTTTTGCGCGCCGGGGAAAGTCTTGGTCATGTCCTTCATCACGAAGGCGTACTGGGCGGCCATGCGAAATCCTCTTGGGAACAGGCGAAACGGGGGCGTTTGCGCGCCCTCTACAAGCCCGTTTCGCGGCGGGCAAGCGGCGTAAACGGGGGCGGCGTTCCACCAAGCGCGAACCGTGCCCGACCAATGCCGCTTGGCAGAGGCGGAGCGGCGGGTTAGCACCCCGGCCATGCGTATCGTTCCCATGGCACTTGCTGCTTCCGTCCTGCTGGCCTCCGCCATGCTCTCCGCCGCCCCGCCGTCCGCCCCGGATGATACGGCGTGGCGCACGCTGGAGGATCTGACCACCGAGGTCGGGCCGCGCCTTGCCGGTTCGGACCGCGAGGCAGCGGCGCGCGACTGGGCGGTCGTGCGGCTGAAGGCGCTGGGCTTCAGCAACCCGCGGATCGAACCGTTCACGATCCGCGGCTATGTCCGCGGGGCCGAGGCCGCGCGGCTTACCGCGCCGTTCCCGCAGAACCTGGCGGTCACAGCGCTGGGCTATTCCGCGCCGACCCCGGCGGGCGGGATCGAGGGCGAACTGGTCTATTTCCCGACGCTTGACGCCCTGCGCGCCGCGCCGGACGGCTCGCTGAAGGGCAAGATCGCCTTCATCGACCACGCGATGAAGGCCAACCAGGACGGTTCGGGCTATGGCCCGTTCGGCAACGTGCGCCGCGTCGGCCCGCGCATTGCCGCACAGAAGGGCGCGATCGCCGCAGTGATCCGCTCGGCCGGAACCGACATGCATCGCAATCCCCACACTGGCGGCACCGGCTGGGGCGATGTGACGCCGATCCCGGCCGGCGCGGTCTCGCTGCCCGATGCCGAACAGGTCGCGCGCATCGCCGCCAAGGGCAAGCCGATGCGCCTCGCACTGACGCTGACCGGCCAGACGAAGGACAATCTGCCGTCTGGTAACGTCCTGGCCGAACTGCCCGGGCGCGATCCCAAGCTGCCGCCGATCCTGCTTGCCTGCCATCTCGACAGCTGGGATCCGGGCACCGGCGCGATCGACGACGCCGCGGGCTGCGCGATCATCACCGCGGCGGCGCTGCGCGCGCAGGCCGGCGGCAAGCCGCTGCGCACGATCCGCGTGCTGTGGGCCGGCAGCGAGGAAATCGGTGTGTTCGGCGGGGCCGACTACGGCAAGGTCCACGCCGCCGAACCTCACGCCCTGGCAATGGAAAGCGATTTCGGCGCCGACCGCGTCTATGGCCTGCGCACCAGCTTCGCCGAGGTCAACAAGCCGCTCCATGCCCGCATCGTCGCCGCGCTGGCGCCACTGGGCATTGTCGAGCAAGGCGGCGAGGTCGAAGGCGGAGCCGACATCGGCGCGATCAGAAAGGCGCAGAAGCTGCCGGTGATCGACCTGATGCAGGACGGCACCCGCTATTTCGACCTGCACCACACTCCGGACGACACGCTTGATAAGGTCGACCCGGCGCAGCTTGAGCAGAACGTCGCGGCCTGGACCGCGGTGCTGCGGATCGTTGCGAACGAAGCCGGGCCGCTGAACGGCGCGAACTGATCCTGCTCTCTTCGTGGCAGCGCAGCCCGCGCTGCGCGCATAGTTCTGGAAAACACGTCACAGCCACGTGGCGCGAATCCCTTGCGCGAACTAGGTCCGCCCGGTGACCGCTCCCATCCAGATCGGTGCCGACCAGAACGGCGGCCCGGTAACCCTTGATGTCGAAGAACTACTCGCCACGCGTCTGCTGGTGCAGGGCAACAGTGGCTCGGGCAAATCGCACCTGCTGCGCCGCATTCTTGAGGAGAGTGCGGCGCTGGTCCAGCAGGTCGTTATCGATCCGGAGGGCGATTTCATTTCGCTGGCGGACGTGTTCGGCCACATCGTCATCGATGGCGCTGCTTATTCTCCGCCAGAGCTCATCCGGCTGGCCTCTCGCGTCCGCGAGCATCGCGCTTCAGTGGTGCTGGCGCTGGACGGGCTGGAGGTTGAAGCGCAGATGCGCTGCGCCGCCCAGTTTTTGGCCGCGCTGTTCGATGCGCCGCACGAACAATGGTTTCCCGCGCTTGTGGTGGTCGATGAAGCGCAGCTGTTTGCCCCTGCCGCAGCCGGCGAAGTCAGCGACGAGGCCCGCCGGGTCAGCCTGGCGGCGATGACCAACCTGATGTGCCGCGGCCGCAAGCGCGGGCTGGCCGGGGTGATCGCGACGCAGCGGCTGGCAAAGCTGGCCAAGAACGTTGCTGCGGAAGCGTCCAACTTCCTGATGGGCCGGACATTCCTTGATATCGACATGGCCCGCGCCGCCGATCTGTTGGGGATGGAGCGGCGGCAGGCCGAACAGATCCGCGATCTGGCGCGCGGCGAGTTTCTTGGTCTGGGGCCGGCCATCAGTCGCCGGCCGCTGGCCGTCCGGATCGGTGCTGTCCGCACCGGTGCCAGGGTTTCCGTGCAGAAGCTGGCGCCGCCGCCGAACGCCCAGCCCGACGAGCTTCATGCGCTGCTGCTTGCCGATCTGCACGCAGAACCCGCTGTGGTCAGCGAGCCGCCTGCGCCGCGCCCGCAGCCTGTTGCCGACGCGCTCATCGCCCAGATGGCCGATGCCGGGACGGAGCTGCGTGAACCCGAGCAGCGCGAGCCGGCCGCCGCACTCTCGCGGGAAGAGGCCGCGCTGGCCATCTCCCGGATCCTGCAGCAGATGGCTGCGGAGGAGGGAAGCACCTTCCAGCCCCATGCGAAGCTGTTCCAGGATTTCACGGTTCGCTGCCGGATGGAGCGGATGACGACGGGCGGGATCGACATGGCCCAGTTCCGCCGCCGCTTTGCCATGGCCGTCGCCGGGGTCACCGATCCGGACGGCGAGTCCTGGCGCGATATCCTGCGCATTTCATCCAGTTTGCCGGACGATCTGCTGGCGCCCTTCCTGGTCATCGCCCGCGCCGCCCGGGAAGGCATGCCGTGCCCTGGCGATGATGAACTGGCGCGGGTCTATGGCACCAGCTCGCACGGACGGATCCGCCGCTTGCTGGACCATTATGAACGCAGTGGCCTGATCGTCGTCCGCACCGACTTCAGCGGCCGCCGGTCCGTGTCGATACCCGAACTTGGCCTGGCAACGGAACCGCTTGCCGTGTGATTGCCGGACGGGCGCGAAAGCGCTGCGCACCGACGAGGCAACGAGATGGCTGACTTGCAAGCCGAACTGGTGCCCCGGCAAAGACTATCGTATGCGACCTACTGATCCTGCCGAGGGGATAGGTGCCGAAATGGATGACAAAGCCCGTACCGTGAATGTGAACTGGCGCGTGTCCTGGGGCGCGCTGCTGGTTGCGCTTGTCGGAACGATCTGCATGGCGATTTTCATCGCTCCGATGGGCGCGGTGCTGATGTGGTCGACGATCCTGACCATACTGTTCGCGTCCGTAAATGACCGTCTGACCAAAAGGATGGGGCGCAATCGGGCGGCCTTGATTACCGTGGTGGTCATCCTTCTTACAGCCATCGTGCCCTTGGCCGTCGTGCTGGTCCTTGTCGCAGGACAATTCGACATCCTGGTTTCGTCTTGGGGCGATTTCACGCAGCAGATCAGCGGTCTTTTGCGCTCCCTGTTTGACGGCCTGCCCCAGGCCGCGCGCGTTGCGGCACAGGACTTCATAGATTCGGTTGGGAAGGGCGGTGCAGAGGCCAGTAAGGTCGTTGTCCCGGCGCTTAACGCGACGATTGCTGCGGGCGGCAATGTGGCGGTTGTGGTGGGCCTTGGATTGTCCACGCTTTACGTGACATTCTTCTTCCTGCGCGACTGGCGCGAATTGCTTGGCTTCATGGGCCGCGCCGTTCCGCTCACCGCAGAGAACAAGGCCATCCTTTCGCGCCGGATCTCGGACGCTGTCAGCGCGACGGTGCGGGGGGTGATCCTGGTCGCAGCCATCCAGTCGATCGCGGCGGGTGTCATCTTCTGGATGTTGGGCGTCCCGATCTATGCCGTGCTGGGCGTGATCACCTTCATCGGCTGCTTCATTCCCGCAATCGGTTCCAGCCTGGTCTGGATCCCGGTGGCGCTCTACTTCGCCCTGACGGGCGACTGGACGCGCGCTGTGGTCATGATCCTGTGCGGGGTTTTCATCATCAGCATGGTCGATAACCTGCTGCGCCCACGGATGATTGCCCAGAAGGCCGCCTTGCCGGATTTCCTCATCTTTCTTTCGTCAATCGGCGGCCTGTCCGTGGCCGGCCTGAACGGCCTGTTCCTTGGCCCGATCGTTGCCGCCTTCTTCGTCGAAAGCTGGAACGTGTTTTTCGGCCTGTCACGACCCCCAGAGGTTCCGGCCCCGACCGACTGACGGGGACGATCGAAGGGCTTCGGCGCGGGCGCTCGGCTTAACGTCCAGTCCGTCTGTGCCGGTTCAGTTGAAGGAATTGCCCGGGCGGATGCCCAGTTTCTTGAAGACCATCGCCGCCGGACAGAACCCGGTGAAGCTGGCCTGGAAGAGGTTCAGCCCGGCAAACGCCGTGAGCCACAACCACGCGGGATGGACCCAATGGGCGAGCGCGAGGCTGGCCAGAACGACCACCCCTGCAAAACGGAACACCGCTGAATCGAGTGTCATGGCGTGCACTCCCTATTTGAAGCGAAGTTTGCGGATGCCCAACGCGTGCAGCGCAAGCTTCTCGTAGAACGGCTCGCTGGTCCCGCGCCGGACCTTGTGAAGGAAGTATTTTTCAAAACCGATCTTGGCCAGGTGAACCCACTTGCCGCTGGACGACCAGTTGAGGTTGCGTGGCGGAATCTGCGGCTGCGCGACAAAGGCCACGCCGCCGTCGCCGAAATCGGCCAGGCACACCGCGTTCCAGGTCGCCTCCTCGGTCGGCTCCTTGCCGGCCAGTTCCAGCTTCAGATTGGCCGCAATCGCGGTGACCATCGATTCGATCATGAAGCCGGTCTTCGGGACCCCGACGGGCACCGGGGTTGGCCCGACCGGCGGGATCGCAACGCAGACGCCAAGGGAATAGACATTCTTGAAGGTCGGGTTGCGCTGATGCTTGTCCGCCAGGATGAAGCCGCGCGGATTGGTCAGGCCGTCGATGCCATGAACCGCTGGTACGCCCCGAAACGCGGGCAGGATCATCGAGAAGCCGAAGGGAAGGGCGTGGGTGGTCTTGACCGATCCATCGTCCGCGACTTCCTCGACCTGCATCTGGCCCTCTTCAACCTTGGCGATGCGCGCGTTGGTAACCCACTTGATCGAACGGTTGCGAAGTTCGCTTTCCAGCAGCGATTTGGTGTCGCCCACACCGTCGAGCCCGAGGTGGCCGATATAGGGTTCGGCGGTCACGAAGGTCATCGGAACCCGGTCGCGAACCTTGCGGCGCTTGAGCTCGGTGTCGAGGATCAGCGCGAATTCGTAAGCCGGTCCGTAACATGAGGCGCCTTGCGCCGCGCCGACAACGATGGGCTTGGGGTCGGCGCACAGCTTTTCAAAGGCGACGGCGGCGGCCGAGGCATGGTCGGTGCGGCAAACCGATTGCGTGAAGCCGTCGGGGCCCAGCCCCTGAACTTCGTCGAACGCCAGATCGGGGCCGGTCGCAATAACGAGGTAATCGTAAGCGAGCGAGGTGCCGTCGTTCAGTTCGACCCGGTTCTCGCCGGGATGCACTCGCTTGGCGCCAACGGCGGTGAAGCCAATGCCCTTCTTCGCCATGATTGGGGGCAGGTGGACCTTGATCGCGTCCGCTTCACGCCAGCGCACGGCAACCCAGGGATTGCTGGGCACGAACCAGTAATCCTCCTGGTCGTTGACGACAGTTACGTCCGCCTTGCCCTTGACTGCGTCACGGATTTCGTAAGCCGCAATGGTCCCGCCAAGACCCGCGCCGATTATGATGATCTGCGGCAGTTTTGCACTCTGGCCCATCGCGTCGCTCTCCGCCTGACCGCCGGGCTGTTCCCGGAGCGGTCCTTTAAATCGGTATTGACTTATATAAGCTATATGCGATACTGCAAGCACAAATTTCGGCACCCCGGATTCGAGGTCTGCCGCGAAGGAAAGGACGCAATGTCATGATTTTCGGGTTCGCAAAAAAGACCCACAACGAGATTTCGGCGCACGAACTCGATGCGTTGCTGCGCGCCGACCAGGCCGTGGTGGTCGATGTGCGTGAAGTCGACGAGTTTGCAGCCGGCCATATTCCCGGTGCGGTGAATATGCCGCTGTCCGACTTTCAGCCGTCGCGGCTGCCTGACCCCAGGGGGCGCAAGCTGGTGCTCAGCTGCCTGGGCGGCAAACGCTCGGCCATGGCCCTCGACAAGTGCGGCTCGGCGCAGGCCACCGTCGATACCCATCTCGCCGGCGGTTTCGGCGCCTGGCAAGCGGCGCGGCTGCCGGTCGAACGCTGAGGAAAGGGATCCCGAGGGTGGATATGAAGCGGAGTTTCAGACTGGCGGTTGCCGCCGGCACAATGGCATTGGCCTTGCCGCTTGCAGCCTGCGGCGGGGCCGAGCAGACCGAGCAGAAGCCGGTCGCGGCCAGCGGCCCGCGCCTTGTCCTTGCGCCCAGTGACACGGTGGGCTGGCAGGAAGTCAGCGCCGAAATTGCCACGGTCGATCAGGCGCAGGTCCTCGCGCGCATCCCCGGCATCCTAACCACCCTGACTGTTCGCGAAGGTGACATGGTCAGCAAGGGCCAGCCGATCGGCCGGATCGTCGACAACCAGCTCGGCTATCAGGCCGGAGCCTTTGGCGCACAGGCCGCTGCGGCACAGGCGCAGGCCGCGCAGGCCCAGGCCGAACTGGGTCGGGTCCGCTTCCTGTACCAGAAGGGCGTCTATGCGAAGGCGCGGCTCGATCAGGCAGAGGCCGCCGCCGCGGCCGCCAATGCCCAGATTCGGGCTGCCCGGGCCCAGCAGGCCGCCGTTGGCGCCGTGGCGGGTCAGGGCGCGGTGATCGCGCCGACATCGGGCCGCGTGCTGCGGGCCGATGTCCCGGCCGGCTCGCCGGTGTCGCCCGGCATGGCGATTGCGGTCATCACCGCCGGACCGACCATCGTCCGCTTGGAAATGCCCGAATCGCTGGCCGACAAGGTTCACGCCGGATCGCGCGTAACCGCAACCGGGCTTGGCACCGGCCGCGTCATCAAGCTCTATCCGTCGATCACCGCCGGCAAGATCACCGTCGATGTCGACATGCCCGGTATCGACAGCCGCCTGATCGGTCGCCGGGTCGCCGCCAAGGTCGAGACCGGCACACGCAAGGCGCTGCTGGTGCCGGTGGCGATGGTGACCAACCGCTTCGGCATCGACTATGTCACCTTGCTGGGCAAGGATGGCGGCACGATCGAAGTGCCGGTCCAGATCTCCGCGTCGAGCGAGCCCGGCAAGGTCGAGATACTGTCCGGGGCGAATCCCGGTGATACCCTGGTCGGCCCATCCACAGGAGCGCCCGGGAAATGAACCTGGGCATTTCCGGCAAGCTTACCCGTGCGACGATCCAGTCGCCTCTGACGCCGCTGTTCCTGCTGGCGGCGATGATCGTCGGGCTGATCGCCACGATTACCATCCCGCGCGAGGAAGAGCCGCAGATCAAGGTGCCGATGGTGGACATCATGGTCCAGGCGCCAGGCCTGTCCGCGGCGCAAGCGGTGGAACTGGTCGCCAAGCCGCTCGAGACCATCGTCAAGAGCGTCGACGGGGTCGAACATGTCTATACCCAGGCGCAGGATAACGGCGCGATGGTCACCGCGCGGTTCCTTGTCGGGTCGAATCCGGAAGACGCCGCGATCCGGATCAACGAGAAGATCGAAGCCAACAAGAGCCGTATTCCGGTCGGTATTCCCGCGCCGCAGGTAACGGTGCGGGGGATCAACGACGTGCCGATTGTCGTCCTGACGTTGACGCCCAAGCCGGGCGCGCGCGGCAACTGGAACGATCAGGCGCTGGCGGAACTGGCCGGCAAGCTGCGAACCGAGATTGCCAAGGTCGATGATGTCGGACTGACCTTCCTGTCTGGCGGCCAGCGCATGGCGCTGCGCGTCGTGCCCGATCCGGCGAAGCTTTCGCTCTACCGCGTTCCGCTGGGGAACCTGATCGAAGCGGTCAGCCAGGCCAACCGCGCCTTTCCGGCGGGAACGGTGCGTGAAGGCGGGCAGGCGGCCCTGGTTGTGGCGGGGCAGACGCTGCGCGACGCTCAGGAGCTGTCCTCGCTGACCATCCGCTCGGTCGGCGGCGCGCCGGTGCTGTTGTCCGATGTTGCGCGGGTCGAACAGGCACCGACCCAGGATCAGGCCCGGGCCTGGCGCTGGGCGAAGGGCGATGACGGCAGGTGGTCGATGGCTCCGGCCGTGAGCCTGGCCATCGCCAAGCGCGCCGGCGCCAACGCGGTGACCGTATCCGAAGGCGTCGTCGAGCGGGTTGACTTGCTCAAGGGGACGCTGATCCCGGACAGCGTTTCGGTCTCGGTGACGCGCAACTATGGCGAAAGCGCCAACGAGAAGGCGAACGAGCTGATCTTTCACCTGGCGCTGGCAACGGTGTCCATCGTGCTCCTGATCGGCTTTTCGATCGGCTGGCGCGAGGCCGGGGTGACCGCGATCGTCATTCCGACCACGATCATGCTGACCATGTTCGCGTCGAACGTCATGGGTTTCACCATCAACCGCGTCAGCCTGTTCGCACTGATCTTCTCGATCGGCATCCTGGTCGACGACGCGATCGTGATGATCGAGAATATTGCCCGGCACTGGGCGATGGATGACGGGCGCAGCCGCATCGATGCCGCTGTCGAGGCCGTGGCCGAGGTCGGCAATCCGACCATCGTCGCCACGCTTACCGTCGTTGCCGCGCTGCTGCCGATGCTTTTCGTTTCGGGGCTGATGGGGCCCTATATGGCGCCGATCCCGATCAACGCGTCGGCGGCCATGATCTTCAGCTTCTTCGTCGCGGTGATCATTGCCCCGTGGTTGATGATCCGGTTTGCCCGCAAGGCTCTGGCCCACGGCGACCATGAACACGGCGGCAAGCTCGGCGCGCTGTACAAGCGCTATGCCAGCAAGGTCATCGCCACGTCGAGCAGCGCCAGGCGGTTCCTGATCGGCGTCGGCGTCGCCACGCTGGTCGCCTGCTCGATGTTCTACTTCAAGGCGGTGACGGTGAAGCTGCTGCCGTTCGACAACAAGAGCGAAGTGCAGCTCGTCGCCGACCTGCCCGAAGGCGCCAGCCTGGAAACGACGGCGCGGGTGCTGGAACTTGCGGCCGGCATTGCCCGCAAGGTCCCTGAAGTCGTGTCGATGGAAGCCTATGCGGGAACGTCCGCGCCGTTCAATTTCAACGGCCTTGTCCGGCACTATTTCCTGCGCGCCCAGCCCGAGATGGGCGATCTGATGATCACGCTTCAGCCCAAGGGTGACCGGTCGCGTTCCAGTCACGACATCGCGGTGGATTTGCGCGAACAGCTCAAGGCGGTGCCGCTGCCCGCCGGCGGCTCGCTCAAGGTTGTCGAAACCCCGCCGGGCCCGCCGGTGCTGGCGACCCTGCTGGCCGAAATCTATGGGCCCGATGAAGCCACCCGCCAGAAGACCGCCGCGCAGGTCGAGGCGATTTTCAGGTCAGTGCCCTACATTGTCGATGTCGATAACAGCTTCGGCCAGCCCCGGCCGACGCTCAAGCTGATCCCCGATCGTGCCCGGCTCGACCATTACGGCCTCTCGGAGCGCCAGCTGTTCGACAGCATCGGTGCGCTGATGGGCACGCAGGTAGTCGGCTATGCGCCGCGCGGTGCCGATCGCGATCCGCTGCCGATCGAACTGGCGCTTGATCAAGCGCAGCGCACCTGGTCGAGCGCTCTGGCGGCAACACCAGTTGCGGTCGCCCCGGGAGGGCAGCTGATCGAACTGGGCGAACTGGTAACCGCCAAGCTGGAACCTGGCGGCCAAGCAATCTTCCGGCGTGACGGGCGCGGCGCCACAATGGTCACGGCCGAACTGGCCGGACGATACGAAGCGCCGATCTATGGCATGCTGGCCGTCGATGACGCGATCGAGGCCTTCGACTGGAAAGCCCACGGCCTCGCCAAGCCCGAGGTCATCCTCAACGGCCAGCCTGACGACGAAAGCAAGGCGTCCGTGCTGTGGGACGGTGAATGGGAGATCACCTGGGTCACCTTCCGCGACATGGGCGGCGCCTTCATGGTCGCCCTGCTTGGCATCTACGTTCTGGTGGTCGGCCAGTTCCGCAGCTTCACGATCCCGCTCGTGATCCTTACGCCGATCCCGCTGACCCTGGTCGGGATCGTGATCGGGCATGTCCTGTTCCAGGCGCCCTTCACGGCGACCTCGATGATCGGATTCATTGCGCTGGCCGGGATCATTGTGCGCAATTCGATCCTGCTGGTCGACTTCATCCGCCACACCCGATCGGCCGAAAAGTCCCTGCGCGAAACGCTGCTTGAGGCCGGGATGATCCGCTTCAAGCCGATCGTCCTGACTGCCGCTGCGGCCATGATCGGCGCGGCGGTGATCCTGACGGACCCGATCTTCCAGGGTCTGGCGATCTCGCTGCTGTTCGGGCTTGCCTCGTCGACCTTGCTGACCGTTCTGGTCATTCCCGCGATCTACATCCTGCTGCGCGACGATGGTCGCCCGCTGGAACAGGCTCTGTGAAGGCAACCGACCTCTCCGAACTCAAGGCGAATTCGATCGCCATGGCGGGCCGGCTCAAGCTGATGAGCCATCCCGAACGCCTTCAGATGTTGTGCCGTCTGGACGAAGGCGAGGCGTCGGTCGGTGAACTGGTTGCCCTTGCCGGCCTTTCCCAGTCGTCGGTATCGCAGCACCTGGCGATGCTCCGCGACGAGGGCGTCGTCAGCATCCGGGGCGAAGCGCAAACCCGGTACTACAGGCTCAAGGACCCGGTGGTCCGCGCGATCATCCACGCCCTGTGCGATCTGTGCGGCGAAAACTGCGATTGATTGGGTCCGGTCGCGTGCCATCGGCCCGGAGTGCCGCGCCGGGCGGCCTTGCGGCAATGGCGGCTGAAGGACCTTGCCGTCCGTTGGTCGGGGAGACAGGATTCGAACCTGCGACATCCTGCTCCCAAAGCAGGCGCGCTACCGGACTGCGCCACTCCCCGACCGGGAGACAAGTGTCCGTGGTGGGCCCGGCAGGACTCGAACCCGCGACCTAGCCGTTATGAGCGGCCAGCTCTAACCAACTGAGCTACAGGCCCATGCCCGGTTGCCCGGACGGACGCCGCGCGGGTTAGCGGCTGGGTTCGAATTAGGCAAGCTCGACTGACGCCATGATTTCCCGCACCGAGGTCGGCGCGCAGCCGCGGCGCTGCAGGTAGGCGAAGACTCCGCGCCACCAGTCGTACAGTGCGTCGAGATCGTCTTCGCTGCGCACGTAGGGCGTGTAGCCCGGGGCGAGCGAGGGGCTGTGGAACGAGAAGACCAGCACGGGCAGCGCCATGTCCAGCGCGATGTCGATCCCGCGCAGCGCCTCGTCCAGGGTGACCCCTTCCGGTGTCAGCGGAATGCGTTCCATGATCCCCAGCCGCGACAGCACCCCGCGCAATTGCGGGGCGCGCCACAGGCGCGGATAAAGCCAGGGTCCAAGCTGGCGCAGCATCCCCGAATAGACCGTGGTCAGCGGCAGTTCCATCAGCCGCCGGTCGGCGTCGATCCACCACGGGGTGATCGGCAGCCCGCGGAAGTTGGGGCCACCGGCAAAGCTGTAGTCGAACTCCGACCGCGCCGAGGTGTCGATCGCGATGCCGCCGTCGGCCAGAATCTGGGCGGTGTTCGGGCCAACGCCATAGCGCCCGGCGCGGTAGATCAGCGGGGTCTTGCCGAAATTGTCCTCGATCGTGCGGCGCAGCCGGTCGAACTTGGCGCGTTCCAGATCGGCCGGAAGATTTCCGGCAAAGGTGTTATATTCGGTAACGTCCTCGTCGTGCGGCGGGCTGACCCACGGGTGCAGCTGGACGCCGACTTCGGCCCGGCCCTGGGCCAGCGGTTCGCGCAGGATCTCCGCAGCCGCAGGGGACGTCGCGATGGGATAATCGATCAGGTAGATCGGGCAGATCCCGGCGTTTTCGCAAAACTCCTGAAAGCGGGCCAGCCGGGCAATGGTGTGGACGGTGTGGCCCGATCGCTCGATCGGCTTGTTCCAGTCGAACTCTTCCTCGGTGTCGACCGTCAGGATGAAGCGCTGGCCGAAATCAGGCGCAAAGCGGACCGCACTGCCCGGGGCGGGTCTATCGGTAATTCGGATGCCCGCCACGTGTCTTCGCGCCCCTCGCAAGGTCCCTAGGCTGCCGGCGGGACCTGCGCATCCGGCGAGGCAGCATCGTCTTCGCTATGGGTGTCGGTAGCCTCGGTCAACCCCGGCACGAGAATACGCAGCCGGTCGCCCTTGTGGACAAGCTGCCCGCCTGCGGCCTTGGCCTCGGCCGCGACCAGCCGCAGGGCAAAGCCTACGCCAAAGACCCCGGCCGCGATCACTTGCGGAACGGCACCGGCGGAGGTCTCGAACAGCTCCTTTTCGCTGCGCGCGGCAAGCGACGCGGGTAGCGCCACGTCGAGCCGCACCATGCCGCCGCGCGGCTGCATCTTGAGGCGCAGCACCTCGCCGGGGCCGGACACCCCGGCCAGCGTGGCCAGAAGCCTCCAGACGATGCGTTCGACCTCGATCGGGGCGAGCGGAACGGGCAAGGGGCGTTCGGCCACTTTCAGCGCAAAGCCGCTGCCGCGCTGGCGGGTGTGTGCCGCCAGCTGGCCAACCGTCGCCTCGACCACCTGGACCAGGTCGGTTTCGCCCTGTTCCAGCTCGATCGCCCCGCTGTCGAGCTTGGCCAGCCGCTCAAGCTCCTCGAAGGCGGCAAGCATGCGCGCGGCATCGCCGGCGATGGTGGCCGCCAAGGCGCGGTATTCGTGCGGGGTTGGGCCGAACAGCTGCTGCTGGATCACTTCGGCAAAGCCCTGGATCGCGTTCACCGGCG
>ERZ1645185.788-NODE-788-length-13389-cov-30.755887_pt1 | contig 13389 bp, 10 predicted proteins | sample MGYA00575351_ERZ1645185 | MGnify/ENA primary metagenome ERZ1645185 (study PRJEB40838, sample SAMN11284767) | freshwater sediment metagenome | isolation source: river sediment | host: Sediment | place: India: Jana village, Kanpur | collected 2015-12-17 ...
TCTTCGACTTCGACATCTTCTCGGTGCCGCCGATGACCACCGGCTGGCCGTCGGCCTTGAGCGTGGCGCCAGTCGGGCGGCCGCGCTCGTCGGTGACGACATCGACGTCGGCCGGGTTGATCCAGACCTTCTTGCCGCCTTCGCCTTCGCGGTAGAAGGTCGGGGCGACGACCATGCCCTGGGTCAGCAGGTTGGCGAAGGGTTCGCCGAGGTCGCCGATCAGGCCGACGTCGCGCATCAGCTTGGTGAAGAAGCGCGAGTAGAGCAGGTGCAGGATGGCGTGCTCGATGCCGCCGATGTACTGGTCGATGCCGCCCTTGCACCAGTAGGCGACGCGCTCGTCGACCATGGCCGCGGCGTTGTCCGGGCAGGCATAGCGCAGGAAATACCAGGACGACTCGACGAAGGTGTCCATCGTGTCGGTCTCGCGTCGCGCCTTGCCGCCACACTTCGGGCACTGGCACTCGTAGAACTCGGGCATCTTGGCCAGGGGCGAGCCGGCGCCGGTGATCTCGACGTTCTCCGGCAGGACGACCGGTAGCTGATCGTCGGGCACCGGGACGTCGCCACAGGTCGGGCAGTGGATGATCGGGATCGGGCAGCCCCAGTAGCGCTGGCGGGAAATGCCCCAGTCGCGCAGGCGGAACTGGACCTTCTTGTCGCCCAGGCCCTTGGCGGCGAGGTCGGCGGCAATGGCGTCGACAGCGGCTTCATAGCCGAGGCCGTCGTACTTGCCGGAGTTGACCAGCTTGCCCTTGACCTTGTCGGCGTACCACTCGGCCCAGGCTTCGTGGCTGAAAGAGGTTTCACCATCGACGGCAACGACTTGCCTGATCGGCAGGTTGTATTTCAGGGCGAAGGCGAAGTCGCGCTCGTCATGTGCCGGCACGGCCATCACGGCACCGTCGCCATAGCTCATCAGCACGTAGTTGCCGACCCAGACTTCGACTTCCTGGCCGGTCAGCGGGTGGGTGACGAAGATGCCGGTGGGCAGCCCCTTCTTCTCCATGGTCGCCAGGTCCGCCTCGGCGACGCCGCCCTGCTTGCATTCGTCGATGAATCTGGCCAGTTCCGGGTTGTTGACCGCAGCCTTGGTCGCCAGCGGGTGCTCGGCGGCGACGGCAACGAAGGTGACGCCCATGATGGTGTCGGCGCGGGTGGTGAACACCCAAAGTTTCTCTTCGGGGTTGTCCGCGAGCGGGAAGGCGAAGCGGACGCCCGTGCTCTTGCCGATCCAGTTCTTCTGCATCAGGCGCACCTGTTCCGGCCAGCCCGGCAGGTTGTCGAGTTCGGTCAACAGCTCGTCGGCATAGGCGGTGATCTTCATGTAGTACATGGGGATCTCGCGCTTCTCGACAACTGCGCCCGAGCGCCAGCCCTTGCCGTCGATGACCTGTTCGTTGGCGAGCACGGTGTGGTCGACCGGGTCCCAGTTCACGGTGCCCAGCTTCTTGTAGATCAGGCCCTTTTCATAGAGCCGGGTGAACAGCCACTGCTCCCAGCGGTAATACTCCGGCGTGCAAGTGGCGAACTCGCGCTGCCAGTCGATGGCGAAGCCCAGCGACTTGAGCTGCTGGCGCATGTAGTCAATGTTCTGGTAGGTCCAGGCGGCGGGAGGGACGTGGTTGGCCAGCGCGGCGTTCTCGGCCGGCATCCCGAAGGCATCCCAGCCCATCGGCTGCAGCACGTTGTAGCCCAGCATCTTGTGGAAACGCGAGAGCACATCGCCAATCGTGTAGTTGCGCACGTGCCCCATGTGCAGCTTGCCCGACGGGTACGGGAACATCGACAGGCAGTAATACTTTGGCTTGGCGGCGTCTTCGACGGCGCGCGCGGCGCCGGACTGGTCCCAGTGCTGTTGGGCGGCGCGTTCGATCTCGGCGGGAGTGTATTTGTCCTGCATTTGCGGCAATCGGCGGGAATCCGGAAAACCGCAAATTATACCTGCATTTGCACCCCCGCCCGGGGCCGGCCGGGGCCCCTTCAGCCCCGCGGATCGGGCACGAAACCGCCCGGGAAGGGGTTGGGGTGGGCCGCGCGTGGCGCGCCGGGAATGATGCCGCGGGCAATCAGGTTGGGCCGGCTGTCGTAGTAGATGACGATGACCTCGCCGGGCTGGCTGCTGCGCCGGCGGAACTCGGTCTGCTCGACCGGGGAAGCGATGCGTTCGCCATGGCCGGTGCCGAGCCGCGACTCTGCCCCGGCGGCGGCTGGAGCACGGTCGGCGGACGCCGCCTTCTCGCGTGCCCCGAGCTGTGCTGCGGGCGCCGGCGGCGGCTCGTGTTCCTCGAATACGGCGACGCCGATGGCGCCGACATTTTCCGGGCGGTCGGTGCGCGCTGCGTAGCTGTCCGGCAAACGCGTGAAGTAGAAGGCGGCCACCTCGGCGAGGCTCTTGCGCCAGCCGGTGACCTCGGTGCCCTGCCCGGCGGCGAGCACATAGCCGGACTGGCCGGTGGCTGCCGTCTCGCCGGTCACGGCATTGACACCGTCGACCGAGAGGACGGTCAGGATGCGCCCGCCGCTACGGTTGCGGACGCTGACCGCGTAGCGGTTGCCCGGGGTGCCGGCAACGTAGAGGCGGCCGCGGTGGCGGTAGGTTTCGAGGGTGCGCCCGGTGCTGCGGTCGATGACCTCGACGTCGGCGAGGGTTGCCGCGCTGGCGCCGGGCAGGCAGCCGGTAGCGAGGAGAAGGGCGGCGAGTAGCGTTTTCATGGTGGTCTCCGTTTTCAGGTTGAGGATGACCATGTAAACGCCGGTCGCGGCGGAACGGGGTTAATTGCCTGTCGGCAGTGAGCGCGAGTGTCGCCTACGGCCCCGGTAGGCGCAGGTCGGCGGGCAGCGGGTGTTCCGGCCAGGCGGCGCGGAACTCGCGCAGCTGGCGTGCCGCCTCCTCCTTCTGGCCGGCGCGCAGCAGGGCGCGGATCTCGGCGATCCAGTCTTCCGGGTCGGGTGCTGCGATCCCGGCGCGGGCGGCGGCCGGCGGGGCCGCAATGGCCGACTTGCGTCGCTCTCCCGAGGCGCTGTCTGCTTGACTGACCTCGCTGCTGCGCAGTGCCGGCGAGGTCGCCGATGGTGCGCCGGATTCGGCGGCGGACGGGCTGGCGATCGGCGCCGGCGGGGCTGTCGCTTCCAGTTTCGCGGCCGGTGCCGAGCGGGGCGCTGGTGTGGCGCGGGCTGGGGCAGCTGGGGGCGGCGAAGCGTGGGGCTCGGGGGCGGTGGTTGGTTGGTCTGCCGCCTCGTTACGCTCGGGCGTCGCCGGTGTGGCGCGGATTGCGGGCCGCTCGACCGGCGCGGCCAGAGGCAGGGAGGCTTCCTGCGGCGGGTTGTGGTCCACTGACAGGCTTAGTGCGACGGCCAGGAAAACGGTCGCCGCTAGCGCCAGTGGTGCCTGCAGGCGCCGCCACCATGGCCTTGAGGCCGATTTGGCGGAAGCGGAGACGGCGGCGCGCGAAGCCGCGAGGATCGCGGCGTCGAGGGTGGAAGGCGGTTCGTCGCGGCTCGCTTCGGCGTAGGCCCGGCTGACTAGCGGATCGCGTTGGTCGTCTTTGGCATCGTTCATGGCAGGTCCCGCAGGGAGTGGCGCAGCTTGCCGAGTGCGTAGCGCAGGCGGCTCTTCACGGTCTCGCGTCCGCTCGCTGTCGCGGCGGCGATTTCTTCCAGCGTCAGCCCACCTTCCTCGGCGAGCAGGAAAGCCTCCCGCTGGGGCTCGGGCAGTGCCGCGAGGGCGCCGGCGAGGCGGGCGGCGAGGTCGGTCTGCGCCACGCGGGCGGCCGGGTCATCGCCTGCCGGGGCCGGCAGGGTGTCGGGGTCGAAATCGCCGTCGTAACGCGCCGCGGCATCGCGCGCATGGCGACGATAGTGATCGATCAGGCGGTGGTGGGCAATTCGGTACAGCCAAGTCGAGAAGCGGGCCAGCGGTTCGTAGTCGGCGCGGGCCGAGATGATGCGCAGCCAGACGTCCTGATAAAGCTCTTCGGCGACGCGCGCATCGCCGCACTGGTGGGCGAGGTACCGGTAGAGGCGGGTGCGGTGGCGCTGGTAGAGCGCCTCGAACGCCGCTGCGTCGCCATCGCGATAGGCGAGCATCAGGCGTTCGTCGCTGGGCGGTTCGTCCATGGGGCGCAGTGTAGCAGCGCCCATGGCGATGCGCTTTTGGCGCTATTTTCGGGGTCGACCGCAGGCGCGGAAGGCGGGTTGCCCGACCGTCAGGTCAGGGGGTCGCGCCGCTGGCGAAGGTTGGGCAGCCGGGGCCTGCACGCTCCCGGCCAGACCTTGCCCTTAGCGGCGCCCGCTCACGCGGCTTTTTTTGGGTCGACCATCCCCTCCCAGGTGTTCTGCCAGAAGCGATAGGCGTTCTGGGCAGCCATCATCGAGAGCAGGGACATGCGCGACTGGTGACGCCACACCCAGTTGAGGCGTGGGGCCGGGGTCAGGCCATACTGGGTTGCGCGGCCGGTTTCCTCCTCGACGATATCGAGGAAGCGTTCGACGGCGAGGCCCCAGTATTCTGAACCTTCAGACTTGCCGGTCAGGTACTCGGCTTCGGAAATGGCCCGCCGCCACAGCTTCAGCGCCAGTTCGTCGCTGATGCCGGCCTTGCGCGCAATCCAGGGGAGGATCTTGGGTGCTTTCATGCTGTTGCTCCTTTCAGGGCGTGACGGTAGTCACTTGCTGATTCGACTGCCTCGTGGGCGAAAAGTTTTGTGCACTGCAATATTTTTGAGGGAAGTATACTTCGCTATTGGGTTCGCGTTTGAGCGAAGGCCTCTAAAACCGATGCTGCGTTGCACAAACGCAACAAATTGGTCCGACCAATTGGCCGGGTGGCCGCTGCAGCGCGGCCATTCCTCCGTCTCCGCGTCTCCGGAATCGACCGATGTCAGACCTTCTTGCCCATCTCAATCCGCCCCAGTTGCAGGCCGTGACCCTGCCCCCGGTCCACGCGCTGATCCTGGCCGGCGCCGGCAGCGGCAAGACGCGGGTGCTGACGACGCGCATCGCGTGGTTGATCTCGACCGGCCAGGTCGGGCCGCACGGGGTGTTGGCAGTGACCTTCACCAACAAGGCGGCCAGGGAAATGACCGCACGCCTGTCGTCGCTGGTCCCGATCAACGTCAGGGGTATGTGGATCGGTACTTTCCATGGCCTGTGCAACCGCCTGTTACGTGCCCACTATCGCGAGGCGGGGCTGCCGCAGACCTTTCAGATCCTCGATTCGGCCGACCAGCTCGCGATGGTCAAGCGGCTGCTCAAAAACCTCAACGTCGACGACGAGAAATATCCGCCGCGCGAGCTGTGCCATTTCATCAACGCGCACAAGGAACAGGGAATCCGCGCCGTGCAGGCGGAGGCCTGGGACAACTACACGCAGCGTCGTGTCGAGCTATACGCCGAGTATGAGGCGCAGTGCAACCGCGAAGGGGTCTGCGATTTCGCCGAGTTGCTGCTGCGCTGCTTCGAATTGCTGCAGCGCAACGAGCCCTTGCGCGCCCACTATCAGCAGCGCTTCCGCCACATCCTGGTCGATGAGTTCCAGGACACCAACAAGCTTCAATATGCCTGGCTACAACTGCTGGCTGGCGGCGGTGCGAAGGTTTTCGCGGTCGGTGACGACGATCAGTCGATCTACCGATTCCGCGGGGCCGAGGTCGGCAACATGCGCGACTTCGAGCGCGACAGCGCCGGACTCAACGTCATCCGGCTGGAACAGAACTACCGTTCGCACGGCAACATCCTCGCTGCCGCCAATTCGATCATCAAGCACAACCGCGAGCGCCTCGGCAAGAACCTGTGGACCGACGCCGGCGAGGGTGAGCCGATCCGTTGCTTCGAGGGATACTCCGATCTCGACGAGGCGCGTTTCGTTATCGACGAGATCCGCGAACTGATCCGTGACGGCGTCCCGCCGACGCAGGTTGCCATCCTCTACCGCTCCAATGCCCAGTCGCGCGTCCTCGAACACGAGCTGTTCACCAAGGGTGTGCCCTACAAGGTCTATGGCGGGTTGCGCTTCTTCGAGCGCCAGGAAATCAAGCATGCGCTCGCCTACCTGCGCCTGCTCGGCAATCCGGATGACGACACCGCCTTCCTGCGGGTGGTCAATTTCCCGACCCGTGGCATTGGCGCCCGTTCGCTGGAAAACCTGCAGGCTACCGCGCACCAGATCAACTCGAGCCTGTACAACGCTGCCGCCTCGCTGACCGGCAAGGCGGGGCAGACGGTCGGTGCCTTCGTGCGCCTGATCGAGGCGCTGCGCCAGGAGACTGCGGAACTGCCGCTGCCCGAGATCATCGGCCATGTCATCGAACGCTCCGGCCTGGTCCAGCACTACCGGACGGAGAAAGAGGGGCAGGAGCGGCTCGAGAACCTCGACGAACTGGTCAACGCGGCAGCCACTTTCATAGACGACGAAGGTGCGGTCGGTGAAGGTGGCGCACTGGCCTCGTTCCTCGCCCACGCCTCGCTCGAGGCCGGCGAACACCAGGCCGGCGAAGGCCAGGAGGCGGTCCAGCTGATGACGGTGCATTCCGCCAAGGGCCTGGAATTCGACGTCGTCTTCATCAGCGGGCTCGAGCAGGGGCTGTTCCCGCACGAGAACGCGGTGCTCGAAGGCCGGGACGGCCTCGAGGAGGAGCGTCGCCTGATGTACGTCGCGGTCACCCGCGCCCGCCAGCGCCTCTATCTTTCCTGCGCGCAGACCCGGATGTTGCATGGCCAGACGCGATACTGCCTTCCCTCGTCCTTCCTCGACGAAATCCCGGAGGCCCTCCTGTTGCGTCTGAACCGCAGGGCGGCCGCCGAGCCCTCCTTTGCCCCGGCCGGGACCTATTCGCCAGAACCTGCGGGCGGCGGATTGCGCATCGGCCAGACGGTCGAGCATGCGCGGTTCGGGATCGGCGTCATCGTCGCCGCCGAGGGGCGCGGTGCCGATGCGCGCGTGCAGGTGAACTTCGGCGGCGCCGGCATGAAGTGGCTGGCCCTGGAGTACGCGAAGCTGACCCCGGTCTGAGGCTGTCGCGGTCGACCGGCGACCGGCCCTGAAATCCGCGGTCAGCGGTGGAATGCGCCGCGGTGCGGTGATACCCTCGCATACTCAGGCGCACAACATAACGAGGAGACCGACATGCCCCACGCCATCCGCATCCATCAGACCGGCGGCCCCGAAGTCCTGTGCTGGGAGGAAGTCGCCGTCCCGGCCCCCGCTGCCGGCGAAGCAACGGTCCGTCATGCCGCGGTCGGCCTGAATTACATCGACACCTACCACCGCACCGGCCTCTACCCGCTGCCGCTGCCCACCGGCCTTGGCCTCGAGGGGGCGGGCGTCGTCGAGGCGGTCGGTGCGGGCGTGACCGAGGTCAAGGTGGGCGACCGTGTCGCCTATGCCGGCGGCCCCCCAGGTGCTTATGCCGAGGTGCGCAACCTGCCCGCCCACCGGCTACTCCGGCTGCCGGATGCGATCTCCTTCGAGACTGCGGCGGCGATGATGCTGCAGGGGCTGACCAGCGCCTACCTGCTGCGCCGCACCTACCGCGTGCAGCCCGGCGATGCGGTGCTCATCCACGCCGCTGCCGGCGGTGTCGGGCTGATCGCCTGCCAGTGGGCCAAGGCGCTTGGCGCCACCGTGATCGGCACGGTCGGATCGCCGGCCAAGGGCGAACTCGCCAGGGCGCACGGCTGCGACCATGTCATCAACTATTCGACCGAGAACTTCACCCAGCGCGTGCGCGAGATCACCGGCGGCGAAGGCGTCGCGGTGGTCTATGACGGCGTCGGCAAGGACGTCTTCATGGGCTCCCTCGATTCCCTGCGCACCCTCGGCATGCTGGTCACTTACGGCAATGCCTCCGGCCCGGTGCCGCCGTTCGACCCGCTGCTGCTTTCGCAGAAGGGTTCGCTCTTCGTCACCCGGCCGACGCTGATGCATTACACGGCCAAGCGTGCCGACCTCGAGGCACTCGGCGGCGAATTGTTCGACATGGTTGGTTCCGGCAAGGTGCGCATCGAGGTCAATCAGCGCTACGCGCTGAAGGATGCGGCCCAGGCCCATCGTGACCTGGAAGCGCGCAAGACCACCGGGTCCACGATCCTGCTTCCGTGATGGCAAGGTTCAAGGCCGGTCTCCTGTCGCTGCGCGACCTGTTCGCCACCGCCTGGTGGATATTCCTGATCGTCGGCATCGGGTTTGTCGTCGCCTACCAGTTCGTCGCGCCGGCGCCGCCGAAGAAGATCGTCATCACGACAGGCAGCGAGTCGGGGGCTTATTTCCATTTCGCCCAACGCTATGCGGCGATCCTCGCGCGCAACGACATCGAGCTGGAAGTCCGGACCTCGGCGGGCTCGCTGGATAACCTGAAACGCCTGGAAAACGACGAAGCGCAGGTCGGCTTCGTCCAGGGCGGCGTCGTCGAGACGCCGGAGGTCACCGACGATGCAGACGGGGCCGAAGACATCCCACTGCGCTCCCTGGGCAGCGTGTTCTACGAGCCGGTCTGGGTGTTCTACCGGGGCGACCGGCGCTTCGACCGCCTGACCGACCTCAAGGGCAAGCGCATCGCCATCGGGCAGGAAGGCTCCGGCGTGCGCCAGCTGGCGCAGCAATTGCTGGCTGCCAATGAGATCGTGCCCGGCGACCACCTGCTGCCGCTCTCCGGCCTGAAGGCCGCCGAGGAACTCCAGCAGGGGCGCATTGACGCAGCCTTCATCATCGCTGCGGAGAGCGCGCCGGTGGTCCAGGTGCTGCTGCGTTCGCCAGGCATCAAGCTGATGAGTTTTGTGCAGGCTGAGGCCTATCAGCGGCGCTTTCCCTTCCTCGGCAAGCTGACCCTGCCGCATGGCGTGGCTGACCTGGTGCGCGACTATCCGCCGGAGGACATCCTCCTGGTCGCGCCGACGGCCAACCTGATCGTCCGCAAGGACCTCCACCCGGCCCTGCAGAGCCTGCTCCTGCAGGCGGCCAGCGAGGTTCACGGGCGCGCCGGATTTTTCCAGCGGGCGGGCGAGTTTCCAGCCTTCAAGGACCGCATGTTGCCGCTGTCGCCGGAGGCCGCGCGCTACTTCAAGTCCGGGCCGCCCTTCCTGCAGCGCTACCTGCCGTTCTGGCTGGCCGTGCTGATCGACCGCCTGATCGTCATGCTGATCCCGATCTTCGCGCTGATGGTTCCGCTCTTCAAGATCGCGCCGGCGCTCTATTCCTGGCGCGTGCGCTCCAAGGTGTTCCGCTGCTACGGCGAACTGAAGTTCCTCGAAGAAGACCTGCGCCATCGCTTCGAGCCGGCGCAGCTGCCGGAGTACCGCGCCCGGCTCGAAGCGCTGGACGAGGAGGCCAGGGGGCTGCGCGTGCCGCTGGCCTTCACCGACCTCGTCTACACCTTGCGCGAGCACGTCAACCTGGTGCGCCGCACCCTCGTCAAGCTGGAGTCCCAGCCATGAAAGCCTTTCTCGTCGCCAACCCGAAGGGCGGGTCCGGCAAGAGTACGCTGTCGACCAACCTCGCCGGCTACTTTGCCTCGCGCAAGCACGAGGTCATGCTCGGCGACATCGACCGCCAGCAGTCGGCGCGCGAATGGCTGGCCATCCGTCCGTTCGCCCTGCCTACCATCGACACCTGGGATATCGGTCCCGACGATATCGCCCGGCCGCCCAAGGGCACCACGCACGTCGTCCTCGACACGCCGGCCGGCCTGCACGGCAAGGCGCTGGAAAAGGTGCTCAAGCTGTCGACACGGGTCATCGTGCCGGTGCAGCCGTCGATGTTCGACATGCTCGCCACCCGTCACTTTCTTGACCAACTCCTTGCCGAGAAGGCAGTCAGGAAGGGCAAGGCTGACGTCGCCGTGATCGGCATGCGGGTCGATGCGCGCACGCGCGCTGCTGCCGAGCTGGAGCGCTTCTTCGCGACCCTCGATCTGCCGGTGCTCGCCTACCTGCGCGACACGCAGGTCTATGTGCAGGCCGCCGCCGCCGGCCTCACCATCTTCGACCTGCCGCCGTCGCGTGCCGAACGCGATATCGAGCAATGGCAGCCCATCATCGAGTGGGTGGAGTCCTCGGTCTGAGTGGCTGGTTTTCGCCGGCTGCGGTCGACGCCGCGCAGGGGGCGATTTCCACGACGGCGTCGGCCGACAGTCCGGGCAGCAATTCGGCCAGCAGCCGGCAGGGTTCACCTGCGCACAACTCGTAGCCCCCTGCGTGCGGCGAGTGAGTGAGCGTCAGCGCCCGCAGCGGCGCAACCGCCGGCTGGTAGTGCCAGGTGCCGTCGCGCAGCACCGCCCCGGCCGGCGGTTCCATGCCGGCCCCGGTGCCGCGGATGCGTGCGGCGACGACCTCCAGGCGGTCACCGGCGATGCGCCAGTCCTCTTCCCAGCGCAGCTTCTCGATGGAATGCACCCAGGCCAGGGTGAAGGCGTTGGCGGCCAGTGTTGCCGAAAGCAGTCCGGCATTCAGGCAGAGCGGCATCAGCCGGGTTGTCGAGCCAAGCGCCGCCGCCTGAATTCGTGCCAGACGAAAAAGGCAGCGGCCAGTGCTAGGCCGGCCTGGTCGGTCAGCGGAATGGCGGCGACGAGCAGTATCGCGGCGATGGCCGTGATGCAGCGTTCCGGCCAGTTCAGCGGCGCGCGCAGGTAGCCGATCGCCGTCGCGCCCCAGAGCACGACGGCGACCAATGCCTTGGCGACGATGTAGGCGACGCCGGTGAAGGTGATCTCGCCCTGCAGCATCAGCAGCGGATCGTAGACCGCCATGTAGGGGACGACAAAACCGGCGATGGCGATTTGCGTCGCTTTCCAGCCGATCGCGTCGTGCGAGGCTTTGGCGATGCTGGAGGCGGCCAGGGCCGCCAACGCGACGGGCGGCGTCAGGTCGGCCATGATCCCGAAGTAGAAGGTGAACATGTGGCTGACGATCAGCGGGACGCCCATCTTGTAGAGCGCCGGCGCAGCGATCGCGCTGGTGATGATGTAGTTGGGGATGGTCGGGATGCCGGTGCCGAGGATGATGCAGATGACCATCGTCAGCAGCAGCGAGAGGAACAGGCTGTGCTCGCCGACCTGCATGATCCACGAGGCGAAGGTCGAGGCGGCGCCGGTCAGCGAGAGCATGCCGACGATGACGCCGACGACGGCGCAGGCCAGGCCGACCGGCAAGGCTTGGCGAGCACCGTCGACCAGGCTCATCTTCAGCGTGTGCAGGGTCTTGTCGCCGCCCTTGACGAACAGGCAGGTGAAAACGAGTGCAGCGATCACGCCGAGCACTGGCCAGATGCCGAAGGAAACAAAGGCGGAGGCGCCCAGTCCGATTGCCAGCCAGAACACGTAGCGGAATGCGGTGCTCGAAATGCGCGCGGCGAGGGCGGCGCCAAGGATCAGGATGGCGGTCAGGGCCAGCCCGACCATGCCCGAGAACATCGGCGTAAAACCGTGGAACAGCATCCAGACCAGTGCCGCCAGCGGGGCGACCAGATACCAGCTTTCCCTCAGCGCACGCCACGGGTTGGGCAATTCGCTCCTGGGGATGCCGAGAAGTCCCTTGCGCCCCGCTTCCAGATGCACCATGCAGAAGGCCGTGAAGTAATAGAGCAGGGCCGGGATCACGGCGGCCTTGACGATCTCGGAATAGGGTACGTCGAGCGTTTCGGCCATGATGAATGCGACGGCTCCCATCACCGGGGGCATGATCTGCCCGCCCATCGAGGCGGTCGCCTCGACCGCACCGGCGAACACCGGGGTGTAGCCGTAGCGCTTCATCAGGGGAATGGTGAACTGGCCGACGGTCAGGACGTTGGCGATGCCCGAACCGGAAATCGTTCCCATCAGCCCCGACGAGATGACCGCGACCTTGGCCGGTCCACCCTGCGAATGGCCGACCAGGCCGAGCGAAAAGGCGTTGAACAGGCGGATCATGCCGGCATGCTCGAGGAAGGAGCCGAACAGGATGAACAGGAAGATGTAGGTGGCCGAAACCATGGTCGGCACGCCGAAGATACCTTCGCTCGACAGGAAAAGGTTGTCGATCACCTGGTCGAAGCCATAGCCGCGGTGCGCCAGCAGGTCAGGCAGGTATTGGCCCCACAGGCCGTAGGCGAGGAAGACGGCGCACAGGATGGGCAGCGCCAGACCCATGACGCGGCGCGTGGCCTCGAAGACGAGGACGACGAAGGCCGTGCCGACCAGCAGGTCGGGCACCGATGGGGTGCCCGAGCGCTGGATCAGGTCGCCCTCGAAAATCCAGTGGTAGGTCGACAGCGCAAAGGCGCCGGCGGCGAGCAGCCAGTCATGCCAGGGCACCCGCGACAGCTTGGCGCCATGCCGGAACGACGGGTAGAGCACGAAGGTCATCGCCAGCAGGAAGCCGACGTGCAGCGAGCGGATGACCAGGCTGGACAGCGGATGGAAGGCGGCGACGATCAGCTGGAAGGTGGAGAAGGCCAGCGCGATCGCCATCAGCGCGCGCAACGGCCAACCGCCCAGCGTGCGCGGAATGCCGTGCTCCGAGACCTCCTCGTGCCCGTGGTCGGGAGCGGTCACGCGGTCGAAGTGCATCTTGGCTCCGGGAGAGGTAGCCGACCGGCAGCCGCTTACTTTATGAGGCCCGCCTCACGATAATACTTCTCGGCGCCCGGGTGCAGTGGCACCGGCATCCCCTTGGCAGCGGCATCCTTGCGGATCGCCTTGGCGGCAGCGTGGGCGGCGGTCATCTGGTCGAGGTTGTCGAACATCGACTTGGTCATCGTGTAGACGGTATCGGCGGGAACGCCCTCGTGGGTGACCAGGAAGTTCTGCACGGCGACAGTCGCGACCTCGGCGGACTGGCCCTTGTAGGTATCGGCCGGGATGGTGCCGGCCTGGTAGGCGGCTTCGCCGATCTTCGCGACGACGTCGGCGGGGATCGGCACGATGACGATAGGCACGGCACTCGCCAGGTCGCGCACGGCCGCGACGCCGAGTCCGGCGGAAATCAGCGTCGCGTCGAGCTGGCGGTTCTTCATCAGTTCGACGGATTCGCCGAAGGGCAGGTACTCGACCTTGGCGAAATCCTTGTAGCTCATGCCGGCGCCGCGGAAGATATCGCGCGCGTTGAGCTCGGTCCCCGATTTCGGCGCGCCGACTGCGACCCGCTTGCCTTTCAGGTCGGCCAGCGACTTGATGCCGGAATCGGCGGCGGCGACGATCTGGATGTAGTTCGGGTAGATGGCGGCGACGCCGCGCAGCTTCTTCAGCGGCGTCTTGAAGCCGGCTTCCTCGTTGCCCTTCCAGGCCTCGTTGAGGGCGTCGCCGAGCGTGAAGGCGATCTCGCCGCGGCCGGCCTGCAGCAGGTTGAGGTTTTCGGCGCTGGCCTTGGTCGCCTGCACCGAGGTCTTGGCGTTGGGCAGCGCCTTGCCGTAGATCTGCG
>ERZ1645185.789-NODE-789-length-13384-cov-6.770200_pt1 | contig 13384 bp, 11 predicted proteins | sample MGYA00575351_ERZ1645185 | MGnify/ENA primary metagenome ERZ1645185 (study PRJEB40838, sample SAMN11284767) | freshwater sediment metagenome | isolation source: river sediment | host: Sediment | place: India: Jana village, Kanpur | collected 2015-12-17 ...
CGATCGACAACTCCTCAAAAGGCACGATCTGGCTCTCACCACCGATGTAGATGCGTACCCCTTCAGCTTGGCTGGAAACGTCGAGCAAACGCATCAGCTGCGTCTTTTGCTCGAATAGATCGAACGCACGACGCAAATGATTGAGATCCCCGGAAAAATCGCTGACTGACAGCAGGTTGCGCTCGCCAGAAATGATCACTTCATGTTGCGATTGCGTGAGTGCATCGGCCCCAACCTGAACCGCAGCCTGCATCAGAGTGGCGATCTCACCGCGCAACGTGTCGACCTCTTGATGCAACTTCTCGCGCACCTGCTCGATGGTCAGCCCAGTGAAGTGGGTATTGAGGTAGTTGGCAGCCTCGACCAGTTGACTCTGCGTAAAGTCGGCCTCGGTGAAGATGACACGATTCTGCACATCGCCGTCCGGGGAAACGATGATGACGAGAAACCGACGTTCAGACAATCGGAGAAACTCGATGTGACGAAAAACGGAACTGCGACGGGGTGCCATGACAACACCCACGAAATGGGACAGGTTGGACAACAGATTGGCCGCATTGGCGATCACCCGCTGGGGTTGATCGGGCGCGAGACTGGGCGCATCCAAGCGCTCGCGCTTGACAGTGAGCATGGTGTCGACAAATAGGCGATAGCCGCGCGCGGTCGGAACACGACCTGCAGATGTGTGCGGACTGGCGATCAGGCCCAACTCCTCGAGGTCGGACATGACATTGCGAATCGTTGCGGGAGAGAGATCGAGCCCGGAGGCCTTGGACAAGGTGCGCGACCCAACCGGCATACCCTCGGCGATGTAGCGCTCGACCAGCGCCTTCAGCAGCAACTTGGAACGATCATCCAGCATGAAATCATTTTAATGATGTAATTTGGCGATGAAATCGATATTCCGTCATGTCGCGCTGATCGGAAAGTATCATGCCAGTCTCTCGGGTGGCCAGTCCGGCGCGATGCGACTGGTACTCGAAGATGTGGCGGAATACCTAACCGCCGAAGGCTGCGAAGTCATGGTGGAGCAGGAAACTGCCAACAACACCGGGCTTGCCGGGTATCCGGTGGTCAACGTCCCAGACATTGGCGCCCAGTGCGACCTTGGCCTTGTTGTGGGCGGCGACGGCACAATGCTTGGAATCGGTCGACAACTTGCGCCGTTCGCCGTACCGCTGATCGGCATCAATCAGGGTAGGCTGGGTTTCATCACCGACATTTCCCTGGAGCGCTTCCGGCCCACGCTTGCGCCGATGTTGCGCGGCGAATACGAAGACGATAGGCGCAGCCTCATGCACGCCCGAGTCATGCGCGACGGGCACTGCGTGTTTGATGCGCTGGCCATGAATGACGTCGTGGTCAACCGTGGGGCTGTTTCCGGTATGGTCGAATTGCGCGTGGAAGTCGGTGGCCACTTCGTCGCAAACCAGCGCGCGGATGGGCTGATCATTGCGACACCGACGGGTGCCACGGCCTATGCCCTGTCCGCAGGTGGCCCGCTCCTGCACCCTTCTATTCCAGGTTGGGTCCTGGTTCCTATCGCTCCGCATACCCTTTCCAACCGCCCGATCGTCCTGTCAGACGACACCGAGGTTGCGATCGAGATCGTCGCGGGTCGGGAAGCCAGCGCCAATTTTGACTCCCAGTCTCTCGCATCGTTGCTTCACGGCGACCGGATTTCGGTGCGGCGTTCCACGCACAGCATTCGTTTCCTGCATCCACGTGGCTGGAACTATTTCGACACGCTTCGGAAAAAGCTTCATTGGAACGAAGGGGGATCCTGACTGTGGGATTGCGGGCGATCAGTTTGCGCGATTTCATTATCGTGAAGCAGATGAGCCTTGAGCTCAAGTCAGGCTTCACCTCGCTGACGGGCGAGACCGGGGCGGGAAAATCCATCCTCGTCGATGCCATTCAATTGGCCCTGGGTGCGCGCGCCGATATTTCGTATCTCCGCGAGGGCGCGTCTCGAACCGAGATCACACTTGAGTTCGATTGCCCGGCCGAATGCAGGCCGTGGCTTGAAGAGGGTGGCTTTGAGCTGACGGAGTCGCTGATTCTCAAGCGTGTGATCGATGGGCACGGAAGAAGCCGCGCCTGGATCAATGGCTCGCTGGCAACCGCATCGCAGCTGCGGGAACTGGGAAGCGCCTTGATCGACATACACGGGCAGCATGCATGGCAGAGCCTGACACGACCGGAGTCTGCACGGGAACTGCTAGACGCCTACGCCGGCCAAGAAATCGACGCATTGGTCGGTCTCTGGAATCGCTGGAAACAAGCTGAAAGGGCGCTTGACGCGGCGCGATCGGCCCAAGCATCCAGGCACACTGAACTGGAGCGTCTGGATTGGCAAATTGGCGAACTGGAAAAGCTGGCGCCCGGGGAATCCGAATGGGAGGATCTGAACGCCTTGCATTCCCGCCTGGCCCATGCGCAGTCCTTGATTGACTCATGCCAGGAGGCGCTGGCACTCCTGGAAGGCGAGGGGACGGGCGCGCTCACCTCAGTTTCTCGCGCGGCCTGCGCACTGGAGGGGCAGTTCCATGTCGAGCCGAAGTTCAGGGAATTGGCCGACGTCCTGCGGTCCAGCTATGCTCAGACCAAGGACGTGGCGCATTCGCTGCAAACCTACTTGCGGCATGCCAGTCCGGACCCAGATCGACTCGCTCAACTGGACCAGCGCATCTCCCAATGGGTGGCTTTGGCGCGCCGGTACCGTCAGGATCCCGCTCGGCTTCACGAGGTACTCGCCTCCTGGAAAGTCACGCGCTCCAAGCTGGATGCCCTGACAGATATCGAGACCTTGACTGCGACAGAGGAAGAAGCGCGGACAGGCTACCTGAAAGAGGCAATGGCGGTTTCGTCCCGACGTCGTGAAGCGTCCCCCCGACTCTCACAGGCCGTATCCGAATTGATACAGGTGTTGGGCATGAAAGGCGGACGGTTCGAAGTCAGCATCACCAAGCTTGCCCATCCGATTGCCGGTGGCATCGACGGCGTTGAATTCCTCGTCTCCGGACACGCTGGCGCAACGCCTCGCCCGGTTGGAAAAATCGCTTCTGGCGGTGAGCTGTCCAGGTTGGCACTTGCCGTCGCGGTTACAACCGCCCGCCTCGGCGAATCCAGGAGCTTGATCTTTGACGAGGTGGATGCAGGAATTGGTGGCTCAACTGGACAGAAAGTCGGCCACCTCATGCAGCAACTTGGCGAACGACAGCAAGTGCTTGCGGTCACGCATCTGCCGCAGGTCGCCGCCTGCGCGAATCACCATCTGGTTGTCCGCAAGTTGCAAGAATCAGGAAACGCCCTCAGTGAGGTCCAAGAGGTCGACGATTTGCAGCGAATCGTCGAGATTGCGAGGATGATCGGTGGCCAAACCGAATCCGCCGCTTCGCTCGCGCACGCCAAGGAGATGCTTGAACAGGGGCGGCCTGCAGGATCAAAAAAGAAGGAGCGCTCCTGATGGCACTCGAGATCGTCCTCATCACGGGGATGTCGGGATCGGGCAAATCCGTCGCCCTGCATGCGCTTGAGGACGCGGGCTATTTTTGTGTGGACAACTTGCCTCCTGAACTGCTGCTCCAGTTTGTTGAGCTCGAGCAACGACACCAAGCACGAAGGATTGCGATCGCCATTGATGTTCGAAGCGCCGCATCGTTGCCACTTGTCCCGGAACAACTTGAGTTGTTGCGAAGCCGGAAAATAGGCGTCCGTTCATTGTTCCTGGATTCGGCAACCGATACCTTGGTTCGTCGATATTCGGAAACTCGGCGAAGGCACCCGCTTTCCCGAAGCGATGATGCCGATGCCCAGCGCGCCTTGGTTGAGGCGATCGAACATGAGCGCACTCTTCTTGGTATTCTGAGAGATCATGCGCATGTGATCGACACCAGCATCATTCGCCCGGCGCAACTGCAGGGCTACGTCAAAGCACTGGTGTCGGCACCGGCCGCTCAACTCACCCTTGTCTTCGAGTCTTTCGGGTTCAAGCGCGGCCTCCCGGTGGATGCCGACTTCGTATTTGATGTCCGCATGTTGCCCAATCCCCACTATGAACCGGATCTGCGGAGCCTGACTGGACGCGATCAAGCGGTGCGTGAGTACCTTGGACGCCATGAGGAGGTTGCGCAGATGGAGCGCCAGATTCGGGAGTTCATTGACTGTTGGCTCGACGCGTTGGCACGCGACCACAGGAGCTATGTCACCGTCGCTATCGGCTGCACCGGCGGACAGCACCGATCAGTCTATCTGGTGGAACAACTCGTCTTTCATTTCGCATCGAGCTGGACAACTCTGAAACGCCATCGGGAGCTCGATGCCATACCGGCGCATTGATCTGTCCAACCACTCACCGCACCACGCCGAGCATCTTTCTGACCGGCGCCGGCAGACCGACATCTCCCAATCGAACCTGCGGAACCCAGCTGCCATCGCGCTCCTGAATCAGACCTGAAGAGTCCAACAATATCCGCACAGGGTGCAGCATGAGCTCTTTGTGCGTCAGGGCATGAGTCAGCGTTGGCATCACTTCCTTGTTCAAGACACCGGCGCACGGGATCGCGGCCTCCAATCGTGTCGACGTTGGGAATACCGGGAGGCAATGCAACCCGGCCCAGACTCCCACCGTTGGTCGTCGCTCAAGCCAGACCGCCCCGTCGGGTCTGACCAACCAGAGCAACCAGAGCGCCTCAGTTCGCCTTGGAATTCTTCTTGATCGAACCGGATACGCCTCTGGATTCCCTTCACGACGCGCAACACAGACATCGGCTAAAGGACAAGCACCGCATCTTGGACCACGCGCTGTACAAATCATCGCGCCGATATCCATGAGCCCTTGTGTGTACACCGGCATCTGGTCGGAAAGCCCTTCCGGCGGCAATAGCCCGTCGGCCAATTCCCATAGCTGTCGGAGATGCGCAGCCTTGGAAAGGTCCTGTCCAAATCCAAATACTCGGGTCAGTACCCTTCGGACATTCCCATCCAGGATGGCGGCCCGCTCCCCAAAACAGAACGCCGAAATGGCTGCGGCTGTCGATCGACCAATACCTGGCAACGTCTGAAGGAGGCTGGCCGAACGTGGCCACGACCCACCGAATCGATCCATCACGTCTCGCGCGCATCGATGGAGGTTGCGGGCTCTGCTGTAGTAACCCAACCCACTCCATACCGCAAGCACGTCGTCCAACTCCGAACTTGCCAGTGTGACCAGGTCAGGAAAGCGCCGCAGGAAACGAGCGTAGTAGTCCAGCACCGTGCTGACCTGTGTTTGCTGAAGCATAATTTCCGACAGCCAGACGTGGTAGGGATCAGTCTGTCGCTGCCACGGAAGATCATGGCGCCCGTTCTTCAACTGCCACTGAACCACTTTACCCGCGAAACCGGGCCTGTTATCGTTCATTCATCCTGGGCAAGGTGGCCCCACCGCTGGGAATCGGTTCCCCCTTGGTCGACGCAGACCCCTGTGCGAACTGGGCCACCAGTTCGCTCATCCGCGCATCCATCTGAATCAGTGTCTGTTCCTGATGAACAAGCTCACCGATTCTTTCGTCCAACCCCCCAGCGGCCTTTTGTATGCGTTCGATAGCCTCAAGCCGCCGCTCAAAATTTCGGCGTCGCTCGCGCAACTGCACGTCAAGCTGGGCCATGGCGGACTTGTTCCAAGCCTCCATCTCGGTCTGAGCCGATTCAAAAATCGACCGTAGGCGGGTGGCCAACGCACGAACCAGCCTGTCGGAAAACTCCGGTTGAGAAAGGCGAATGGCATTGCCCAACGACAGGTACTGGACATGCCCTCGTTCTACGTTGTCCAGGTCCTGCAAGGCGGCACTGAGTTGAAATGCCTTTTGAAGCTGCAGCGAAAATCCAAATTCGGTGTTCAACTGAACAAAGGCGGCTCCCAGCATGGAATGAATTTCACCGCTGAGCTCCTGCACATTTCGCAGTGTTTGTCGCAATCGATCGAACGTTGCCGCGTAGGCCTTCTTGACTCCGAACTTGATGCCCGGTTGCTTCAAGGCTTTGTTGAGTTCGGTCAGTTCGCCCTTCAATGATGCAGATCCGAGCATCTTGAAGGCGTCCCTCATCATTTTGAAGTGCACTGATCTCAGGGCGTGTACTCGTGCCGCGCTACCACCAAACTCCCCCTGCTCCTGTTCTATTCGATGCCGCATCTGACGGATCACCGTCGTATTCTTGCCTTGCAGCCCTTGAAGTTCCTGAACCTGTTCTGTCAAATCACGGCGGCGAATGGCGATAGTCCTGGATGCCTCGGACCGCAGTTCAGCCACTCCGGCCAGCACCGCGCTTTGAAGGATGTTCTGCCGCTGCCCGAGCAAACCATCGCCCAAAGTCTGCTCGAGAATCGGCAACCTGCTGGCGGCAAGGAGCATTTCGTCCCCGTTGACCTTCGCGAGCAGTCCCTTCTGGGCGGAGACCGCGATAACTTGTGACCGTGGAACACCCAATATCTCTGCCGAACTGGCGCACTGGCGGTCGATCTGCGCCATGACCGCATCAGGCGTGCTGAGGGCGTCCCACATGGTGTCGACCTTGTTGAGAACAACAAGTCGTGCGGCCACCGCATCGGTTTGCGTGGCCAGGTGTTCCCGCCAGATCGACAAATCGGACTTCGTCACGCCGGTATCGGCAGCCAGGATGAAAACGGCGGCCTGAGCCTGGGGAATCAGGTTGACCGTCAACTCGGGCTCGGCCCCAATTGCGTTGAGGCCTGGCGTATCGAGCACGATCAGCCCCTGCTTCAACAAGGGATGGGCCATGTTGATCAGCGCATGGCGCCAGCGCGGCACCTGCACCAGGCCCTGAGCGTCAACCAATGGATTGTCGGCTGGCGTTTCGTCATGCCAGAAGCCCAGCGCACGCGCCTCCTCCCGGGTCACCCTCAGCGTTTCCGCGACCTTTTCCATAGCGCCGGCCAGTTGTTCGGCATCATTGACATCCAGATCGACACGGGTCCATTTCTCAGGCGCCAGCCGCCACTCCATCAGCGCATGGGGTTGCAGGCGGGTTTCAATCGGCAACAATCGCAGGCATGGTGCCAAATCCGGGTCATAGCCCAGTTCGGTCGGACACATGGTGGTACGACCCGCGCTCGCAGGCATGATGCGCCGCCCGTAGTCTGCGAAAAAAATCGCGTTGATCAGCTCCGACTTTCCACGGGAAAACTCTGCGACAAAGGCCACCATGACCTTGTCCGCCTTGATCTGGCCCTCCAGCCGCTGCAGACGATCCTGCAGGGCCGCATCCAGAAGGTCGTGATCCTTCATCCAGTCGCCCAGCACCTTCAGGCGCAGGCCGAACTCCCGGCGCCATGCACCATGCTGATCGAACTGTCGGTTGAAAGATGCCGCCAAGTAGCCTCCCGGGATTGCTTCAATATAACACTGCGATTAAGGCGCGAGCGTACTCACGGCCTCTGGCAAACCCGGCAAAAAAAAGTCGATCTCTGCCCCTGCCGAATCTGAAAAATCGGACTCCCGCATGTACGGCAGGCTTGCCCTCCGCGCCCATAGACCATCAGACCTTCTTGGAAATGTCCAGTCGATCCGTCGGCACTAGAAAAATCCCTCAATGTGGTTCCGCCGCAGGCAACCGCACGTGTGAGCACATCCCTGATGGCCGTCCGAAGTTTTTCCGACCGCTGCCGGTTGATTCGGCAGGCCGGAACCGTGGGCCTGATGCCGGCAAGAAACAGTGCCTCGGAAGCATAGATGTTTCCGACACCGACCACCACGTCGCCAGCCAGCAAGACCTGTTTGATTGATGCGCGGCGGCGCTTCAAGGCCTGATGGAATCCGTCCGTGGTGAATTCATCGCCAAGGGGTTCAACGCCGAGTTTGCCAAGCAGTTTCATGACCGTCGCCGACTGGTCCCCCCTGGCCAGCACCACAGCGCCAAAGCGTCGCGGATCATGGAGACGCAGAAGACCACCGGACAGCATGAGATCGAAATGGTCATGAATGCCGCATGGCACGGATGTCTCCATGAAATGAAGACTTCCGGACATTCCCAGATGAATCAGCAGAACCCAATCACCTGTGAGATCAACCAGAAGGTATTTCCCCCTGCGACGAACTGCTTCCACCCGCGAACCCTTCAGCACCCGATGGCTCTCGCCAAACGGCCAGCGCAAGGGCTTTCCCAAACGGACATCCAATACGACCCTGCCGACGATTCGGTCCGCAAGACTGCGACAGGTCACCTCGACTTCAGGTAATTCGGGCATGAAACACGGGGCGGCAGCCCATGGATTATTATGGGTTGATGAAGCCTGTATTCTGTCTCGTCCTGGTCCTCCTGTTTCACGGAAGCGCTGCCTCCCAGGGAAAAGCCGCCACGGGACAAGAACCGCCGGCAGCAAAGTCTTCGGCCATGGATGCGTCGTTGTTCTACCAGTTGCTACTGGGGGAACTGCAGGTCCAGCAAGGCGAACCCGGGGCGGGTTTTTCGCTTTTATTGGATGCCGCCAGAAAGACCAATGACCCAGTGCTGTACCAGAGGGCTGTCACCGTCGCGCTGCAAGCGCGAGCGGGTGAGGCAGCACTCCAAGCGGCACGGGCTTGGTTGAAAGCGTTCCCGAATTCCCGCGAAGCCAGTAGAACTGTCCTGCAGATCCTTCTGGCGCTGAACCGATTGACCGAGGCTGGCGAACTTCTGACCCAAGAACTGTCTGCAGCGCCGGCCACCGAACGATCTGCCATCATTGCTGCGATTCCGCGCGCCTTCGCGCGCGTTTCAGATAAGAAAGCAGCCGCTGCCATCGTAGAAAGCGCCCTCACCGAATACCTCAGGCGACCCGAGAGCGGCGCCGCCTCCTGGGTAACGGTAGGCAGAATGCGCGCCATGGCGGGCGACCCGACCGGAACGCTCGACGCAGCACGCAAAGCCATATCTTTTGATCCGCGAAGCGAGGATGCGGCACTCTTGGCTCTGGAGGTCATGGGCCCGGGGCTTCCACTGGCGGAGCCACTCGTGAGCAGTGTGGTGGAAACAAATCCGACTCAAGACCTGAGAATGGGTTATGCCCGTGCTCTGCTGGACGCCGGCCGGGCTGGGGATGCGCTTGTGCAACTGCAGCGCCTGACCGCCGAGCAGCCCGCATTCGCCCCTGGCTGGCTGACCCTCGGACTACTGGAATTGCAGGAAAACCTTCTTCAGCCGGCGGAGGCTTCGCTCAAACGTTATCTTGACATGGCTCCTGCCCAAGGGTCAGAAAGCCTGCAGCGAGCGCGCACCGAGGCTTTGCTGGGCCTGGCCCAGATTGCCGAGAAACGCAAGGACCTCAGTGCTGCGCAGCACTGGCTGAACCAGATCGACGAGCCCGGCGAACGAATCTCTGTCGTCACGCGCAAAGCCTCTCTGCTGGCTCGCCAGGGTCGCCTGGAAGAGGCGCGGGCATTGGTTCAGGCTTGGCCAGCCCGAAACGCCGCGGACTTGCGTAGCAAGCTGTTGGCTGAAGTGCAATTGCTGCGCGACAACGGCCGGGCGGCTGCGGCCTATGAATTGCTCTCAAGCGCAATTCAACGCAATCCCGGCGATCACGACCTGCTTTATGACCAGGCGCTGCTGGCAGAAAAGATGCGCGATTACGAATCGATGGAGCGCCTGTTGCGCAGGCTCATCGCCCTGAAGCCCGACTACTACCACGCCTACAACGCCCTGGGATACTCATTCGCTGACCGCAATACCCGACTGGCCGAAGCCCGCACCTTGGTCAACAAGGCGCTTGAGTACGCACCGGATGACCCGATGATCAGGGACAGCCTCGGCTGGGTTGAATATCGAAGCGGCAACCTGAAAAAAGCACTCGAAATACTCCAGGGCGCGTTCAAGGCGCGTCCGGATCCCGAGATCGCGGCGCACCTGGGTGAGGTTCTTTGGATGACTGGACAGCGCGATCAGGCGGTCACGGTTTGGCGCGAAGGACTGCGCCTGAGTTCTGACAACGAGGTGCTCGGCGAGACTATGAAACGGTTTCAGGTGAGTCCATGATGTTGGCCGGGCGACGCCGGCTCGTCTGGCTGCCGATCGCCGTTTTCGTCACCGGGTGCGCGTCGCCCAGAGAATCCGCCAAACCAGAAGTGCCGTCGGCTCGGGTCTGGTCTGGCCGTCTGTCCTTGGAAGTGGAAACCGAGCCCCGGCAGACGTTCTTCGCGTCATTCGAACTTGCGGGAACTGCTGAGTACGGTGAACTGACCCTGAGCACAGCCTTCGGCAATGTACTGGCCGCCATTCAATGGCGCCCCGGCGAGGCCCGGCTCAGCGCCGGACAGGACACGAAGCGTTTTGATTCAGTTGAATCCTTGACCCGGCATGTCACTGGAGCGGCTCTGCCACTCCGTGCCATGATCGATTGGCTCAATGGCGCTGAAACTTCGGTCACAGGCTGGGAGGCCGATTTCACCCAACTTGACGAAGGCCGCCTGTCCGCAAGGAGAAGCCACCCGATGCCTGCGGCGAACCTGAAGCTGATTCTTGACGATACTGGGTACGACAAGGCCTCAGTCGTTCCACCGCGCCCATGATCTCGCTCTACGACGTGCCGGCGCCAGCCAAGCTCAACCTCTTCCTCCACGTCACCGGACGGCGACCGGACGGCTACCACCTGTTGCAGTCTGCTTTCGTGCTGATCGACTGGTGCGACACACTCCATTTCACCATCCGCCACGACGGCCGCATCACTCGCCAGGACCTGACCACCCCACTCCCGTCCGACGATCTGATCACAAGGGCGGCACGCGCACTTCAGAGCCGTACACAATGCCCGCTCGGCGCCGACATCGCCGTAGAGAAGCACATTCCCTCCCAGGCAGGAATGGGCGGAGGCTCTTCCGACGCCGCGACCTGCCTGTTGGCTCTGAATCGCCTGTGGAACCTCCGGCTGTCGACCAGCCAGCTGGCCGAGCTCGGATTGACCCTTGGCGCAGACGTACCCTTCTTTATCCAGGGCCACAACGCCTGGGTTGAAGGAATCGGCGAAGTCATCACACCGGTTCACATACCCGACGCGCGCTTGGTGGTCGTCAAGCCTGCCGATGGCGTAGAGACGGCGGCGATTTTTTCAAGCCCGCAGCTGACTCGTGATACAAAACCTGCTACAATTGCAGGCTTTGCAGCACACCCGTTTGCCTTTGGGCACAACGATCTGCAACCGGTCGCAAGCAGGCAGTGTCCTGCGATAGCACGTGTCGTAGATTGGCTCGAGACGATTGGCCTTCAGGGTCGGATGACCGGTTCCGGAAGCGCGGTGTTTGCGCAAACGCTGAATGATGTTGATCTCGGTGGCGTCCCGGACGCATGGCAGGTCAGGACATGCAGCACTTTGGCTGTTCATCCCTTGCAGGGCTGGACATCCAGCGACAGTTCATAGGTCGTTGGCGATAGCCGACAACCTGCGTAGGGGAGTCGCCAAGTTGGTTAAGGCACCGGATTTTGATTCCGGCATGCGAGGGTTCGAGTCCTTCCTCCCCTGCCAAACACGTCGAGTGTAGTGGCGTATATTTCGAATGCTGGGATGCTCATGCAAGCCAATCAACCCGACTTCATGGTTTTCACCGGCAATGCCAACCCGGCGCTTGCCGCAGAAATAGCCAATCATCTCGGAACAACGCTCGGCGCCGCAGATGTCGGGCGCTTTTCCGATGGCGAAGTCGCGGTGGAAATCAAGGAAAACGTTCGGGCTCGCGACGTGTTCGTGGTGCAAAGCACCTGTGCCCCCACCAACGACAACCTGATGGAACTGCTCATCATGGTCGATGCCCTCAAGCGTGCGTCGGCCGAGCGAATCAGCGCCGTCATTCCCTACTTCGGCTACGCCCGCCAGGATCGGCGCCCCCGCTCCACCCGCGTGCCGATCACGGCCAAGGTGGTGGCCAACATGCTCCAAAAGGTCGGTGTGGCACGGGTTCTCACCATGGATCTGCACGCCGACCAGATTCAAGGCTTCTTCGACATTCCGGTGGACAACATCTACGCGTCGCCGGTACTGCTGGGAGATCTTCGCCAGCAGGATTACGAGAACCTGATCGTGGTGTCCCCCGACGTCGGTGGCGTGGTTCGGGCCAGGGCACTGGCCAAGCAGTTGGGCTGCGATCTGGCCATCATCGACAAACGCCGACCCAAGGCCAACGTCAGTGAGGTCATGCACGTCATCGGCGAGATCGAAGGTCGGAACTGCGTCATCATGGACGACATGATCGACACCGCCGGCACACTCGTGAAGGCGGCGGAGGTTCTGAAAACACGGGGCGCACTGAAAGTCTATGCCTACTGCACGCACCCGATATTCTCCGGCCCGGCGATCGAGCGCATTGCGAATGGCACGGCCCTGGACGGCGTGGTCGTGACCAACACCATTCCGCTGAGCGCCAGCGCCAGAACCTGCCAGAAGATCCGGCAGCTCTCTGTCGCCCCGCTGATTGCCGAGACCATTCAACGAATTGCCAAGGGCGAGTCGGTCATGAGTTTGTTCTCCGACCAGGACCACCTGTTCTGAGCGGAGACACATCGCAGGTCTGTTTCGCGGCAACGGGACGCAGGCCTTTTTTGTCGGAGCATCACTGGTCGCGGTGAGCTTCTTTTTTGGAGTTGAACATGAAATTTGTCGCTTTTGAGCGCGCCAAGCAGGGTACGGGTGCGAGCCGCCGTCTGCGCATCACGGGTCGCACCCCCGGCATCGTCTACGGAGGCAAGGCGGAGCCGCAGCTGATCGAACTCGATCACAATGCCTTGTGGCACGCACTGAAGAAGGAAGTCTTCCATTCCAGCGTTCTTGACATGGAACTGAACGGTGTGGAAAGCAAGGTTCTACTGCGTGACGTGCAGATGCACCCGTACAAACAACAGGTACTGCACGTGGACTTTCAGCGTGTGGATGCCACCACCAAGCTGCACATGAAGGTGCCGCTGCATTATGTCGGCGAAGAGAGCAGTCCTGCAGTCAAGACCGAAGGTTGCATCGCCAACCACGTGGTCACCGAACTCGACGTGCTGTGCCTGCCGTCGGATCTTCCGGAATTCATCACCGTCGACCTCAGCGGCCTGCGCAAGGGCGTTTCGCTGAACCTGGCTGACATCACCCTGCCCAAGGGCGTGACTGCGGTCACCCATGGGAACAAGAACCCGGTGCTGGTCTCCGTGGTGGTCGTTGCCTCTGCCGAGGCGCCCGCAGCCGATGCGGCAGCGGCGGCTCCGGCTCCCGCGCCCGCAGCCAAAGGCAAGGGCGGCAAGAAGTAAACCCTTCCGCCTTCAACCCGCTGGCACGGCCCACCTCGGTGGGCCGTTTTGCTTCTCCACACCGATAATCTCGCGCCATGATCAAGCTCTTTGTCGGCCTGGGCAATCCGGGACCCGAATACGAAGC
>ERZ1645185.791-NODE-791-length-13375-cov-5.298048_pt1 | contig 13375 bp, 11 predicted proteins | sample MGYA00575351_ERZ1645185 | MGnify/ENA primary metagenome ERZ1645185 (study PRJEB40838, sample SAMN11284767) | freshwater sediment metagenome | isolation source: river sediment | host: Sediment | place: India: Jana village, Kanpur | collected 2015-12-17 ...
GATCGGGCATTGCCGAAACCAAAAGGCCCCGCGAGGGGCCTTTTCATGTGTCAGAGGGTGAAGATCCGTCGCCAGGCGGCGTGGATTGCGGCACAGTCTTCAGGCGCGTGCACAAAGATTGCAAACTCATCATTCGCCCATGCGGCCGAGACAGAGCCTTCATCGGCCAGTGCCTTTTCCAGAATGATCAATCGCGGGGCCTCGCCCGACTGGTCGGCGCTGCGATAGGCGCTTTGCATGCGCTGGCGCTGTGCCTCGGCGATCGGGCGCAGGCGGGCGAGCAAGGCCTGATCGTCAGCATGGCCGATCCAGGCCCCGCCCGACCAGAACAGGCACGCCGAATACTGCGGCTCACAGGCTTCGATGAACATCTGTACCGGGCTTGATGAGGGGTCGACCATAAGCATCTCGGCCAATGCCTCGCCCGAGATGCCGACGCTTGCGGCAGATGCCGAGGCATCGGGATGGCTGCAATCGACCGTCAGAACCCGCTCAGGCGCGCAGAGCGCGACCAGCGCTTCTGCCAGCGCCTCGAAGGCGCTGCCGTCATCCGGAGAGAGGGGCTGGCCGAGCGGTGCCCCTGCCGCAACCAGATCGGGCGAGGCAGAGTTCAGTACCAGGATCCGGCGCCCCGCCACCGTCATGACGAGACGACTGTCGCCCGTCTGAAACTCAAGCTGACGTTTCAGGATCGTTGTATCCACTTCGGCCAGAAGGGCTGCCAAGGGCGGTGGATAGACCCCGTTTGACAAGACCCGAAGGCCCTCGCGAAAGATCGGGCGCTCGGCTCCGAGGACGCTGAGTTTGCGAAGGATCGAGCCGATGTCTGTCATTTCCGGAACACTTCAAGGTCAGAGAAGGGGGATCAGTCTGCTGCGGCAAGGCGGCCCAGGGTGGCTTGCGCCGCAGCACGAAACGCTGGCAGATCGAGCGAGGGGCTACAGATGCAGATCAGCACGTCATCGGGGTGTTTGTCGGCACGCAGGATCACACGGATCTCGTCTGCCGTGCAAATCATGGCCGCCTGCGGAGAGAGGCCACCCTGCGCTGCAAGCGTTGCGGCAGCTTCGGCGCACAGGCGGTTCAGCGCATGCTGTTCCAGTGCGGCATCCGAATTCGTGACCAGCACCATGCCCGCGCCGATGTCGGCGAAGGCAAGCGTCGTGCAGTCGGGGAATTGCCGCTGCAAGAGGTCAAGGTCTTCCGAAGGCATCAGGGCATGTCCCGCCACAGCATCCGCAGAAGACGGGCTTAGCGCAAAAAACCCTTTTTGCATAGCCTCTTGCGGGTGTTGACGCGGGGCGACCATCGCAGGTTACCGGAACAGTCGGCGGATCAGGTCGCCTGCCCCGGACGCGGGCTTTGGTTCGGCGCGATCGACAGGTGTCGTCAGCACCAGCGCCGGGCGTTCCTCGCGAATGGGGCGTGGGGTCTGCGGTGGGCCAACCGGCTTCACGCGGCGGGGTACGATGCGACGGGGCAGGGTATCCACCGCATCATGCGTGGCACTGACGGGTGCGACTGCCGCGGGACGGCGCAGCACGATAGTATTGCCTGCGCGCGCGGGTGCCTCGGGCGCTGCGGTGCGAGGGCGTGCCTCCGCCTGCCACTCGCGCTGCCGGGAGATGGGTGCAGCCTCTGCCATGGCCGAGGGTGCATCATGACCGGCGCGGGCGATGATATCCATCAGCGCGCCAGAGAAGGCCTCGGCGCCGCACGCCTGCCATTGATCGGCGTCGGTCGCCTCGATCGCCTGGATCAGCGAGATCGGGCAGGTCTCGGCAAAGAGCCCCGCCGTTTCGCGCGCCAGACGGGCGCAGACGCGGGCGCGGTCATTCTCGGTTGTCAGCTTGTCAAAGCGGGTCACCAGCAACAGGCTGTTCTTGCGGACGTCGTCGGTGATCCGCTCCCACACGGCCGCTTCCGACTGGCGCCAGGCTTGCGTGGCATGGGTGCACCACAGCACGCCATCCACCTCTCCCAGCATCCTTTCCCAGACCTCGGACGCCATGTTCGGGTCCGAAATGCCGGGAAAATCGATCAGGTCGCACTGGTCAAGGATCTCGGCATCGAAGGCGAGCTTGACGTAGAGGGTATCCTCCAGCGGAACCTCCTCCAGCCGATCCAGAGAGACCGGATGCTCTGTCCCGTCGATCGCCACCCGATAGGGCTCGGCATCGCCCGCGCTGATCCAGACCGGGGGCAGGCGCGTGGCCGTTACCTTCTCGGGCAGGGCGCGACGACCGAGCAGCAGGTTCGAGAGCGTGCTCTTGCCTGCGCTGAACTCGCCCATGATGGCGATGCGGGGTTTGCGTCCGTTGGGGTGGGCATCTTTCATGCCGCAGTTCCTTCGCGCGTGGTCAATTCTTCTGCTTCGATGTCGGCGTCTTCGGCCCAGGACAGCTCGTCATAGAGCAGATCCAAGAGCTCGGCCCGTTCGGCTTGCGACGAGATGCCGAAAAGCGAGCGCAGGTCGTGCATGCTCAGATGAGCCTTGTCGACAAAGTCCATGAGGATGGCGCGCTGCTCGGCCAGAAAGTCGGCCAACCGGGCGATTGCGGCCTGCCGTATCTCGGCGGCTTGCCGGTCTTTCAGCTCGGCGATGATCGGGGCGGTTTCGGCTGCGATCAGGTCGTGAAAGCCGCTGGCGTAGGCACGGTAGCCGCGCCGCTTGCGCCACCAGCTTTGCCAGAGCGAGGTTTGCAGATCGAGGACGATGGTCGCACCCAGCGAAACCGGAGCGGGAACTTCAACAGGGCCGGGCGGTGTGACGGTGAAACCGTCAACCTCTACCGCAACCGCCTGACGATAGGCCTGTGCCAGACGATTGGCCGTGGCGCCATAGACAGCCACGCACGTGCTGCCGAGGTTCTTGCGCAGAACCTGATGGCTGGTGCGCAACAGCATGCGCAAACCATCGGGGCTGTATTTCCAGACCTGATCCTCGCCCTTTTGCTCCAGATGTTGCAGCAGGGATTCGAGGGCACGATCCAGAAAGCGCGCATGCGACTGGTCGACCCGTGCGGCAAAGGCAGCAAACACGCGATCCAACTCGGCATTCAGGTGCTGGTGCGCCTCTGCCTCAACCCGATCAAGAAGGGCGGCGAGCGGGGCGGGCGCCATCACGTCGATCGCGTTGCCATCGAGGCGCATCGAGGCGACGCTGGTGGTGGCGCGCAGCCCCGAGACAATATTGCGCGCACGCTTGCGGATATGGGCGAGGAAGCGGGTTCCCGTATCCTCGGCAATTCGCTCGGACAGACATTCCAATAGCGCGGGCATGCCGGACATCTGCCAGATGACATCGCGCCGCGTAGGGTCCGCCCCTTGCAGGCCCGGTGTAACCGCAGCGAAGGCGCGCAGCGTCTCGGCGCTGTCGCGGGCCATGGCGCCAAACCCGCCGCCAAGGGCCATGTTGGCCCAATAGGCACTGCCAAAGACGATAGCGGGGTCTTTAGGCCCGTTCAGCCGTTCAAACGTCGTGAGGATGCTGTTGCGGATATCAGGAAGCTGGCTTGCCGGGTCAGAAAGCTCGTCGATGCGGTTGACGAAGATCACGATCCCCTTCGACTTCAGTGTCGAGATCAGCCGGATCAAACCCATGTCGACCGAGCTCAGCGCTTGCGATGCCGACAGCACCACAACGCACAGCCGGCTGTCGCGCAGCGATTTGATCGTGATCTGTTCGCGCATCAGGAAGGTGTCGTTCACGCCGGGCGTGTCGCGCAGACAAAGCGGCACTGGCAGCGAAGGCACCTTCAGGTAAAGGTCGGCCGGTTTGGTGATATCGGCAAAGCGGCCCTGCTGATCGCTTTGGCCGTAGCCGTCGAAGTCATCGCCGAGGCAGACATAGCGCTGCACAAGATCATCATCGAGATGACCGTAATCGTGCCGTTGGCCCAGAAGCAGTTCGAACCGGCGGCCAAGGCGCGCGCGTGTTTTCTCCCGCATCTCGGCAATCTGGTCGTGGATCTTCTGCAGCTCTTCGTTGGCGCCCGCGCGGGCCGAAAGCTCGCCAATGCGCCCGCCGTACGACACCAGATGATCCCATTCATCGCCGTTGAAGAACTGGAACGATGCAACCGGCGCACCTTCGGCCTGCCGTTCGTTCACATGCAGCGAGGTCACGACAGAGGTCCAGGGGTTCACGTCTGCCGGCAGCAGTCCCGGCCGCCCCACCATTGCATTGACGAGCGAGGTTTTGCCCGACTTGATCTGCCCGACCATGGTGATGCTTGGCGCATGCGTATCAAGCTCGGCGATCAGACGCGCGACCTGCCGTTCCGTGGCGGGATCGCAGAGCATGCCCAGATCGCCCAGCGTTTCGCGCAGCTCGGCCATCTCGTGCCGAAGCGCAACAAGCCTGCCAAGGCCAGACTGCATGAGATCCGCAATTTCGGCACGCGGTGCGCCCGGTATTTCCGAATTGACGTTCATGTCTGTCTCCTAGTCCTTCAACAAGGCGTTGCCGCGGGCTGGGCCTTTGGCATGACGCGGGACCGCAATGGGCACTGTTACAATCACAAGGTCGAGCGCGGGGCCGTATGACCCCGCGCGGGGTTCAGGTCTGGGCCATAGGGGCGCCAAATCTGGCTGCGGGCGTAAAGGCTGCGGGGATGGCCACCTCTGACCGCGCCAAGGCTGTCTCGATTTCGTGCTTCAGCTGGATGAGAAGGCTCAGGCTTTCGCCAAGTGTGGCAGGTCCGCCTTCCAGCTGCATCAACTGCACCAGATCGGCTGCGTCAAAGGCCGCCTCGCGCAATTCCACAAGGCCCGGTGCGCCCGAGGGGGCACCATCCAGATGGTCGCTGATCCACTGCACAAGTGCTGCGGTATCTTCCGCCAGACGGGCGAGCCCTGAGGCGCCTGCAGCCCGCATCGTCGCATCGGCCTCGCGACCGTGCCGTGCGATGCGCCCGAGGGCAGGCTCGCAAATCTCGCGCAGCGCCGTCCCCTTTTGCGGAACCACTGGCCGAGCGGGAACAACAGGCTGCGGCGTGTGGGTTGCTGTGGCGGGTCTGGGCGACGGGCGGCGGGGCTGCACGATCTTTGGTGCCGGGGAGGCAAGCGGCTCTGTCAGGATCAGCGGCGCGGGCTTTGGCGCGGGGGCGACAACGGCCGCTGCCGAGGGGGCGGCGACCTTCGCCTGCACCGGCTGGCCAAACTGATGCAGCACAAGCTCGGCCCTGTCGCGCGCGGCATCGCGCCCCATGTCGATATCGCGCATGATGGCGGCAATCAGCGCGCGGCCACCACTGCGTGTCAGCTGCTCCCGGTCGATGCTGCCATCGGCGCGGCGTGCGGCAATAGCCTCGGTTGTGGCAATCGCCAACACATGACGGAACTGATCGGCGCCCGCGCGCAATTGCGCAAGGGTCGGATCAAGCGTGCCATTCGCAACCAGCGTGTCCGCCTTGGTCAGCAGAAGATAGGCGTGATCCTGCATCGCCTCATCCACGCCGGACCAGACGAGTCGTTCGCCCGCGCCAAACCGCTGCGTGCACCACAGTGCGATGTCGGTACGGCCGACAGCCCAGGACAAGGCGCGCTCGACCTCGGCCTGTTCGGACGGCAGGGCAAGTTCCATGACGCTGATCTTGCGCAGGGCCGGAAGCGGAAGCTCGATCCGCACAAAACGCGGCGAGAGCGAGGCGACCGTGGCGGCATCAAAGGCAGCCATCCGGCGCTCGCGGCCATCGGGCAGGGTGCAGATGCAGCAGGCGGTGTCCCCCCACACGACCTCGATCGTCGGAAGATTGCGCACCGGTGCAAGGACCGAGGCCCCGATCAACAGGTTGACCAGCGTCGACTTGCCTGACCCGGGCGGGCCCATCACCGTCAGCCGAACAGGCTGGGTCAACTGCCGCACCAGCGTCTCGACATGGGGCGCCTGCGCCGGGGGAATGGTCCCTTCGGCCAGATGCGCACCCAGGGACTGGGCCAACTGTTGAAGCGCCTCTTCAGCCACGGCTTGCCCCCCCGGCAACACGACGGAAGAACACGGCCTTGCCGTCTTCGGTGCCAACGGCCTGTTCGCGCGCGGCGGGCTGATGCAGGCCGCCGCCAAGCGGCACGATGCGCGTGGCGCCCGCGCCGGTCTGGTCGATCAGATCGGTCGGCTTCTTGCGGATCGCCTGCGCAATCGGCTTGATGTGATTGAGCTTGATGACAGCGAAGGAAATGTTGTCTTGATCCGGGCAGTCAAGTTCGTGCAGTGCCGCGAGCAGATGCTCGGCGATTTCCGCGCTTTTGCGGCGACGATACTTGTAGAGGATCTTTTCGATCTTCCCGTCTTCAAGGTACTGCAGCCCGTCGCTGGAGACCACGACGATATCGCCGACTTCAAGCGTCAGCGGCTTGACCGGGCAATCGGTGCGCGCAATCCGGTCGCCGTAGATGACCGAGGTCAGGCAGTTCCGGTCCGGGTGGTTGCGGGCTGTTTCGGGGTCAATCATGCCCTGGCGCATCATGTGGTCAATCTGCGGCGCCATGGAGTGGTCTTCGTTAACCTGCCGCAGCTTGCCACCGCGCATGTGATAGAGCGGCGAGTCCCCGATCGACATCCAGTACATCCGGTTCTCGACCATCACGAGCGCGACGAGTGTAGCCCCCATGCCGCGCGTGCGCGGGTTGTCCGAGACATAGTCGCGCACACAGATGTTGGCGTTCATCGCGGCGGCCGCGAGGTATTTCGGGATCTCGCCTTCCAGTTCGCAGAAGTTCGCACTCTCGAACTTCAGGTCGCTGAAGACTTCGGTCACCACGATCTTCGAGGCGACGTCACCGGCGGCATGGCCACCCATGCCATCGGCCAGCACCGCCAGCCCGATATCGGTGCCGGTGGGAAAGTCGGTGACGATGGCGTCTTCCTGGTAGTCTCGGCCGCCCTGGCAGATTGCCGAGGCCACGTCAAAACGCGGCTCAGGCGATCTCCACATTCTCGGACTCCCCTTGCGCGTCGTCAGACCAGTTGAAGCTTGCGTCGCACAGTCCGACAAAGCGCAGAGTTGTTTCGCCCAGGCGGATCAGGTCGCCGTTCTTCAGCACTTCGTTGCTGATCACCGGCTTGTCGTTCAGGCGAACGATGTTCGACTTGCCACCATGGCCCAGATAGAACTGGAAGCTTTCGGGATCATAGACGATCGCGGCATGGTTGCTGCGCGAGATCGAGCTGTCGCCGAAGTCGAGACTGATGGCCTGATCCTCGCCGCGACCGATCTGCGACATCCCAGCCTGAAGCGTGAAGGATTCGCCGCGGCCCGGCCCCTTGACCACCACGATCCAGCCAACCGGAAAACGGGTGCCTGCCGAGGGGGCATCGACGGGATTGCTGAACAGATCGACCACACGGCCGTCGGATTTGTCAAAACCCAGCAGCCGCGTCTTGGCGCGGGTCTTGCGTACGGGGCCTGCCAGCACACGACCAGACGTCTCAGCCGTATCGGTAGGGGCAGGGATCGCAGGAGCTGCGTCCATATCCCAGATGCTGGCTGGCGCGGCTGGCGCCTCCTGGGGTTCGGCCGAGGGTTCGGGCCAGCTTGAATTCAATTGCACCTGACGGGTCAGCGCGGACTGATCCGGGGTTGGTTCGGACTTGGATGCGAGGTCATTGCCCTGCCGCTTTGCGTCAGACCCGCCCCGCCCGAGAAGCTTTCCAAATACACTCATAGTCAACGACCTCCAATTGCATCTGTTGGGAAAGACTCGCGCCAGATCTGTGTCGATTGTATCTTGTCACCATGCCAATCTGTCCAAATCATGGCATTAGTTGGAAGGTTTGCGACCGGCCTTCCCCGCCCGCCAGCACACCGGGCCGCAGAACACCGTGCCCCGCAACAGCGAGGTTGGCGCAGGGGCATTCGAGGTGCATCAGGCTGTGAACAGCCCCCCACGCCGTGCGGCAGGGGGGCTACCCGGATCAGTTGCTCAGCTTGTTGTAATCAGAGAGCGAGGTCGCCACGATGTCGTACCATTCGCCGGTCTTGCGCATCTCGGTCAGGCCCTTGTTGAGCATGGCGATATAGATACGGCCGCGCGGATTGAACTTGGACGTCACCAGACGGAACGAGACGATCTCTGACAGGTTCGGGTTGGCCACGACCTTGTCCATCGCGTTCAGCTTGGTGAAGTTGTCTGTCGCGGTTTCAAGTTCGATCGAATAGATGTCCACCTCGCCCGCCAGCAGCATTTCGGCGCATTCGTTGGGGGTCTTGGGGCGCACGAACTTGACGAACGGCTCTTTGATGCCGCGCAGTTCCAGCTTGTCGAAGGGCCAGTCGGCTGGGCGGCAGAAGCGCGAGTCCTTGAAGTCCTCATAGGTTTCGGCGGCGGCATACTTGTTGTCGGGCAGCGTCATGAAGCTTTCGGCAACTTCATAGACCGGCAGCGAGTACTCGAAATCCGTGCAGCGCTTCTGGCCATCAGGCGGCAGGGCGCTGACATTCGAGCAATCGGTCTCGGCCCATGCCACCGAGATGTCATAGGCGCCCGAGGGCAGCAGCGTGTCGATATGCGAGCCCCAGTCATCAACCCAGGACACTGTGCTTTCGCGGTTGTTGCCGCCGCGCTGCAGGGCGGTGGTGGCGATGCGCACCAGCATGCCCCCGCCATTCAGTGTCTCGTCGGTGAAGGGCTTCCACTCGTTGCCGCTGACGAATTTGAGCGGCGGTTCATAGACATTGCTCTTCTTGGCGGTCGCGGCCTGCTTGGCCTCTTCGGCCTCGATGATCGATGAAAGCTCGGCATCGGCGGACAGACGGCCGTCCTTGCAGGGCAGCTTCAGCTCAAGCCCGGCCTTGAGGTTGTTGGGGTTGCCTGCCAGCACCTCGCGGTTCGCGTTGAAGATGATCTGGTAGTCGAAGGTGCCGTAGGCCGCCTGGGCGATGGAGCCGAGGCTGTCGCCATCGCGCACGGTGTAGGGGGCGCAGGCCTCTTGCGCCTGGGCCGCGAACGGTGCGGCAATGGCCATGACGGCACAGGTCACAAACGGGTGCACAGATTTGGAAAAGGTCTTCATGGGGCTGATTCCTCTCGGCGCTCCAGGGATCGTTCCCTGCTATGCCTTCGACCTTCGCTGAAAAATTGTCTAAAGATTGGCGACATTGGGGGAGGAACGGGACATTCATCGCCGAAACCCCGAAACAGCAGCAGAATCTGGGCGCATCCATGGGATTTGGGGCGCCAAAGGCACAAGCCCCAAGGGTTGTGCTGCCTAATTGATGATCATCCGTGCGATGCGCAGGGTGCAATGATCCGGGCCGCTGCCCTGGCGACTGGTTAATTGATCACAGATTCGCAGCAGTTGTTCGCCGAAATCGGGATTGCGTCGCCATGGCATGAAAAGGCCCGCCCGGACGTGCCGGGCGGGCCAAGGTTCAAAAAGAGGTCGATCAGGCCAGATCGAACCGGTCGGCGTTCATCACCTTGGTCCAGGCGGCGACAAAGTCGCGGACCAGCTTTTCCTTGCTGTCATCCTGGGCATAGACCTCGGCATAGGCGCGCAGGATCGAGTTCGAACCGAACACCAGATCCACGCGGGTCGCCGTCCACTTCACCGCGCCCGACTTGCGGTCGACGATGTCATAGAGGTTCTGGCCCTTCGGCACCCATTTGAACGCCATATCGGTCAGGTTGACGAAGAAGTCGTTCGTCAGCGCACCGACGCGATCGGTAAAGACGCCATGCGCCGTGCCGCCGTGGTTGGTGCCCAGAACCCGCATGCCGCCGATCAGTGCGGTCATCTCGGGTGCGGTCAGGCCCATCAGCTGGGCGCGGTCCAGAAGCAGCTCTTCGGCGCTGACAACGTAGTCTTTCTTCATCCAGTTGCGGAACCCGTCTGCCAGAGGCTCCAGCACGTCGAAGGAGGCGGCATCGGTCTGTTCGGCGCTGGCGTCGCCCCGGCCGGGTGCGAAGGGTACGGTGATGTCAACGCCCGCGGCCTTGGCCGCCTGTTCCACACCAAGGTTGCCGGCCAGCACGATCACGTCCGCAAGGCTTGCGCCGGTCGCATCGGCAATCGGCTGCAGGACCGACAGCACACGCGCCAGACGGGCAGGCTCGTTGCCTTCCCAGTCCTTCTGCGGGGCCAGACGGATGCGCGCACCATTGGCGCCGCCGCGCATGTCGGACCCGCGGAAGGTGCGGGCGCTGTCCCAGGCGGTCGTCACCATATCCGACAGCGACAGGCCCGAGGCCGCGATCTTCGCCTTGACGGCGGCCACATCATAGTCGGTGCGACCTGCGGGGATCGGATCTTGCCAGATCAGATCCTCGGCCGGGACATCGGGGCCGATATAACGCGATTTCGGCCCCATGTCGCGGTGCAGAAGCTTGAACCACGCCCGGGCAAAGACATCCGAGAAATAGGCCTGGTCGTCTTTGAACTTCAGCGAGATCTCGCGGTAGATCGGGTCGACCCGCAGCGCCATGTCGGCGTCGGTCATCATCGGGTTGGTGCGGATCGCAGGGTCCTCGACATCGGCAGGCTTGTCGGCCTCGGCGATCGAGATGGGCTCCCATTGGGTCGCACCGGCGGGCGATTTCACCAGATGCCATTCATGGTCGAACAGCATCTTGAAGAAGCCGTTGTCCCATTGCGTCGGATGCGTCGTCCACGCGCCCTCAAGCCCGCTGACCACGGTGTTGCGGCCTACGCCGCGGCCCTTGGTGTTGAACCAGCCAAGGCCCTGATACTCGGGCGCGGCGCCCTCGGGATCGGCACTCAGGTCGCCTGCGTTGCCATTGCCGTGGCATTTGCCAACGGTGTGGCCGCCTGCGGTCAGCGCGACGGTTTCCTCATCGTCCATGCCCATGCGGGCAAAGGTCTCGCGCATCTGCGCGGCGGTCGCCAGCGGGTCGGACTTGCCGTTCACGCCCTCGGGGTTCACGTAGATCAGGCCCATCTGAACGGCGGCCAGCGGGTTTTCCAGCGTGTCGGGCTTGGTTACGTCGCCATAACGGCCATCACTGGGGGCCAGCCATTGCTTCTCGCTACCCCAGTAGATGTCCTTTTCCGGGTGCCAGATATCTTCGCGACCAAAGGCGAAGCCAAAGGTCTTCAGCCCGGCTTGTTCGTAGGCGATGGTCCCTGCGAGCATGATCAGGTCAGCCCAGCTGATCTTGTTGCCGTACTTCTTCTTGATCGGCCACAGCAGGCGGCGGCCCTTGTCGGTGTTCACGTTATCGGGCCACGAGTTCAGCGGCGCAAAGCGCTGGTTGCCGGTTGCGCCACCACCACGGCCATCCGTCACGCGATAAGAGCCTGCGGCGTGCCATGCGGTGCGGGCGAACATGCCCACATAGCTGCCCCAGTCCGCCGGCCACCAGTCCTGACTGTCGGTCATCAGGGCGCGCACATCGGCCTTCAGCGCCTCGACGTCCAGCGACTTGAGCTCTTCGCGGTAGTTCACATGACCCAGCGGGTTGGTCTTGCTGTCATGCTGGTGCAGGATGTCGAGGTTCAGCGCATTGGGCCACCAATCCATCACCGAGTTGCCTGCGGCGGTGTTCGCGCCATGCATGACGGGGCATTTGCCCGCTGGTTTCAGGTCATTTCCATCCATGTCTCTCTCCGGATCTGGCATTGGTTGCTTGAATGCGACGACGCGAGAAGGACCTCGCTCGCACCCCGCAGAAACCTCCGCAGGCTACGGCATTGGCCAATCGAGAACGGTTCTAACATGCGGGTTCAATAAATGGAATTTGCATTTTCCAATCATTGCGATATGAAAAATTTATGAATGCAATCACAATGCGGCATCTGCGCTATTTTGAGGCCCTGGCCCAGCACGGCCACTTTGGTCGGGCGGCGGAAGCCTGCGCGATCTCGCAGCCTGCGCTCTCGTTGCAGATGAAAGAACTGGAAGAGATCCTCGGCGCCGGGCTGATCGAGCGTGGCGCGCGACAGATCCGGCTGACCCGACTGGGTGAGGAGTTTGCGCAGCGCACGCGCGAGATCTTGCGCGCAGTAGATGAGCTGGGCGCGCTGGCGCGGGCGACGTCTGGACCGCTTTCCGGGCGGCTCCGTCTTGGGGTGATCCCGACCGTCGCCCCCTATGTGCTTCCGGCGGTGATTCAGCATCTGGCCGCCAGCTTTCCGCTTCTGGACCTGCGCCCGCGCGAGGCGGTGACCCAGCGATTGCTGGACGATCTGACCGAAGGCAAGCTCGATGCGGCCATCATGGCCTTGCCTGCCTCGGGCAGCGCGCTGACCGAATACCCGTTGCTTGAGGAAGAGTTCGTGCTGGTCCGCCCGGTCGCCGACCGCGATAAGCCGGTTCCAAAGCCCGAACATCTGCGCGAAATGCGGCTGCTGCTTCTGGAGGAGGGGCACTGCTTTCGCGAACAGGCGCTGTCGTTCTGCCGGCTGTCCTCTGCCGTGCCGCGTGACCTGATGGAGGGCAGCACCTTGTCCACACTGGTTCAAATGGTCGGCGCGGGGATCGGTGTCACGCTGATCCCGCAGATGGCAGTGGGGATAGAGGCGCGCTCAGCCCCCGTATCGGTTGCCCAACTGCCCCAACCCCGGCCGACGCGGCGCATTGGCATGGTTTGGCGGCGCACCAACCCGCTTGCGGAACAGTTGGGCGTGATCGCCGGCCACCTGCAGGGGGCTATCGCCCGCGCGGCGGGGCAGGGCTGATCGCCCGAAAGGCTCAGCTTTCGCTTCACCGTCAAGGGCAGTCACGGTTCTGTCTCTGGCGGGTACCAAGGAAAGAACCGCACTGAAGGTGATGTGCTCAGACCTGTTCGGGCGCCCAGTTCAGGAACAGGCCAACGTCGCCGGGCATGCCGTCGGGAAAGTTGATGATCGTGGCCTTCAGGCGAAAGCCCTGGGGCTTGGCGACCTCAAGGTAGCGGTCATAAAGTTCCTTGGCCTTGCCCTGCAGGGTATCGGGCCAGCCCGGCTCGCGGTTGTTGATCGCCCTGCCCGAGTCGGTGCAAAGCTCAGAGGGGAAGGTATAGACCATCGCCTCGAACTTCCCGTTGTTGACCGCGCTCATGACCAGCTTGCGGATCAGCGCTCGTTCGTCATCGCTCACATGATCGTGCAGGAAACTCTCGGCGAAATCCCGCAGTTGCTTTTCCTTGTCGGCCTTCAGCTTTTCGGCCTTGTTGATCTCGTCAAGTTCCTTTTGCAGGATTGCGCGACGCAGCTCGCTTGCGCTGACCACCGGCGGTTTATCTTCGCTCATCTCAGGCTCCTTCGATCGACTTCGGTTCGGACGCGCGCTTTTCCAGAGATAAGCGCATCGAGCCACATCCTGTAAAGAATTCCGCACATGCTTGCGTGTGACATCGGGTAACACGGACCAGTCAGATCGCACCCCTCATCCAGCGTCGGAACGCGGGGTTCTTGCCATATGGCGCAGCCTCG
>ERZ1645185.792-NODE-792-length-13373-cov-9.078090_pt1 | contig 13373 bp, 14 predicted proteins | sample MGYA00575351_ERZ1645185 | MGnify/ENA primary metagenome ERZ1645185 (study PRJEB40838, sample SAMN11284767) | freshwater sediment metagenome | isolation source: river sediment | host: Sediment | place: India: Jana village, Kanpur | collected 2015-12-17 ...
CCGTCGCTTTCGGGGATGGCGAAGCTGAGGAATTCATGGAGCGCCGCACCTTCGGCATCCGCCGTCACCAGCGCCGCCGCGCAGCCGTCGCCGAACAGCAGCATCGACAGCAGCTTTTCCACATCCAGCGTGTCCTGAAAGTGCAGCGTGCAGAGCTCGATCGTGATGACCAGCACCCGGGCTTCGGGCTCAGACCGCACGATGTGATGTGCCAGCCGCAGTGAATTCACCGCCGCATAGCAACCCATATAGCCGACGACGGTTCGTTCCACGCCGGGATCCAGCCCCAGCCGCCGCACCAGCACCTGATCCAGCCCCGGCGCCATGAATCCGGTGCAGCTGGCCAGCACCAGATGCGTCACGCGCGACAGATCGGCCTCCAGCCCGCGAACGGCCTGTTCCGCCAGCGCAGGGGCCACCTGCGCATAGCGCTGCATCCGGCGGCTGGTGGAGGGGAAGCCGCCCGGCGCATAGAATCCCTCCCGGTCGGCCATGAATCCGTCCGGGTTGGTGACCGGCTCGAAGCTGGAAAAGCGCCGCGCGATGCCGGATCGGCCCGCCATGCGGCGGAACAGCGCCGCCTCGCGCCGGCCGTCCAGAAGGCTGCCCACGAAGGTTTCGAACGCCTGATGCACGTCGTGCGGCGGCACCGCCGTCGAAATTCGGTTCACATGTGCGGTCGCCGGCATCTCTGTCATGGTCGCACAGCCCTTTCCCTCCGTCGAGGCGCCCGGCGCCTGTCCGCTCTCACCCGTCGCCCAGTGGATGCAGGCCCTTCACGGTCGCCACCAGCCGGGCGCTGTCCACATGGGTATAGCGTTCCGTTGTGGAAATGTCGGCATGGCCCAGCAGCGTCTGCAACGCGCGCAGGTCGGCCCCGTTCGCCAGCATGTGGGTGGCAAAGGCATGTCGCAGCACATGGGGCGAGATCCTGTCGGGCGAAAGGCCCGCCCGCGCGGCGAGCGCCTTCACCAGCTGATACAGGCGGATTCGCGAAAGATGTGACTTGCCGGACGGGAACAGCCAGCGGCTGTCCTTCGGCACCAGTTGCAGCTGCGCGGCAACGGCGCGGATGGCCGCCGGCGACAGCGGGATCATCCGCTCCTTCTCGCCCTTGCCGCGCACGATGGCGAAGGGCTGCGGCGGGCGGATGGCGTTGCGCGGCAACGCCACCAGCTCGGTTGCGCGCAGGCCCGATCCATAAAGCAGCTCGATCAGCGCCTTCAGCCGCACCGCCTGCGGGCCGGGTGCATCGGCCAGATCCGTGTCCAGCGTTGCGAACAGCCGGTCCACCTCGTCCACGGACAGGGTTTTCGGCAATGGCCGCCCCGCCTTCACCCCCGCGATCGCGAGCGCCGGATTGTCGGGCCGGATGCCCTCTGCCACCAGGAAGGCGAAGAAGCGGCGAAGCGCGGAGCGCTTGCGCGACAGGCTGGCGGGCGCCAGATCCGCCCAGCCCGCGAAAAGCCGCTCCAGATCCTCGCCCCCGGCCCCCGCCAGCCGGCCGGAAAGATCGGCTGACGCCCCCTCCAGATCGCGGCCATAGGCCAGGAGCGTGTTCCGCGCCGCGCCCCGCTCGCTCGCCAGCATGTCGAGGAACAGGGCGATGGCGCGCGAATCCGGCAGGTCTGTCACGCGTTGAAGTTTAGCCGCAATCCCGGTTCGTCCCAACGGGCCAGCGCCAGCTTTCCGGTGGTGGACAGGGTGACGGCTGCGTCGCGCATGTCGGCCCCGCCGAAGGCGATGTTGGTCGTCAGCAGGTCGGGGAAGGCGTGATAGACGATCTCGCCCGTCGCCGGGTCCGCGACGCCGATGCCGGGCCGCTCCACCAGGGTCGCCTGCGCGATCTTGCCCGACGCGAGGATGGCGAGCGAATCGAGCAGGATGCGCCCCGGGAAATCGGCGACCAGCCGCCCCGGCACCGCCGCCAGCGGCGACGGTGCGACTTCGCCCGGCCCGGTGATGTCGAAGGCCAGGATATAGCAGCGGCTGCACACGGCCGCATAAACCGTCTTCCCGTCGGGGGAGAGGCCGATGCCGTTGAAATCCGGGCCATAGACGGCGCGTTTCAGGCTCTTTCCATCGGGGGTGCCGTAATAGATGCCGCCATGATCGCTGTGGTGATCGTAATGCTTGCCGAGATCGGTGAACCAGAAGCCGCCGGCAGCGTCGAACACGATGTCGTTCGGGCCGGACAGGCTGAACCCCTCGTAACTGTCGTACAGCCGCTCCACCTTGCCAGTGGCGATGTCGATCCGCTCGATCCGGCCGGTCGTATAATCCGCCGCGGCGTTGCCGGGGATCATCATTCCCTCGATCTCGGCCCATTTGAAGCCGCCGTTGTTGCAGACATAGAGCGCGCCGTCGGGCCCGATGGCCGCGCCGTTCGGCCCGCCCCCCGGCTTCGCGATGGTCTGCTTCGTGCCGTCGCGCTTCACCCGGGTGATTTCGCCCTTCGCGATCTCCACCAGGATCACGGACCCGTCGTCCATGAACACCGGCCCTTCCGGAAACGCGAGGCCTTCGGCCAGAATCTGGAACTCCATCGTCTCTCCCCTGTATGTTTGTTGCCGCCATGCTTCCACGTGCCCCCGTCTGGCACAATCGGGCATTAGAAATAGCGTGACTTCGCGAACCATGTTCGCCTAATGTTCCGGAATGGCGCCTGAAATGGTCACTGCACTTCTCGTTCTCGTCAGCCTGCTTGCCGCGCTGGTCGCGGGGTGGCTCATCTGGGGAAAGCCGCTGTCCGGCGCCCGGACCGAGCTTGCGGAGCGACGCGAGGCGCTGGGCCGCGCGGTTGCCGAGGTGGCGGCGTGGAAATCGCAGGCGGATGAAGCCAAGCCCTTCATGGGCAGGGCGGCGGAATTGCAGGCGGCGCTCTCGGCCGCCGAATCAGCGTCGGCCGAACGGGACCGCGCCCATGGCGCCGCGCTGGAAGAGCGCGACCGGGTGCATGCCCGCCAGCTGGAAGAGATGCGCGGCGAATTCCAGCGCCTGGCGGCCGAAGCGCTGGAGCGGGCGCAGAGGCAGTTCACCGAGCAGGCGGCGGAAACGCTGAAGCTGCACCGCGCCGAGGCGGCGAAGGGCCTGACCGACAGCCGGGAGGCGCTGGCGGGGCTGGTGACGCCGATGCGGGAAACGCTGGCCCGCTATGGCGAGGAATTGCAGCGGCTGGAGACGAAGCGGGAGCAGGCCTATGGCTCGCTCAGCGAACAGTTGCAGTCGGTGGCGCTGGGGCAGCAGGCGGTGAAGGCGGAGGCCGGCAAGATCGTGGCCGCGCTGCGCTCCTCCTCCAAGGCGTCCGGCGCGTGGGGCGAAGCGCAGCTGCGCAACGTGCTGGACATGGCCGGCCTGCGCGAAGGCATCGATTTCGAGCTGCAGGCAAGCACGACCGACGCCGACGGGCAGCGCCGCCGCCCGGATGCGGTGCTGAAACTGCCCGGCGGCCGGGAACTGGTGGTGGACAGCAAATGCTCGCTGGCGGACTATCTCGCCGCTTCCGAGGCGGACGGAGAGGCGGATCGCCAGGCGGCGCTGAAGCGCCATGCGCTGAGCGTGCGCACCCACGCCAAGGGCCTCAGCGAAAAGGCCTATTGGAAGGAATTCGCGGCATCGGCGGATTTCGTGGTGATGTTCCTGCCGGGCGAGAATTTTCTGTCCGCCGCGCTTGAGCAGGATCTGGACCTGCTGGCCTGGGCGCTGGACCAGCGCATCCTGCTGGCGGGCCCGACCAATCTGCTGGCGATCGCCCGTGTCGTCGCGATGGTGTGGCGGCAGGAAAAGATGGCGGAGGAAGCCCGCGCCATCGGCGAACTGGGGGCGGAGCTTTATGCCAGCCTTGCCACCATGACGGAGCATGTGGGCCGGGTGGGCCGCAATCTGGGCGAGGCGACGGGCGCCTACAATGATTTCATCGCGTCGCTGGAATCCCGCGTGCTCACCAAGGCGCGGAAATTCCCGGAGATGGGCGTGGACAAGGGCAAGAAGCCCATTCCCGAACTGGCCCCGGTGGAAAAATCCCTGCGGCTGGTGCAGGCGCCCGAACTGAAGCGGCTGGATGGCGGCACGGCCGCCGAATGAATGGCAAGCCGGCGAAGCTGCCGAATGAACCGGATGGCGGCGACGAAGCCGAATGGCGCCGGAGGTTGAACCCCCCGTTTCGCCTGCTATAGCCGCAGGCCTCGAAAGGGCCGCCTGCCATGCGCATCGCAACCGTCACCCGCAAGACGTCGGAAACCGACGTCACCGTTTCCGTCAACCTCGACGGAACCGGCCAGCGCGAGATTTCCACCGGCGTCGGATTCTATGATCACATGCTGGATCAGCTGGCCCGCCACGGCCTGTTCGACCTTCAGGTGAAGACGGTGGGCGACCTGCACATCGATGCCCACCACACGGTGGAGGACACCGCGATCGCGCTGGGCGAAGCCTTCCGCAAGGCGCTGGGCGACCGCGCCGGCATCACCCGCTTTGGCCATGCGCAGGTGCCGATGGACGAAACGCTTGCCCGCGTCTCGCTCGACATTTCGGGCCGCGCCTTCCTTGTCTGGAAGGTCGCCTTCACCCAGCCGCGCCTGGGCGAAATGGATACGGAGCTGTTCTGGCACGTGTTCCACAGCTTCGCGCAGGCGGCCGGCATCACGCTGCATGCCGAAGTGCCCTATGGGCAGAACAACCACCATATCGCTGAGGGCCTGTTCAAGGCGCTGGCGCGCGCCCTGCGGCAGGCGGTGGAAATCGATCCGCGCCAGCCGGGCGCGATTCCCTCCACCAAGGGCACGCTCGTCTAGCGCATGCCGGTTGCCCTGATCGATTATGGCGCCGGCAACCTGCGCTCTGCCGCGAAGGCGCTGGAAGCGGCCGGCGCCGGCCGTGTCAGCGTCACGGCAGATCCTGAAGCCGTTCTGGCTGCGGACCGCGTCGTGCTGCCCGGCGTCGGCGCGTTCGGCGCCTGCGCCGCCGCGCTGCGCGCCATTCCCGGCATGGAGGACGCGCTGGACGAGGCCGTCCGCCGCCGCGCCCGACCATTCCTGGGGATCTGCGTGGGAATGCAGCTGATGGCGACCGAAGGGCATGAGTTCGGCATCCACCGGGGGCTGGGCTGGATACCCGGCAGCGTCCGCCGGATGGAACCCCTCGGCCTGAAAATCCCGCAGATCGGCTGGAACGAGGTGGAGCCTTCTGCGGATGGCCTGATCCAGCCCGGCTGGGCCTATTTCGTGCACAGCTATGCGCTGCAGGCGGACAATCCCGCCCATGTCGCCGCCCGGGCGGGCTATGGCGGGCCGATCACCGCCGCCGTCCAGCGCGACACCATGCTGGGCACCCAGTTTCACCCCGAAAAGAGCCAGAGCTACGGCCTCTCCCTCCTTGCCCGCTGGCTCGCCTGGAAACCCTGATGCCGTTTACCATCTTTCCCGCGATCGACCTGAAGGGCGGCGAAGTCGTCCGCCTTGCCGAAGGCGACATGGCGCGCGCCACCGTCTATGCGCAGGATCCCGCCGCGCAGGCCCGCGCCTTTGCCGAAGCCGGCGCGAAATGGCTGCATGTGGTCGATCTGGACGGCGCCTTCGCGGGCGAGGCCCGCAACGCGTCGGCGGTGGAAGCCATCCTGTCGGCCACGCCCGCCAATGTGCAGGTGGGCGGCGGCATCCGCACCATGCCCGCGATCGACCGCTGGATCGCGCTGGGCGTCGCCCGTGTCGTGATCGGCACGGCGGCGCTGAGCGATCCCGGCCTTGTGCGGACGGCGGCGCGCGATCATCCGGGCAAGATCGTGGTCGCCGTGGACGCGCGCGATGGGCTGGTCGCCACGCGCGGCTGGGCCGATGTGTCGGACGTGCCGGTGGCAGACATGGGCCGCCGCTTCGAGGATGCCGGCGTCGCCGCCCTGCTGTTCACCGATGTCGGCCGCGACGGGCTGCTGAAGGGCGTGAACATCGCAGCGACAGCCGCGCTCGCGCAGGCGGTGAAGCTGCCGGTGATCGCGTCGGGCGGACTGGCCGACATCGCCGAAATCCGCGCCCTGCGCCTGAAGCGGGGGATCACCGGGGTCATCGCCGGCCGCTCCCTCTATGACGGCCGCATCGATCTCGCCGCCGCGCTGGATGCCGCCGCGTGAGCGCAACTGTCCGCGTGATCCCCTGCCTGGATGTCGCCAATGGTCGGGTCGTCAAGGGGGTGAACTTCGTGGGGCTGCGCGATGCGGGCGATCCGGTGGAAGCCGCCGCCCGCTATGATGCCGAAGGCGCAGACGAGCTGGTGTTCCTGGACATCACCGCTTCCCACGAGGACCGGTCGATCCTGCTGGACATCGTGGCCGAAACCGCCACGCACTGCTTCATGCCCGTCACCGTCGGCGGCGGCGTGCGCACGGCTGAGGATGTCCGCGCCCTGCTGAAGGCCGGGGCCGACAAAGTGTCGGTCAACTCCGCCGCCGTCGCCCGGCCCGAACTGGTGGGCGAGCTGGCGCGCCAGTTCGGCGAACAGTGCATCACCGTCGCCATCGACGCGAAGGCGGTTTCGTCCGGCCGGTGGGAAATATTCACCCATGGCGGCCGCCGCGCGACCGGGATCGACGCCGTCGCCTTCGCCCGGCAGGTGTCCGCCCTGGGCGCCGGCGAGATCCTCCTTACCTCGATGGACCGCGACGGCACGCGGTCGGGCTATGATCTGGACCTGTTGCGCGCCGTTTCGGGCGCGGTGCCTGTGCCTGTCGTCGCCTCCGGCGGGGTCGGCGGGCTGGACGATCTCGTCGCCGGCGTCACGCAGGGGCAGGCCTCTGCCGTGCTGGCCGCCAGCCTGTTCCACTTCGGGGAGGCGACCATCGCGGACGCCAAGCGCGCACTGATGCGGGCCGGGGTTGCCGTCCGCCCGCCGGCAGGCGAATGATGCGGGCATGAGCAAGGTTCTGGACAGGCTGGAAAGCGTGATCGCCGCCCGCGCGAAAGAGGGCAAGGCGGACAGCAGCTATGTGGCGAAACAACTGGCGAAAGGCCGGCTGAAGATCGCGCAGAAGCTGGGCGAGGAAGCGGTGGAGACCGTGATCGCCGCCCTTGCCGAAGATGATGCGGCGCTGGTGGGCGAAGCGGCGGACCTGCTGTTCCACCTGCTGATCCTGCTGAACCAGCGCGGTGTTCCGCTGTCGGACGTGCTGGCGGAGCTGGAGCGGCGCGAGGGCCTGTCGGGCATCGAGGAAAAGGCGGGGAGAGCGACATGAGCGTGACGAACGGCGCAGCCTATGACGAGGGCAACATCTTCGCCCGCATCCTGCGCGGCGAAATCCCGGCGAAGCCCGTGTTCGAGAATGAGTTCGCCTTCGCCTTCCACGACATCAACCCGCAGGCTCCCGTCCATGTGCTGGTGATTCCGAAGGCGGCCTATGTTTCGATGGCGGATTTTTCCGCGAGCGCCCCGGCCGAGTTTCAGGCCGGCTTCTGGCGGTCGGTGGGCGAAGTGGCGCGCCAGCTGGGGCTGGAAGGGCCCGGCTATCGCCTGCTGGTGAACGCCGGAACCGACAGCCACCAGGAAGTGCCGCATCTGCATGTGCATATCTTCGGCGGGCGACCGCTGGGCCCGATGCTGGTGCGCCACGACTGAGCCGAACCGTGCGTTGCCCTTCTTGACCGAAGCGCCGCGAACGGACAGGTTCGCCGCCATATAAATTCACCCGCCGGACGCTGTGCCGCGGGGTTCAGGAAGGGAACCGAATGTCCTGGCGCATCAAGCCGCTCGATGCCATTCTCGCAACTGCTGAAAAGAAATCCCTCGAACGCACGCTCGGCGCCTGGCAGCTGACCCTTCTGGGGGTCGGCGCCATCATTGGGACCGGCATCTTCGTTCTCACCTCGGAAGCGGCGCAGAAGGCCGGGCCGGGGATGATGTGGGCCTTCGTCGTCGCCGGCCTCGTCTGTGCCGTCGCCGCGCTCTGCTATTCCGAAATCGCCTCGATGGTGCCGGTCTCCGGCTCCGCCTATACCTACACCTACGCCGTGATGGGCGAACTGCTGGCCTGGATGGTCGGCTGGGCGCTGATCCTGGAATATGCCGTCGCCGCGTCGGCCGTTTCGGTCGGCTGGTCGGGCTATTTCGTAGGCCTTCTGGGCAGCTGGGGCGTCACCTTGCCGACAGACCTGGTGATGGGCCCCTATGCGGGCGGGCTGGTGAACCTGCCGGCGCTGCTGATCGCGCTGCTGGTGACGGGCCTGCTGCTGATCGGCACCACCGAAAGCGCACGCGTGAACGCCGTGCTCGTCGCCATCAAGGTGACGGCGCTCACCGTCTTCATCGTGCTGACGCTGCCTGTCATCAATGGCGCCAACTTCCAGCCGATGACGCCGAACGGCTGGTTCGGTGCCGGCCATGGCGCCGGACTTGGCGTCGTGGGGGCGGCCGCCTCCATCTTCTTCGCCTATGTGGGCTTCGACGCCGTTTCGACGGCAGCGGAAGAAACCAAGAACCCGCAGCGCAACGTGCCCATCGGCCTGATGGGCTCGCTTGCCATCTGCACCGTCTTCTATCTGCTGGTGGCCGCCGGCGCGATCGGCGCGATCGGGGCCCAGCCCGTTGCCGGCCCGAACGGCGAGATCCTTGCCCCCGGCACCCCTGCGCTCGCCGCCCAGTGCCAGGCGATTGTCGCTTCTGGCATGACGGAACCGCTGGTGTGCAGCCGCGAAGCGCTGGCCCATGTGCTTCGCGCCATCGGCTGGCAGCGGGTGGGTGACCTGATCGGCGTCGCCGCGTTCCTGGCGCTGCCGTCCGTCATCCTCATCATGCTGTTCGGCCAGACGCGCATCTTCTTCGTGATGGCGCGCGACGGCCTGCTGCCGGAAAAGCTCGCCTCTATCCACCCCAAGTGGAAGACGCCGCACATCGTCACGATGATCACCGGCGTTGCGGTTGCGCTGTTTGCGGCCTTCCTGCCCGTGGGCAAGCTGGCCGACATCTCCAACTCCGGCACGCTGTTCGCCTTCTTCATGGTGGCGATCTCGGTGCTGATCCTGCGCTTCACCCAGCCGGATCGCCACCGGCCGTTCCGCACGCCCGCCGTGTGGCTGGTGGCTCCGCTCGCCATCCTGGGCACCTTCGGCCTGTATCTGAACCTGCCGTTCGATGCGAAGATGGTGCTGCCGGTCTGGGGCGCCGTCGGGCTCGTGGTCTATTACCTCTATGGCTATCGCAAGAGCCATGTGGGCCGTGGCATCATCGATGTGCACGAGGATGATCCCGATGCTCCGCCGGTGCCAGTGGCCCCGATGCCGGGCGCCCACACACCGGGCGGCAAGGACGCCTGACGTCCGGGGGCAGACCCCGGGCAGACGAATGGAAGGGCCGGGGCGATCCCCCGGCCCTTTTTCGTTGGTGGCGGGCGTTCATTGCAATGTCAGCCTTGCTGCCCTATATGCCGCAGTGCAGCGATGGCCTCCGCCCGAATCCTCGGGCGTGCGAGGAGCCCAGTCGCCGGGGCGCGTGATCGCATCGGATCCGTCCGAACCGACCCCGGGTTTGCCGCTGCACTCCTGAACGACATTCCTGCCACGCGGGATGTCTGGCCGGCTCAAGCGCGGTTCCATCCGGAACCTGCGCGCGGGTCAGACTTGAAAGACGAGACTTGACCACTTTCGAAAGCCTGGGCCTCGCCCAGCCGCTCCTCGTTGCCCTGTCCGAAGAGGGCTATGAAACCCCCACCCCCATCCAGAAGCAGGCAATTCCGCCCGCCATGGAAGGCCATGACCTGCTGGGCATTGCGCAGACGGGCACCGGCAAGACGGCGGCCTTCGCGCTGCCGATCCTGAACTACATCATCAGCAACCCCGCCCCGCGCAAGAAGATGGCGCCGCGCGTGCTGGTGCTGGCCCCCACGCGCGAGCTGGCGACCCAGATCGCCGACAGCTTCCGCGCCTATGCCCGCTTCCTGAAGCTGACGGTGCTGACGGTGTTCGGCGGCGTGCCGATCCCGCGGCAGGAAAAGCAGCTGTTTTCCGGCGCCGATGTGCTTGTCGCGACGCCCGGGCGCCTGCTCGACCTGGTGGACCGCCGCTCGCTCCTGCTGGACCAGGTGGAAGTGCTGGTGCTGGACGAAGCCGACCAGATGCTGGACCTGGGCTTCATCCACGCCCTGAAGCGCATCGCGCAGATCCTGCCGCGCCAGCGACAGAGCCTGTTCTTCTCGGCCACCATGCCTGCCTCGATCGCCGATCTGGCGGGGCGCTATCTGGTGAACCCGGTGAAGGTGGAAGTCACCCCTGTCGCCACCACGGCGGAGAAGGTGCGCCAATATGTGACGCACCTGAACCAGGCGGAAAAGCAGGCGCTGCTGACGCTGACGCTGCGCCAGCCCGAATTCGCGAAGTGCCTGGTGTTCACCCGCACCAAGCATGGCGCGGACCGCGTGGTGCGCCATCTGGCGGGCGCGGGCATCCGATCAGCTGCGATCCACGGCAACAAGAGCCAGCCGCAGCGCGAGCGCGCGCTGGACGCCTTCAAGCGCGGCGAGATCGGCGTGCTGGTGGCGACCGACATCGCCGCTCGCGGGATCGACATCGACGCCGTCAGCCATGTGATCAACTTCGAGCTGCCGAACGTGCCGGAGCAATATGTGCACCGCATCGGCCGCACCGCCCGCGCGGGCCTTGACGGCGTCGCCGTCAGCTTCTGCGCGCCGGATGAGAAGCCCTATCTGAAGGACATCGAGAAGCTGACCCGCCAGAAGGTGGATGTGCTGCCCCTGCCGGACAACTTCCTGAAGGAAGCCGCCCGCCTGCCCAAGCCCATGCCGGTCGGCAAGGGGCAGGAGCGCGAGGACCATGCCCGGTCCGGCGAAGTCGGCACCCATCGCAACGCCCCGCGCCGGTTCGGCGACCGGCCCGGCGGCGGGCGGCGCAGCGGCGGACGCCCGCAGGCGCAGGGCATGGCTGGCCGCGCTGAATCGGCGGGCGGCGAAGACCGGGCCGCGCATGCGCATCCGGGCGCGGCGCGCGGCGAACGCAAGCCGGGCGGCGGACGCCCCGGCGGCAACCGTCGTCGTGGCGGCGGTGGCGGTGGCGGCGGTGGCGGCGGGCGTGGCCCGCGCGCGCAAACGCACGGCTGAACCGCGCTCTTTCGGGGAATGGTCAGCCGTTTCTGGCCATTCCCCAGAAGATCAGCGCCCAGACCATTCCGAACAGCGCCCAGGCGAACGGAACCCACACGGGTCTCTGCTCGCCCCGCCGCCTTGACGGCGTGGATCGCGGATGCACGCCCGGTTCCTGCACGGGCAAGCCCCGGATCCGGGCGACTGCGCGGCCAATTGCCTCGATCTCCTGCGCCTCGTCGCCTTCGTTGAGGTCGATCGTCTGGATCTGGCGGAAGCCCAGCGGCGGAGGTGTGTCGTCGAACCGGACGGGGATCAGACAGCCCCGGTCCCGGCCATGCATCGCCTCGTCCAGCACCCAGTTGGATTTGACCGACACGGCGGACCACAGCACGATCACGGCCTCCGCCGCGTTCAGCTCGCGTTCGATCTCTGCCGCGAAATGATGGCCGCCTTCGAGCGCGGCATCCCACCACACGATGAAGCCCGCTTTTTCCAGGGCATGGGCCAGCCGCTCCACCACATCCCGGTCTTCGCGGGCATAGGAAATGAACAGGCGAACCGGTGCCTTTCGCCCAGCGGATGCAATGTCGTTGGATGCCATGTCGGCAGGCTAGGGCAAATCGGCTCGGTCCGTCCACAGCGGCTTTCACACTGGCGGCGCACGCGCGCCCGGCCTAAGGTTGCGCGATGCGAACCCTGATCCCTTCCGCCGCGCTGATTGCCGCCGCCCTGATCGCCGCCCCCCTGTCCGCCCAGTCCGGCTGGACGGTCAGCAAGGGCGACGGCACCGCCGCCCTTGTTTTCGGGAAGCCCGAAACGGCGAACGCCTTCCGGCTTGACTGCTCGGCCAAGGGCACCAGCATTTCCACCTGGACAAGGCAGCCGCCGCGCAACGTGACCGAGGGCGAATTTCCCACCCGGCTCAGCCTGTTCCAGGGCAACCGCGAGATCGTGATCGGCTCCACCGGCCGCGTGCTGCCTGCCGGCGGCACCCGCGTCGACGGCCTGCTGGACAACCCGGCCGCCATCCTGGACGGCATGACCCGCCAGAGCCGCTTCGTTCTCGTCAGCTTCGCGGGCCGTGGCACCGCGCCCTCGCCTTCGGCAGAGACGCTGCTGCAGTTCCGCGAAGCCTGCCCCAAGGGCTGACGCCAGCGCCGCCCTAGAAGCTGATGCGCGCCGTCAGCCGGAAATCCCGGCCCGGCAGCGGCGCATAGTCCTTCAGGAAGCTGGCATGGCGCCGGGCTTCGACGTCGAACAGATTGTTCACCGAAGCGATCAGCGACGTCGGGCTCGCATCCCCGAACGGGCGCCAGCTGGCGGACAGGTTCACCAGCGTGAAGGCGGGCGTTTCACTCTCGTTCGCGGCCACCCGGTCGGCGCGGGTCACATGCTCGGCCTCCAGCCGGCCGCCGAAGCGGCCGCCATTGGCCTCCACCCCGCCGATGAACCGCAGCGGCGGGATGCGCGGCACCGGGCCGCCGCCGCCCAGGATGTCTGCGCGCACGAAATCGGCCATGCCGGTCAGGTCGATGTCGGTCTCTTCGAAGCTGGCGACCGTCACGGCGCCTTCGGCCTCCATCCCCCAATAGCGGGCGCCCGCCTGCGCATAGGCATAGACCGGCAGCTCATCCGCCTCTTCGCCTGTTGGGTTCAGATAGATGAAATTCTCGAACCGGTTGAAGAAGCCCGACAGTTCGAACCGCCAGCCGTCGCCCCGGCCGCGCAGCACCGCCTCAACACCGATGCTGCGCTCCTTGGCGAGATCCGGGTTGCCGATCTCGTAGCTGCGGGTCGCGGCATGCGGGCCATCGGAAAACAGCTCCTCGGCTGCCGGCGCACGCTCTGTATAGGCGATGCTGGCCGCCAGCCGCAGCCCCTCGGCCAGCGGCACCGACCCGCCGACCGAGCCAGACAGGGCGTCGAAGCTGCGCGACACGCCGATCGGCGCGGAGCGGACATCGCTGTGTTCGAAGCGCCCGCCCACCTCCACATTCAGGATGCCGAGTTCGAAATTCTGTACCGTGAACAGGCCCAGCTGCTCGGTGATGTTCAGCGGAACGACCGCTTCCTCGCCGACCGCCTCGAACCGGCGGGTCATGAACTGGATGCCAGAGGCGCCCTTCCAGCCGCCCCGGTCGCGCTGCACCAGTTCGGCCCGCGCCTCCAGGGCGTTGTTGAAGAAGCTGGTGCCGATCTCGCCCGTGCTTTCCACCTCGTCATGGCGGTAATCCGCCCAGCCGAAGCGGACGTTCAGCGTCTCGAAGGCGCCGGACATCGGCACCGCCGCCCGCGC
>ERZ1645185.793-NODE-793-length-13353-cov-13.525869_pt1 | contig 13353 bp, 7 predicted proteins | sample MGYA00575351_ERZ1645185 | MGnify/ENA primary metagenome ERZ1645185 (study PRJEB40838, sample SAMN11284767) | freshwater sediment metagenome | isolation source: river sediment | host: Sediment | place: India: Jana village, Kanpur | collected 2015-12-17 ...
CCGTTGGGCCGCAGCGCGGTGTCGATGTCGAACAGCTCGCCGGCCGAGGTGCGCAACGTCAGCCAGGTGATCAGCTTGCGCACGAAGGCCGCGTAAACCTCCTGCGCGCGGTCCTTGTCGGCCTCGTCCTGGTCGTCGTAGACGAAGACCACGTCCAGGTCGCTGCCGTAGCCGAGCTCCTTGCCGCCGAGCTTGCCGTAGGCGATGACGGCGAATTGCGGCTGCTCGCGGTGGCGCTGCTTGAGCAGCGCCCAGGCCCAGCGCAACGCGATCTCGAGCGTCGCGTCGGCCAGCGCCGACAGATCGTCGGCCACCTGCTCCACCGTGAGCTCGCGCTCGACGTCGCGCACCAGCGTGCGGAACAGCTCGGCATGGTGCGCATGCCGCAGCGTGTCGAGCAGCAGCTCCTCGTTGACCTGGCCCGAGCGCTGCCAGGCCTGGTGCCGTGCCTCCAAGTCGGCGCGAAACACCGCCGGCTCGAAGCGGCCGTGCTGCAGCCGCTCGTCGGCCAGTTCGTCGATCACGCCCGGGTGGCGCATCAGGTACTGCATGGGCCAGCGCGCCAGGCCCAGCAGGCGCAGCAGGCGCTCCTGCACCGCGGGCCGCTCGACCAGCAGCGCCAGGTAGCTCTCGCGGCGCAGCAGCGGTTCGACCCAGTCGATGAAGCGCAGCGCCGCACCTTCGTTGCAGCGGCCCTCGGCCACGCTGTCGGCTGCGCGCTTGACCAGCCGGCCCAGCCGCAGCTTGCTCTCGTCGCGCAGCGCCGCCACGCGCGGCTGACGCGCCCATTGGCCGACGCGTTGCGCCAGTTCCGGCGGCAGGCCTTCGAGCAGCCGTTCGCTGTCTACGGGCAGCGGGCCGTTGCCGCAGCCCACGCAGCCCTTGGCGCCGCCGGCCTGGGCCGACGCCTGGCCGTCGTGCAGCAGTGCGTCGAACTCGGTGGCCACGAACTCGCGCACCTCGCCCAGACGGTCGAGCAACTCGCAGGCGTCGGCGTTGCAGCTCAGGCCCATGCTGGCGGCGATCCATCCGAGGTCGCCATCGGCCATCGGCAGCAGGTGGGTCTGCTGGTCGTCCAGGTACTGGATGCGGTGCTCCACGCGGCGCAGGAAGTCGTAGCACCCGGCCAGCCGCTCCGCGGTGGCCGGCTTCATCAGGCCGCGCGCGGCCAGCCGTTCCAGGCTGCGCAGCGTCGAGCGGGTGCGGATCTCCGGAAACTGCCCGCCGCGCGCCACCTGCATCAGCTGCACGATGAACTCGATCTCGCGGATGCCGCCGCGTGACAGCTTGACGTCGTTGGCGCGTTCCGGCCGTCCGGCGGCGCGGCGCTGCGCCTCGTCGCGGATCTTGCGGTGCAGCTGGCGCAGGCCCTCGAACACGCTGTAGTCCAGGTAGCGGCGGTAGACGAAGGGCGTGACCAGCGCGCGCAGCGCCAGCGCACGCTCGCTGCCGACGCTGGCCAGCGGCGCAACGATGCGGCTTTTCAGCCAGGCGAAGCGCTCCCATTCGCGGCCCTGCACCTGCAGGTACTCTTCGAGCATCGGCAGGCTGCACACCGGCGGGCCGGAGTTCCCGTTGGGCCGCAGCGCCAGGTCGACGCGGAAGACGAAGCCGTCGTCGGTGGTCTCGCCGATCAGCGCGTAGAGCTTCTTGGCCACCAGCGAGAAGTACTCGTGCGCGCTCACCCGGGCCGTGCCGTCGGTCTCGCCCTCGTCCTCGTACACGTAGATCAGGTCGATGTCGGACGAGACGTTCAGCTCGCGCGCGCCGAGCTTGCCCATGCCGATGATCCAGAACTCGATGCGCCGCCCCTGGGCATCGCGCGGCACGCCGTGCCGCTCGTCGGCCTCGGCCAGCGCCTGGGCCAGCGCCAGCTCCAGCGTGGCCTCGGCCAGCGCGGTCGTGCCGGCGGTGATGGTGTCCAGCGGCGCGCCCTGCTCCACGTCCAGGCACGCAAGTCGCTCCATGCACAGCTGGCGCGCCACGCGCAGCGCGGAACCCAGCGTGCGTCCGTCCTGACGCAGCCGCAGCACCAGTGCCTGCACGGTCGCCGCATCGAAGCCGCCGGGCGCCAGCAATGCCAGCTCCGCCGCGTAGCGGCGCCGGATGCGTTGCACGAAGCGGCTGTGGGACGCGTCAGCAGCCTGCGACGGCGTTCCTGCGGCTAGCGATTCGGCGCCCATGGAGTCCGGCCTGGGGGCTGTGCTAGATTGCCCTGCGCTGCCGACGGCGGTGGGCGACGGGCCGCTGCGGCACGCCGGTGGCCCAGCCCTCGCGAAGCCTTTCGCGACGCGCGACTGCTCTACCGCCGAATGCACTCAACTTCGTCTCCTGCTGCTGCTGACGGACTGCCGCCGCGCTGGCAGCGGCTGCGCAGGGTCGAGCGCTGGCTCACAGTCGGCGTGCTGACGCTCTGGGGTTTGCTGCTCGCTGCGTGGCTTACGCTGCACTGGATCATTCTGCCGCACATCGACGAGTGGCGTCCGCGCATCGAGCGGCTGGCCAGCGAGGCGGTAGGGTTGAAGGTCGGCATCGGCGCCATACAGGTGCAATCCAGCGGCTGGGTGCCGGCGCTGCATCTGCGCGACCTGCGCCTGTACGACCGCCAAGGCCGCGAGGCGTTGCACCTGGCCAGCGTGCAGACGGCGCTCGCACCGCAGATGCTGCTGGCGCTGCAACTGCGCTTCCAGCAGGTGCTGATCGATGGCGCGAGCCTGGAGGTGCGGCGCGATGCCCAGGGCCGTTGGCATGTCGCCGGGCTGGACTGGGACGACAGCGCGGAGCGCGCCGACACCCGAGCCCGCGACTGGTTCCTCGAGCAGCACGAATTCGTCGTGCGCAATGCCGAATTGCGCTTCACCGACGAGTACCGCGGCACCGCGCCGATGCTGCTCAGCCAGGTCGACCTGGTGCTGCGCAACGGCCTGCGTCGCCACGCGTTGCGGCTCGACGCCACGCCCCCGCCCGCGTGGGGCGACCGTTTCACGCTGCGCGGCCGCTTCACCCAGCCACTGCTGGCGCCGTCCGGCGAATTCGGCCGCTGGAGCGGCGTGCTCTACGCCGAGTTCCCGCGTGCCGACGTCGCAGCGCTGCGCCGCCAGACCGGGCTGCCGCTGGAGCTCGCCGAAGGCGAAGGTGCGGTGCGCGGCTGGCTGGACATCGAGAACGGCGTGCCGCGCAAGGCAACGCTCGATTTCGCGCTGGACACGCTGGCCTTGCAGCTGACGCCCGCGCTGCAACCGCTGCGGGTGGAGCAGATCAGCGGGCGTGTCGACGCCGAGCGCGATGCCGGCGGCGTGCGCATGCGCGCGCACGACCTGGGTTTTCGCAGCGCCGACGGACGCCTCTGGCCGGCGGGCACGCTGAGCCTCTCCTGGCGCCAGGCGCAGGACCTGCGCACGCGCTGGCCCTCGGCCACCGAAGCGATCACGGGTGGCGAACTCCAGGCCGAGCGGCTGAACCTGGAGATGCTGGCGCACATCGCCGAGAGCCTGCCGCTGGGCGCCGGCCTGCGCGAGAAGCTGCTGGCGCTGCAGCCGCAGGGCAACGTCGAAAGTCTGCAGGCGCGCTGGGACGGCCGCGCCACGCGGCCGACGAGCTACCAGGTGCGGGCCAAGCTGCAGCAGTTGGGCCTGCAGGCGCAGCCTGCCGCCTCCGGACCGGGCCAGCCCGGCTTCAGCCGCGCCGAGGTCGAGCTGACGGCCACCGAGCGCGGCGGCGAGGCCACGGTCGCCATCCGCGGGGGCACGCTGCTGTATCCGGGCATGTGGGAGGACCCGCTGGTGCCGCTGGACGAGCTGCAGGCGGCGCTGTCCTGGCGCATCGACGCCACGCCGGACGGCGCCGATGCGGTCGAGTTGAAGCTCGGCAGCCTCAGCGTCGCCAACGCCGACCTGCAGGCCGAGCTGAGCGCCACCTGGCAGGGTGTGCTGGCCCATGACACGCCGCATGCCGACCGCGGACCGGGCCGCCTGGACCTTCGTGCGCGCGTGCTTCGTGCGCGCGCCCAAAGCGTGGCCCGCTACCTGCCGCTGGCCATCGACGAAGAGGCGCGCGCGCATGTGCGCGATGCGGTGCGCGGCGGCCGCATCCGCTCCGGCACGGTGCGCGTTCGCGGCGACCTGGCGGACTTCCCCTTCGACGGTGTGCGCGACGCCGAGATGCGCGTCTTGCTGCAGCTGCAGGACGTGCGCTATGCCTTCATGCCGGAGGCGGCTGGCGCTTCGGCACCGGGTTGGCCGGCCGTCGAGCGCATCCAAGGCGAACTCGAATTCGACCGACTGGCGATGAAGCTGCGGCGCATGCAGGGCCAGATGGCCGGCTACGAACTGCGCGAGGTGCAAGGCGGCATTGCCGACGTCTCGGCCGATCGGCCGCGGCTGCAGATGCAGGGCGAGGGCCGCGGCCCGCTGGCCGACGTGCTGCGGGTGCTGCGGCTCGCGCCGCCCGGGCCGCAGGCCGCCGCGGCGCTGGAGCCGATGCGCGCCACCGGCCCCAGCCAGCTGAACCTGGCGCTCGACATGCCGCTGGACGATCCCGGGCAGACGCGGCTGCGCGGCAGCCTGCAGCTGCAGGGCAACGAACTGCGTCTGGCGCCGGACCTGCCGCCGCTGATGGGCGCGCGCGGCAGCATCGATTTCGATCCCCAGGGCTTGCAGCTGCGAGGCATGACGGCGCGCCTGCTCGGTGGCGACACCAGCTTCGAAGGCAGCATCGGCTTCGGCGGCGCCGTGCGCCTGAGCGCGCAGGGCCAGGCTGGCGCGGAAGCGTTGCGCAGCGCGGCCGCAGGTGGGCCCTGGGCGGAGCTGGCTTCGCTGCTGCGCGGCCAGGCCGCGTGGCGCGCGAACCTCGCCGTCAACGCCGGTCGCAGCGAGTTCTCGCTGCAGAGCAACCTGGTCGGCATGCAGGTGGACCTGCCGCCGCCGCTGGCCAAGCCGGCGGCGTCGAGCAGCCTGCCGCTGCGCCTGCAGCTCGCGCCCGTCGCCGATGCCGCGCCGGGTCGGCCGCGCGACAGCCTGCAGCTCGAGCTCGGCGAGCTGCTGAAGCTGCAGTTGCAGCGTGACCGTTCCGGCCCGGAGCCGGTGGTGGTGCGCGGCAGCCTGGCGCTGCTCGATGCGCTGCCGCCGCTGCCGCCGGCAGGCTGGCAGGCTGCACTGAAGCTCGGCCGCGTCGACCTGGATGCCTGGGAGCCGTTGCTCGAAGGCCTGGGCGACGGCGCCGGCCGGCCCGGTGCCAAGGTGCCGCTGGCGGTGCAGCTGCAGGCCGAGGAGTTGCGGGCCGGCGCGCGCCGCCTGAACAAGGTCAAGGGCACGCTGTCGCGCTTCGAAAGCGGCGACGAGAGCGTGTGGAGTGCGCAGCTCGATGCCGAGCAGCTGGCGGGCGAGATCGAGTACCGCGTGCCGCGCGGCGGCACGCAGGCGGGCCGAGTGCAGGCGCGGCTGCAAAGGCTGTCGGTGCCGCAGTCGGAGGTCGAGACCGTCGAGCAGATGCTGAGCCAGCCGCCGCGCGGCGTGCCGGCGCTGGACATCGTGGTCGACGCCTTCGAGCTGCGCGGGCGCCCGCTCGGCCGGCTGCAGGTGCTGGCCTTCAACCGCCCGCTGCCGGGGAGCGCCGGCCTGCTCGAGTGGCAGCTGGATCGGCTGGCGCTGAGCATGCCCGAGGCCCAGTTGCAGGCCAGCGGCCGCTGGCAGGCCGGCGGCGCAAGGCGCATGGTGCTGGATTTCGGCCTGGAGCTGGCCGACAGCGGCGCGCTGCTGCAGCGCCTGGGCGCCGGTCAGGCAATGCGCGGCGGCAAGGGGCGGCTGCAGGGGCAGTTGTCCTGGGCCGGCTCGCCGCTGTCGCTGGACTACCCGAGCATGGAAGGGCAGCTGCAGGTCGACATCGGCCAGGGCCAGTTCCTGCACGCCAAGACCGGCGGTGCGCGACTGCTGAGCGTGCTCAGCCTGCAGGCGCTGCCGCGGCGCCTGACGCTGGACTTCCGCGACCTCTTCGACGAGGGCTTCGCCTTCGACTCGATCGAGGGCGACGTGCGCGTGCAGCGGGGCGTGGCACGCACCGACACGCTGCGCATGAGCGGCGCGCAGGCGACCGTGCTGATGCAGGGCAGCGCCGACCTGAAACACGAGACGCAGGACCTGCGCGTGCTGATCGTGCCGAAGTTCGATGCCGCGGGCGTGGCACTGGCCACGATGGCCATCAACCCGGCGATCGGCCTGGGCGCGCTGGTGGCGCAGTGGGCGCTGCGCGAGCCGCTGATCGCCGCCAACACCAGCGAAATGCACATCACCGGCAGCTGGGCCGACCCGCAGGTGGAGCAGATCGCGCGCCCGACCGCGACAGGCGCCGCCCGGGCGGCGGTCGTCGCGCCACCCGCCCCTGCAGCGAACCCGCTCGCTGCGCAGAAGAAGGCCACGCCATGAAGATCGCCGCCCTGCAGATGGTGTCCACGCCCGACCTCGGGCGCAACCTGGAGGCCGCCGCGCGGCTGATCGGCAACGCGGCCGCGCGCGGCGCCGGGCTGGTCGCGCTGCCCGAATACTTCTGCCTGATGGGCCGGCGCGACGACGACAAGCTGGCCATCGCCGAGCCGCCGGGCGCAGGCCCGATACAGCAGTTCCTGGCGGCACAGGCGCGCCAGCACGGGCTGTGGATCGTCGGCGGCACGCTGCCGTTGCGCGAGCCCGGGCACGAGCGCGTGCGCAACAGCTGTCTGGTGTTCGCACCCGAAGGCACGCTGGCCGCGCGCTACGACAAGATGCACCTGTTCGCCTTCGACAACGGCAGCGAGCGTTTCGACGAGGGCCGCGTGCTCGAAGCCGGCGACACGCCGGTGGCGCTGCAGGCCGGCGCGCTGCGCGTCGGGCTGAGCGTGTGCTACGACCTGCGCTTTCCCGAGCTGTACCGCGCATTGATGCAGCCGCCCTGCGACCTGATCTGCGTGCCTTCGGCCTTCACCTACACCACCGGGCAGGCGCACTGGGAACTGCTGCTGCGTGCGCGTGCGGTGGAGAACCAGTGCGTCGTGCTGGCACCTGCGCAGGGCGGCACCCACGAGAGCGGCCGCCGCACCTGGGGGCACAGCATGATCGTCGACCCCTGGGGCGACGTGCTGGCCTGCCAGGCCGAAGGCGAAGGCGTGGTGCTGGCCGAGGTCGATGCGGCGCGGCGCGAGACGGTGCGCCTGCAGCTGCCCGCGCTGCGTCATCGACGGTTGCGCTGAGCGCCGGCCCGTGGCCCGTGGCGCGCTTCCGCTAAAATGCGACCGACTCCGGGAAATCGCTCATGGCCACCAAACGTTCAACCGTCACCGCAGTCTCAGCCACCGGACAACGCCTGCGACAGACGCAGGCCGAGTACACGGCCGCCCGGCCGTCCACCGGGCCTGGCGCCAAGCCGATGATGTCCAGTTCGAAGATGTACGTCTGCCGCCGCTGCCAGGCCAACTTCAAGACCGGCGACGGCAAGCCCGACCCGCGGCTGCCGGGATTGGGCAAGTGCAACAAGTGCCTCGCCGCGGCCGCCTCGGCCGAGGCGGCCTGACGGGCGCGCCGGACCCGCGCGACGCGGCCCGCCCCGGCTGCGCCCTCCAACCGCCAGCGCAAGCGCGTCCGGCCTGCGGGTGCGGAGCGCACCGCGACGGCCACTGAGGCGCGTGCATCCCGGGAGCTTGCCATGCAGGTCCAGACCGTTCCCACCCGGCCCATCGAAGGCCAGCTGCCCGGCACCTCGGGCCTGCGCAAGAAGGTCGCGGTCTTCCAGAGCCCGGGCTACCTCGAGAACTTCGTGCAGGCGGTGTTCGACGCGGTGCCGGGGCTGGCCGGCCACACGCTGGTGCTGGGCGGCGACGGCCGCTTCCACAACGACCACGCGATCCAGGCCATCCTGCGCATGGCCGCCGCCAACGGCGTGGCGCGGGTCATTGTCGGCCAGGGCGGGCTGCTGTCCACGCCGGCAGCCAGTGAGCTGATCCGGAAGAGCGGCGCGCACGGCGGCCTGATCCTGTCGGCCAGCCACAACCCCGGCGGGCCCGACGGCGACTTCGGCATCAAGTACAACATCGCGAACGGGGGCCCGGCGCCGGAAAAGGTCACCGAGGCGATCTACCAGTGCACGCGTTCCCTGCAACGCTACCTGACGGTCGAAGCAGCGGACATCGACCTGCAGCGAACCGGCCCGACGATGCTCGGTGCGATGCACATCGAGGTGGTCGACCCGGTGGCCAGCTATGCAGCGCTGATGCAGCAGCTGTTCGACTTTGGCCGCATCCGCGCGTTGTTGACGCGCGGCGACTTCCGCATCTGCTTCGACGCGATGCACGCGATCACCGGCCCCTATGCGCACGCGATCCTGGAAGGCCAGCTCGGCGCGCCGGCCGGCAGCGTGATCAACGGCAAGCCGCTGCCCGACTTCGGTGGCGGCCACCCCGACCCGAACCCGACTTATGCCGAAGAGCTGATCGGCCGCATGTTTGCGGCCGATGCACCCGACTTCGGTGCGGCCAGCGACGGCGACGGCGACCGCAACATGATCGTCGGCCGCAACTTCATCGTCACGCCCAGCGACAGCCTGGCGGTGCTGGCGGCCAACGCCACTTCGGTTCCGGGTTATGCCGCGGGGCTGAAGGGCGTGGCGCGCTCGATGCCCACCAGTGGTGCAGTGGACCGCGTGGCGCAGGCGCTGGGCATCGCCTGCCATGAAACGCCCACCGGCTGGAAGTTCTTCGGCAACCTGCTCGACGCCGGCATGGCCACGCTGTGCGGCGAAGAGAGCGCTGGCACCGGCTCGGACCACGTGCGCGAGAAGGACGGCCTCTGGGCGGTGCTGTTCTGGCTCAACATCCTGGCCGTGCGCGGCCAGTCGGTCGAGCAGATCGTGCGCGAGCATTGGCAGCGCTATGGCCGCAACGTCTACTCGCGCCACGACTACGAAGGCGTCGACGCCGCGGTGGCGAAGCAGATCGTCGCCGACCTGCGCGACGCGCTGCCTGCGTTGCAGGGACGTGTCGTGAACGGTCTGACCGTGAGCCGCGCCGACGACTTCGGCTACACCGATCCGGTGGACGCGTCGGTCAGCCGGGGCCAGGGGCTGCGCGTGTTCTTCGAGGACGGATCGCGCATCGTGCTGCGCCTGTCGGGCACCGGCACCGAGGGTGCGACGCTGCGGCTGTACCTCGAGCGCTTCGAGCCTGATGCTGCACGCCACGGCATCGACGCGCAGGCCGCGCTGCAGCCGCTGGTCGAAGCGGCCGAGGCATTGACTGGCTTGAGGGCGCGCAGTGGGCGGGACGCTCCGACGGTCGTCACCTGAGCGGCGTCGCGCTGCGCTGCTGGGCGCCGCGCTGGCCCTTGGCCTGGCGGACGCCGCCGTCGCGGCGCAGACCATCGCGCTCGGCCACCAGGGGCTGATGCGAAGCTACCTCGTGCACCGGCCGCCGCAGCATGCGCCGGGCCGGTCGCTGCCGCTGCTGATCGCCCTGCACGGCACCTCGATGCGCGCCGGCGACATGTTCGGCTACACCGATCTGCGGGCGGTGGCCGACCGCGAAGGCTTCGTGCTCGCGGCGCCGGCCTCGCACGGACATGTCTTCAACGACGGCTTCGGCGCCCTTGGCAGCGCCGCCGCGGCGGTGGACGACGTCGGCTTCATCGAGGCGGTGGCCGAGGACGCACGGACGCGCTTCGGTGTGCGCGCCGATGGCATCCACGTGGTCGGGCTGTCCAATGGCGGCTCGATGGTGCAGCGCCTGGCCATCGAGAGCCGCTACCCCTTTGCCGGCTTCGCCGCCGTGGCCAGCGCCCCGCGGGTGCGCACCCCGGGCGTGGCCAGGCCGGCACCGCTTCTGCTGGTGTTCGGCACGGCCGATCCGCTGAACCCTCAAGGTGGCGGCTGGGTGTGGACCCCGGTGCCGCATGCCAAGCCCTCACCGGCGCAGACCGTGGCCGATTGGGCGGCTCGGCTGCAGTGCCAGGGCCCGCCCGAGTCCGAATCGCCGCTGCCCGGCGTGCAGCGTCAGCAGTGGCGCGACTGCAGTTCCGGGGCACGGCTCGCTTGGCTGAGCATCGATGGCCTGGGGCACCACTGGGCCGGCGCCAGGCCGCTGCCGTTTCCGTCGTGGGTGGTCGGCCCGCAACTGGCGGCGCCGAAGCTGGGCGACCTGGTGTGGGGCTTCCTGGCTAGCGCGAGCCGAACATCATCTGCCGCGCCAGCAGCGATTTCAGCGGTCCGGCCGCCTGCAATGCCGCCAGCCCCAGGCCTCGCGCCGTCGCCAGACCCGGCCACTGCCAAGTGAAGCTGCGCGCCAGGAAGTCGGTGGCTGCGATCATGCCCCAGCGGTCGGCCGCGCGCGTCCATTCCACGCGCCGCAGTGCAGCGTCCACGTCCTGCGCGTGGCGCAGCACCTGCACCAGCTCGAAGGCGTCGCGCAGGCCCAGGTTCAGGCCCTGGCCGGCCACCGGGTGCAGCGTCTGCGCCGCGTTGCCGATGCGCACGCTGCGGCCATCGACCAGCGTGCGCTCGGCATTCAGCCCGAGGGCGAAGTCCTTCAGCGGCGACAACGCGGTAAGGCGCCCGGCCGTCTCGGGCAGCATCGTGTTCAACACCGCCAGGCGCTGCGTGGCGTCGAGCCCGCGCACCGGGTCGTCGCTGGCGCGCACGCACCACACCAGCGCGGCCAGCCGCGTGCCCGGCGCGGTGGGCGTGCCACGCAGCGGCAGCAGCGCCAGCGGGCCGTGCGCGGTGAAGCGCTCCATCGCCAGCCCCGATGCGCCGCCGTCCAGCGTGGCCGTACCCACCCAGGCCGTCTGCCCATAGTCGCGCGCCAGCGCCTTGCGCGCCTGCTGCGCGAACACGCCGCCTTCGGCCACCACGGCCAGGTCGAAACGCTCGGCGATGCCGGCATCGATCTCCACGCCTACGGGCAGCGGCTTCAGGCCCACCACGGCGGTGCCGAAGCGGCTCGCCAGCCGCTGGGGTGCCAGCTGCGCAGCCTGCGTCCAGGCCTGCTGCAATGGCGCCAGCAGCTCGCCGTAACGCAGCACGGCGCCGAGCATCGCGACGCCTTCATCTTCGGCGCGGATGCTGACCTCGGCCGCACCCAGCGCAACGCCCGGCAGACCGGGCTGCAGCTGCGAGACGTGCACCTCGCGGATCGGCTGCGCCAGTTCCTCGGGCCAGACCTGCAGCCGTTGCAGCAACTGCACGCTGCCGAGCGACAAGGCCAGCGTGCGCGGGTCGGCGCCCACGTCTTGGGAGGCCTCGCGCCGGTCGAACAGGCTGATGCGCGCATGCGGCAGCAGCCGCGCGGCATGCAGCGCCAGCGCCAAACCCACCGGCCCGGCGCCGATGACGGCCATGTCGAGTGCTCGGGTCTTCAATCGGGTTGTTCCTTGGGCCCGGACGCTGCCGGCTTCGGAGGGATCCAGTTGTCTCGAACAGGGCTTGAGATCCGCTTTCCGTCCGGTGGGATGCACGATAGCCGATCTGGCGCCGTGGCGACTCGCCACCCGAGTCCGGCGACACCGTCGCATAAGGAGGAGCGTTCAAAACGGCAAGTTGTCATTGGCCATCACCGGCGCGAACCGGCCCTTCGTGTAGCGCACACTGTTCTTGTCGCGTTCTTGGGCTGCTGAGGCAAAGCCGGCGAGGGGGTAACCGGCTGCGTTCAGCCAATTCCTATTCACTCCGCCGGTCACCCCCTCACCGGCTTTGCCGGCACCCGCATCGCGTTTCGGCACCAGGAAGACAACCTACGCAGGACAACGCGCTCAGCGGCGTTGGCGGTCTAATGACTCTGGCCACCCCGCTGGCGGACAGCGTGCGCCTGAAGAGCAACTCTTGAAGGGCAGCGATGCGCCGTGCGACGCCTTCGACTTCTAACTCTTTGAACGCACTTGCGTCTCAAGCCGCGGCATTCGCCGCCGCCAGTTGCGCCGGCGTGCCGATGTTGTGCCAGGGGCTGCCGAGCACGCAGCCCGCCAGCCGGTCGGCCGCGGCGGCCGCGAACAGCAGCGGACCGAGCGGCGCCCGCTGCCCGACCGGCAGCCCCGCCACCAGCGCGGGGCGCAGCAGGGCCACGTTGGCATAGGTCCAGGCCTGCGGCCCGCCCGAGGCGCCTCGGCGCAGGCGCGTGCCGTCGAGATCGAAGTCGCCCCGTTGATGGAAACCGGGGTTGGGCACCAGCCACAGCAGCCCCAGGTCGGTGCCGGCGGCAAAGCCTTGCGCCAGTTGCGCATCGAACTCGAAGCCCGGCATGTAGATGTCGCCCGACACCACCCAGAACGCTTCGTCGCCGCGCGGTGCCAGCCAGGGCAGCGCCTTGCGGATGCCGCCGGCGGTTTCCAGCGCACCCCCGTGGTCCCGGCCTTCCGTCGAGTAGCGGATCGACAGGCCCCATTGCGCGCCGTCGCCCAGCGCCGCCGGGAACTGGTCCTCCAGCCAGGCGGTATTGACCACCACCTCGCGTACCCCGGCTCGCGCCAGCGCCTCCAGGTGCCACACCAGGAGCGGCTTGCCGCGCACCGGCAGCAGCGGCTTGGGGCAGGAGTCGGTCAGCGGACGCATGCGCTCGCCGCGGCCGGCGGCGAGAATGAGGGCTCTCATGCGCCGACAGTGTATGCAGGCGTCTGCCCGTGCGACCGTGCGCCTGTTCACCCAATGCGGCCGTCGGGGCAGGTCGGCGCCTCTAGAATCGAAACCCCGGGTTTCCCCTTCCCAATGCTCCCGCCCTCGCCGGCATTCCGTTCATGGTCAACCACTCCGACGACAACTCCGCAAGGATGGCCAACGCCATCCGCGCCCTGGCCATGGACGCCGTGCAGCAGGCCAACTCCGGCCACCCGGGCGCGCCGATGGGCATGGCCGAGATGGCGGTGGCGCTGTGGGACCGGCACCTGAAGCACAGCCCGCGCAACCCGCACTGGCCCGACCGCGACCGTTTCGTGCTGTCCAACGGCCATGCGTCGATGCTGCTGTACGCGCTGCTGCACCTGAGCGGCTACGCACTGGACATGGGCGAGCTGCGCAACTTCCGCCAGCTGCACAGCAAGACGCCGGGGCATCCGGAAGTGGACGTCACGCCCGGCGTGGAGACCACCACCGGCCCGCTCGGCCAGGGCATCGCCAATGCGGTGGGCATGGCGCTGGCCGAGAAGCTGCTGGCGCACGAGTTCAACCGCCCCGGCCACCCGGTGGTCGATCACCACACCTATGTCTTCCTGGGCGATGGCTGCATGATGGAGGGCGTGAGCCACGAGGCCTGCGCGCTGGCCGGCGCCTGGAAGCTGAACAAGCTGGTGGCGCTATACGACGACAACGGCATCAGCATCGACGGCGCGGTGCGCCCCTGGTACGTGGACA
>ERZ1645185.794-NODE-794-length-13345-cov-8.550414_pt1 | contig 13345 bp, 16 predicted proteins | sample MGYA00575351_ERZ1645185 | MGnify/ENA primary metagenome ERZ1645185 (study PRJEB40838, sample SAMN11284767) | freshwater sediment metagenome | isolation source: river sediment | host: Sediment | place: India: Jana village, Kanpur | collected 2015-12-17 ...
GGCTGCCGGCGGCGATCGCCTATGAACTGGTGGCGACGGGCGATCCGATCGACGCACCCCGCGCCTATGCGCTGGGCCTGGTGAACCGCCTGACAACGGCCGACAAGGTGCTGGACGAAGCCGTCGCGCTGGCGAAGGCGATCAGCGTGAACGCGCCACTGTCGGTGCGCGAGTCGCTGAAAGTCTCCCGCATGAGCTTCGACGCCGCCGAAGAAGAGCTGTGGAAGATCTCCAACAAGACTTCGGCGCTGGTGTTCAGCTCGGAAGATGCGAAGGAAGGCCCTGTCGCATTCCTCGAGAAGCGCGCGCCCGTCTGGAAGGGTCGCTGAGACGACACGAGGGAGGGCCGGGTTTCCCGGCCCTCCCCCCGTCCGCGCAATCCGCCGGGCCTCAACCCTGTGGATCGACCGCCGGTTCCAGCAGGCGGTGCAGATGCACCACCACATATTTCATCTGGGCGTCGTCCACCGTGCGCTGGGCTTCCCCGCGCCAGGCGGCTTCCGCCGTGGCGTAGTCGGGGAAGATGCCCACGATGTGCAGGGCTGACGGATCCTCGAAATCATGGCCGCGCGGGTCTTTCACCCGGCCGCCGAACACAAGATGCAGTTTGCTCATGCGGCGGCCTCTAGTGCGCGGAATTCCTCGGTCAAGCGGCTGAGCATGGATTGCAGCCATGCATCGAACTCCGGCCCTTCCCAGGCGCGGTGGTCGCCCTGCGCATAGGCAAGCGCATTGCGGTGATAGAAGAGCGCGTTCATCCGGTTCGCGACCCAGCTGTTGGCCATGCGGATCACCTTGGCCGGGCTGCCCACCACGATCGAATTGGGCGGCACGATGGTGCCATCCTTCACATAGGCGTGCTGGCCCACGATCGAATTGTCCCCGATGTGGGAGCCGCCGTAGATCGTGGCATTGATGCCCACCAGCACATTGTTGCCGATGCTGGAGCCATGGATGGTGGCGTGGTGGGTGATGGAACAATGGCTTCCGATCACCACCGGCCGCCCCGGATCGGTGTGGATCATCACGAAATCCTGGATGTTCGTGAAGGCCCCGATATCCACATGCGCGGCTTCCGACCGGATCACCGCATTGCACCAGATGGAGCTGCCCTCCCCCATCCGCACCTTCCCATAGAGAAGGGCGCTGGGATGGACGAAGGCCGCCGCCGACAGATCAAGTTCGCTGTTCCCGCTCATGGCGGGCAGGTTATTTGGCCTTCTTCATGAAGTCCACAAGCGCATCGAAGCCGTTCTTCTCGATATAGGCCTTGAAGTCGGCTTCCTGCGTGAGCGCGACGTTCACGCCGTTCACGGTGATGTTCGAAACCAGCGGCTTCGCGCCGGGCTTCACCTGCCAGATGGCGTCGATCGGCTTGCCGCCCTTGGGATCGGTGATGCGCGTGAACACGTCCACTTCGCCGCGGTTGCCGCGCGGAACGGTGCGCACCACGGTCACCTTCGCGGTCGCGAAGTCATACAGCCGGTCCGAATAGGTGTTTACGATGAAATCCGGCAGCGCAGCGCGATAGGCGTTCACCTGCGCGTCGGTCAGCTTGATCGGGCTGCCCGGCGCCCGATAGGCGCGAATCAGCCGCAGGCCGGTGCCGTCCACATCGAAATTCGCGCGCAGCAGGGTGCGGAACTTCGTCCGCGCCTGATCCCGCGTCAGGCTCTTGTCGCGCAGCACGCCGAAGGCCTGGTTCGCAAGGCCGTCGATGAAATCGGCCGCCGCCTTCTGCTGCGCCGGGGTGGCGGGGCCGCTGGCGGCCGTCTGTGCCGCGGCGGGCATGGCGAAGGTGGCCGGGACGGCCAGGGCAATCGCAAGTGCAAGGGTGATGGGCTTCAATTCCATGCTCCGGTCTGGGGGCTGGCAATGAAAAGGGGCCGGCCGTTCGGCCAACCCCTTTCCATGAAACGACTTTCTGGCTGCTGAACGCCGGATCAGGCGCGGCGTCGGCCGGAAGCCGGCAGCAGCGCGCCGATCAGGGCGCCGGCGGCAAGCGCCACCAGCACCACCGTCGCCGGATTTTCCTGCGGCTGCTTCTTTGCCCAGTCTCCCGCTTCGCCGGCCGCGATCCGGGCCTTTTCGGCAGCATCGCGGGCAGCCTCGGCGGCTTCATGCGCCTTCTGGCGGGCGACGACGGCAGCTTCGGCGGCGCGCTCCTTCGCATCGGCCGTCAGGTCTGCCGCGCGTGAGCGGGCGGCATAATAGCTGCCTTCGGCCTTCTCCGTCAGGTGAACGGCCTCTTCCTTCACCTTGCCCCAGGCCGTGGCCGCCTTTGCGGACAGCGCGTCATCCGTGTCGGTCATCAGGGGATCCTCCATGTCATAAGCCGCATAAAGCGGCGTTGGCTTCTTCCGGGTGGCGAACCAGGCGAGGCCGGCGGCCGCCAGCCCGACGAGCCCGCCGCCCGCGACAAGGGTTCGATTGTCGCGCACCCAGTCGATGCTGTCGTGCACGAGATCCTCGGCAATGTTCAGAACGTCATCCGTCACGCGATCCACCTCCGCCCAGGCCCTGTCCCTGGCTTCCTGCACCAGGTTGCCGGGCCGCATGCGGACCGACAGCTCATCCAGATTTCCCGCCAGCCGCATGCGCCTGGCATTGGCTTCGGCCCTCAGGGCCTCCATCCGCACATCGTCCGTCTCAGGCCGCTTCACGAACGCCCCCGCTCTCCGCCGGCCTGCCCGGCACCTCGGGCAGGGGCGCCCGATCCGCCAGCAGATCCAGATCCCGGCCCATCCGTTTCAGCACGCGTTCGGGCAGGATCGGCTGGCCGGATACGCCGTCCAGCCCCTTCGAGACCAGCAACCAGCCGGCCCCAAGGCAAAGGACGGCGACAACCAGCAGAGCCAGCAGCAGGCCGATGAATTCCGACAGCGCCACCACGGCCGCAATCGTCAGGAACACCAACGCCATCAGCGCCAGCATACCGCCAATCACGATCTTGGCCGATTCGCGGCCGATCAGCTTCAGGTTCCGTTCCGTTTCGGCCCTGGCAAGCGCCGCTTCGGCCCGGACGAGGCCGCCGGCATCCGCGACAACCTCGGTCCAGGTTTCGACGATCGAGCGCCGCCTTGGTTCGGCTGCGCCCGGTTCGCCGCTGTCGAACTCAGGCCTCGCGGCCACCCGAACCCTTCAGGAAACGAGCAAGGGCAAAGCCGATTACGGCCGCCGCGCCGACAGCGATAGCGGGGTTGTTGCGCACCGCACTGCGGGCGTCCTCGGCAATTTCGTCCACTTCCTTCTCGCGAAGCTTGGTGGAGAATTTGTCGATCGAGTCCGCAGCCTTGCGGGCGAACTCGGCCGCCTTGGCGTTGCCGCTGTCAGACGGGGAATCGCCCAGCTTGCCGGCAATCTGCCGCGCGGCGTCGGCCAGACCCGCCAGCCCTTCGGCTGCGTAGTCCTTGCCGGTCGAGGCTGCAGTTTTGGCGCCTGCACCCGCCTTCTCGAAGATCTCGGCTGCTTCGCCCTTCACTTCGACGATCACGTCCGACGCCTTATCGGCCGCCTTTTTCGATGCCGTCCGGGCCTTGCCCGCCACATCGTCGGCCAGGTCGGTGATGGTCTTGCCGTTGGTTGCCATGGTCAGCTCCTCATCCAGCGCCCCGGCTATGGGGGCAAAACCTCTCTCACCTGACTAGTTAGGGTGGCTGCCGGCCGGTTCCAACCCCCTTCAGGGGAATGGCTGCCAGCCGGCAGCGGGGATCAGAGAACCTCGAACAGGCCGGCAGCCCCCATGCCGCCGCCCACGCACATCGTCACCACGACATGCTTCACGCCCCGGCGCTTCCCTTCGATCAGCGCATGGCCGACGAGCCGTGCCCCGGACATGCCGAACGGATGGCCGATGGAAATGGCCCCGCCATCCACGTTCAGCCGGTCCATCGGGATGCCCAGCTTGTCGGCGCAATAGAGAACCTGCACCGCAAATGCCTCGTTCAGCTCCCACAGGCCGATATCGTCCACCTTCAGGCCATGCTGCTTCAGCAGCTTGGGAATGGCATAGACGGGGCCGATCCCCATTTCGTCGGGCTCAAGGCCGGCCACAGCCATGCCGACATAGCGGCCAAGCGGCGTCAGGCCCCGGCGAGCGGCTTCGCCCGCTTCCATCAGAACCGAGGCGGAGGCCCCGTCCGACAACTGGCTGGCGTTTCCGGCGGTGATGTTCTTGCCCGGGCCGCGCACCGGCTGGAGGCCCTTCAGCCCTTCGAGCGTGGTTTCCGGGCGGTTGCCCTCGTCCTTCGACAGCGTGATCACATGTTCGGAGACTTCCTTCGTCTCCTTGTTCACCATCTTCATGGTGGCCGTCACGGGCACGATCTCGTCGTCGAAGCGGCCGGCCTGCTGCGCCGCCGCCGTGCGCTGCTGCGACTGGAGCGAATATTCATCCTGCCGGTCGCGGCTGATGCCATAGCGGGCCGCCACCGTCTCTGCCGTATCGATCATCGGCATGTAGACGGTCTGGTGGATGGCGATCAGCTCCGGGTCGGCCTCCACGCGGAACTTGTCGTTCTGGACGGTGGAGATCGAATCGACGCCCGCGCCGACGGCGATCTGCATGCCGTCCACGATGATCTGCTTCGCCGCCGTCGCGATCGCCATCAGGCCCGACGAGCATTGTCGGTCGATCGTCTGGCCCGACACGGTGACGGGCAGCCCCGCGCGCAGCAGGGCGAGGCGACCGATGTTGGGCGCGCCGGAGCCCTGCGTCAGGACGCAGCCCATCACGACATCGTCGATTTCGGGCCCGTCCAGCTTTGCCCGCGCGACGGCCGCCTTCACGGCGTGGCTCGCGAGCGTCGGCGTCAGGGTTGCATTGAACGCCCCGCGATGCGCCTTTCCGATCGGCGTGCGGGCGGTGGAAACGATGACGGCTTCACGCATCTTGATTCTCCCCAGATCCATTCCGTTGACGCAGCCGGCCAGCCGCGCCGCAATCACATATCAGGCATCACACATAGGCGAGCGTGACCCACTCAGCCGCAAGCGCCGGCTTGTCCTCGCCTTCGATCTCCACCTTCACCTCGACCGTCGTCTGCACGACGCCGGGCGAACGCTCGCTGACATCCTTCATGGCGAAATGGCCGCGAACCCGCTTGCCGCTTTTCACCGGCGCCAGGAAGCGCACCGAATTCAGGCCATAGTTGACGCCCATCTTCGTGCCCTCGATCCCCGGCAGCACGCCATAGGCCATCGCCGACAGGAGCGAGAGGGTGAGATAGCCGTGCGCAATGGTGGTGCCGAACGGCGTCTGTTTCGCCAGTTCAGGGTTCACATGGATGAACTGGTGATCCCCGGTCGTCTCGGCGAACTGATCGATCCGCGCCTGATCCACCAGGATCCAGTCCGACGTCCCCAGTTCCTTGCCCTTCAGCGCCAGATAATCTGCAAGCGGAAGTCCTCGCCCCATGTCTCTCTCCCCGGAAATGGCGTTTCGAATGTGATGCGTCCTTGCCGACTGCCCCTGCCGGGCGCAACCCCGCAAAGAGGCGGCCCGGCGCCGGCGCCCTGCCCCTTCAGCCCTTGCTGCGCGCCCGCCCCGGCGGAACCGCCGACCCGCCGCCGGGCGGGTGGGGATCCACGATGTGACCATCGGGCCCGGCAAGGAAACTCAGCTGCGACGGGAAGGCGAACTGGATGCCCAGTTCCCCGAACCGGCGGATCGTGGCGATCATGACGGCCTGGCGGGCATCGAACATGGATTGAAGATCCGCCTTCTGCACCGTGAACACCAGTTCGTAATCCAGCGCCGAGGGCGCGAACTGAAACAGGTGGGCGCGATCGAAGCGGCAGTCCGTCACGCCGTTCACGATCCGCTCCAGCTCTGCCGGGATCCGGTCCAGAAGCTTCGGATCCGTCTGATAGATCACCTCGATCAGCATCGCGACGCGGCGGTGGGAATAATCCGCGAAATTGTTGATCTGCTGGTTCAGCAGGTTGGCGTTCGACATCACGACGACTTCGCCTGACAGCGCCCGCAGGCGGGTGGTCTTCAGCCCGATGTGCTCCACCGTGCCGACAACCCCCTGCGGCCCGCCGATCTGGATCGTTTCCCCGCGCCGGAACGGCTGGTCCAGCAGGATCGACAGCGCGGCGAAAAGGTCTGAAAATATGCCCTGCGCGGCAAGGCCGATCGCGATACCCCCGATCCCGAGGCCGGCGACCAGGGCCGTGACGTTCACGCCGAGGTTGTCCAGCAGGATGATCAGCGCGAACGCCCAGACCACGACATTGATGAGGACGGTGAGCACGCCGACCGCCGACGACATGGTGGCGTCGCCGCTCTGCGCGGCGGCCTTGCGTTCGACCAGTGCGATCAGGAATTCGCGCACCCAGAAGGCGCCCTGCACGGCAGACGCCACCGTGAACAGGAATGCGATCAGCCCTTCCCACGCCGCCGGGGCCTGGAAGAAGCTGGTGACGATCCGCGCGGACACCATCACAAGGAAGAAGCTGCGGGTTTTCGATAGCACCCTGAGCGCCACCCAGCCCCATGTCCCGAACACCGAGCTGCGCGCCAGGCGCCGCCGCGCCCCGCTCCGCAACGTCCAGAACAGGCCGTAAAGTAGGGCGCCGATCGCCAAGCCGGCCAACAGGCCCAGGCTGTCTGTCCGCAGCCAGTGGAACAGCTCGCGCGTCAGCTGCTCGGTCTGTTCCGGCAGGCTCAGCAGGTCCTCGGTGGCTTTTTCGGACAATGGCGCGCCCTTGCCTGCGGTGCCGGACGCCGCGATTTTCGGAACTGGAATGGACATGGCGCCATCTAGCCGCACCCCACTAGCCGAGGCAAACTGCCATCCCTATGGCTGGCAACATGCTGCTGCCCGATGAATTCCGCCTGGAGTCCGGCGAAGCCCCGATCGCGCTGGTGACGGGCGGCGCAAAGCGCGTCGGCCGTGCCCTTGCCGATGCACTGGCCGCGCGCGGCTTCCGCATCGCCCTTCACTACAACCGGTCCGCGCGCGAAGCAGAGGCTGCGGCGGAAGCGATGACCACTGCCGGCCACGCCTCCCCCATCCTCGTGCAGGCGGATCTGGCCGATGCGGATGCCGCCGCCCGGATCTTTGCCGCCCTGCCCGCCGCGCCGGCCCTGCTGGTGAACAACGCCTCGCTGTTCGTGGAAGACAGCTTCGGCCGAATCGACATGGGCCTGTGGCACCAGCATATGGCGGTGAACCTGCTGGCCCCGGTGCTGTTGTCGCAGGCGTTTGCCGCCGCCCTGCCCGCCGGGCGCAACGGCCTGATCGTGAACCTGTCCGACGCGAAACTGTCGAACCCCAATCCCGATTTCTTCAGCTACACGATCTCCAAGATGGGGCTTGCCGGGGCCGCCGACCTGATGGCGCGGCAACTTGCGCCGCGAATCCGCGTGAACGCCATCGCGCCATCCGTCACGCTGGTTTCCGGTCCGCAAAGCCGGGCCAATTTCGAAAAGGCACATGTCATGAATGCGCTGGGGCGCGGCGTCGATGTGTCGGATCTGGTCCGCGCGCTCCTCTTTCTCGTGGAAACGCCGACAGTGACCGGCCAGACGCTGGTGATCGACGGCGGCCAGCGCTTCCTCGCGCTTCCCCGGGATGTCGCCTATATGGTCGCCCCATGACCGTGATTCCCCTGTCCGAAGGGCGGCACCCCGCCCTCACCCCGCGCACGCACGAAGTGTTCCTGGAAGATCTGGAGCTGGTTGCCGACATCGGCTTCCATGATTTCGAAGTGGGCATTCCGCAGCGGCTGCTCGCGACCGTTCATGTCCGGCTCGATATGGCGCACTGGCCGGAGGCCGACACCCGCGAGGCGAGCTGGAACTATGATTTCATCCGCACCGGCATCCGGGCGCTGATGGACGGGCGGCGCTTCAACCTGCAGGAAACGCTGGCGCAGGAAATTTTCGACATGATCGCGGGCAAGCCCGGCGTGATCGGCCTGACGGTGAGCCTGCGGAAACCCGATGTCTATCCGGATGCGCGCGCCGTCGGCGTGCTTCTTTCTTCGGACTAGGGCAGCGTCCGCCCGCAGGCGCCGATGGCGCGCTGGGCAAGGGCCCAGTCAGCCGCCAGCGCCGCAGAACCGCTGAACGCCGCAGGCAGCCGGGCAGGCATCCCGCAGGCGAGCCCGCGCCACAGCAGCGTGCGCGGCTGAACGGGCTGCGCACGATCCACCAGCTCCCCGGTCGCCACCCTGACCTGCGCCGGCACGCCGGGCGCACGGGTCACGACAAGCGTGAGCGGCGCGCCGCCTTCGGTGCGCAGGAAGAACTGGCTTTCGGATGTGCCCGCAATCTCTCCCTCGGCGTGGAACGCGTCGCGCAGGCCAGTCACCATCAGGCCGGCCGCCCCTGGCTTCAACGCCTGCCGCAGCACATCGCGCACCACGGCCTCGCCTTCCGCGCTCCACGGCTGCTGCCCGGCCGCGCCTGACAGCGCGAGCGGCTGCACGGACGGATCCGCGCCGCCCGAAAGCGGGGCTGCGAACAGAAGCACATCGGCCTTCTTGCCGAACGGCACGCGCCCCTTCGCATCAGCAGGACCCTGCCAGCGCCAGGCCGCTTCCGCCGGCAACACGCCGGGCGATTTCAGCGCCGCCGCCAGATCGGCACGCACCAGCACGCGAACGTCGCCGGGCGGCACGTCGGGCGCCTCCTTTTTCGAAAGCCGGTCCACGCGGTTTACCGTCGCGCGGATCACCACGGGGCTTAGCAGCGCGAGGTCGGCCCAATCCGTCCACGACAGGGGAATGGCCGGGGCCTGCGGCTGCGCGGGGGCTGCAACAAGCAGGTGAACGGCCGCAAATGCGGAAACAAGGGTTCGGCGCAGCAAAAGCATGGAAAAACGCGGCTACACGAAAAGCGGTTGCGGCTGAAAGAGGCGAGCGGTATCAAAACTGCATCCGGGTCGCAGTTTGCCGCGATCCGGCCTGATGCTTGCCCAGGGGACCATAAGGGCACCACGGCCATAAAGAGCCGCAGCATGGGCCGGGCGAATCGCGGGCATATTCAGGTTGCGCGCCCGGAAGGTCAGCCGGTAAGGGGTGCGTCCGAATCGGATGTTCCATCTTTCCGGGCGTTTTGGTCCACAGTTTTCCGTTTTTGGGGAACCGGTGGCAGCTGAAAGGCCCGGGCGCCTGTGGGGGGCGTGATCGGAACCTGGGATTGACAGGGTCAGTTGTCTCCGCCGGACGGTTGTGGACAGTTGCCCTGGAGAGGAACTGCGACTTCTTTCCGAGGTCGTGATTGAACTGGGCAGGCAGCCCTTTAGGGGGCCGCGCAGCTGAGAGGGAGTGGCACTGAGCCTATGTCGTATCTGCAGCAGGAAGGCATCAGCAAGCGGACGTGGTACGCGATCATTGCGGTCGCGATTCTCCACGTGCTGCTTGGCTACGCCCTGATTTCCGGCCTGGCGATCAAGGCCGTGAAGGTCATCACCGGGCCGCTGGAAACGGTGAACATCGAAGAGCAGGCGCCGCCGCCGGACGAACCGCCGCCGCCGCCGCCGAAGCTCGAAGATATTCCGCCGTACGTTCCGCCGCCGGACGTCCAGATCGAAACCTCGGCGCCTCCGCCGCCGACCATCACCACGCAGACTGCGGTTCCGCAACCGCAGCCGACCGTGGCGCCGCCGGCGCCTGCGCCGGCGCCTGCGCCGGCCGCCGTTCCCGGCACGCCGCCTCAGGCGATCGCACGTACCTTCACGGTTTCTGAAGACGACTACCCGGATGCTTCGCGCCGGGCCGGCGAGGAAGGCGTGACGAGCGTGCGGGTGACGGTGGGCGTCGACGGCCGCGTGAAGGCCTGTTCGGTCACCAAGTCGAGCGGGTTCTCCCGCCTCGATGAGCGGGCCTGCCAGATCGCCGAACGGCGCTGGCGCTTCAAGCCCGCCACCGAAAATGGTCAGCCCGTGGAGGCGTCGATCAACCGCAACTATCGCTGGCAGCTTCGGGAAGGCCGCTAAGGCGGCTCCGGACACCAGCGACGCATTCGAATCTTCGAACAACCCAATTTACGCTAGAGGGACTTAAACATGGCTGCTGTTACCACCGAGAACCCGTACGGCCTGGTCGCCGCACTCGAACAGGGCGGCATCATCGCCCAGGTCATCTTCGGCATCATGGTGCTGATGTCCGTCGTTTCGTGGTACATCATGTTCACCAAGTGGTTCGAGCAGAAGAAGATGCTCAACGAAGCCGCTGACGTGGAAAAGAAGGTCTGGTCCGCGACCAGCCTGAAGGAAGGCACCGCCAAGCTCGACAAGAACTCGGCGTTCCGTCAGCTGGCTGACGACGGCCTGCGCGCCTTCGACCACCATGAAGGCAAGCTGACCGACCAGATCGACCAGCACGAGTGGGTGACGATGTCGCTGAACCGTTCGGCCGGCCTCATCTCCAACAAGCTGCAGTCGGGCCTGTCGTTCCTCGCCTCGGTCGGCGCCACCGCGCCGTTCATCGGTCTGCTCGGCACCGTCATCGGCATCTACCGCGCCCTGATCAACATCGGGATCTCCGGTTCGGCCGCCATCGACAAGGTCGCCGGCCCCGTCGGTGAAGCCCTGATCATGACGGCCATCGGTCTCGCGGTCGCGGTGCCTGCGGTGCTCGGCTACAACTACCTGGCCGGCCGCAACAAGACGATCATGGAAAAGCTGAACACCTTTGCCGCCGACGTGCACGGTTACCTGCTGTCGGGTTCGCGCATGGCCCGTCCGGTGCCGGCTGCTCCTGCCGCCGCCCCCGTCAAGAAGTAAGCGCGTCTCGCGCACCGCCAAGGGGAATTACCCATGGGAATGAGCGTAGGGGGCGACAACGAAGACGGCGCCCTGATGTCGGAAATCAACACCACGCCCCTCGTGGACGTGATGCTGGTTCTCCTCATCATCTTCCTGATCACCGTGCCCGTCGTTATCCAGACGGTTCCGGTGGAACTGCCCAAGGTGGCAAACATCGTCACCATCACCAAGCCCGAGAATGTTCCCCTGTCGGTGGATGCGAACTGCGACATCTTCTGGGGAATGTCGAAGCTCGATTCGACTGAGCAGCTTCGGGAAAAGGGCGCCACCTATCTGCTCGACGAGGTCGAAAAGCAGAAGGCGGCCGGTGCGAAGATCGAACTTCCGGAAGTCCATATCCGGGGTGATGCGAGCACCGAGTATCGTTGCATCGGCGGAGCCATCTTCGCCATGCAGCGGGCCGGCTATCAGAAGATCGGTTTCATCTCGAACCCGCCCCCCGGCACCGTGCCAACCCGCTAAGAACCCGGAGAACTATTATGGGAATGTCAGTGGGATCCGGTGGTGGCGAAGACAAGCCGATGGGCGAAATGAACACGACGCCGTTGATCGACGTCATGCTCGTTCTGCTCATCATGTTCATCATCACCATTCCGATCCAGACCCACGCGACGAAGCTTGACCTTCCGCCGCCGACCAACCTGCCGAACAACATCAAGCCTGATTTCAACCAGGTGAACATCGACTTCCTGAACACGATCTACTGGAACGATCAGGAAGTGACGCTCGAGCAGCTGAACACCTACCTGACGCAAGTCGGGCAGATTCAACCGGCGGAATCGCAACCCGAACTGCGGCTGAAGCCGGACCAGCTGGCCCGGTATGAAGTCGTCAACAAGGTGATGGCGATGGCTCAACAGGCCGGGATCCAGAAGATGGGCTTCGTCGGCAACGAGGCCTACGCGTAAGCGAAGGCTTCCCGGTCACCGCGACGACGGGCTTCCCGAAGTCGCAGATGCCGGACAGACCAGATGGAAAGGCGGGGTTTCGGCCCCGCCTTTTTTTTGCCTGCCCCAAGGGGCGCACATCCTCTGCTTGTGGGCATGTGCCCATGCCCCGGTCAGCGACGAGCGAACCCACCGTTCCGTCAGGCCGCCGCCCGGGACATCAGGTGAAATCCAGGCGTGGGCCGCCGCCGGGGCAAGGGATGCGGCCCCTTGCCAACCGCTTCACCTCCTCCGGCTCCGATCCTTCCCATCCAACATGGGGTTCGGGTGCGTTCCGGTGAAGGACCCATGCCGGGCCCTGAGCGCAAGCCACGGGGGACTGCCCCGAACAGGGACCAGGCTGTCATCAGCGCCCCTGCCCTACTCCCGGTTGAAGTCCAGCCCGGCGAACTGCAGGCTTGCGAGCCGCGCATAGAGGCCCTCGGCCGCGACAAGCTCTTCGTGCCGTCCGATCTCCACGATCTCGCCCTGGTCCATCACCACGATGCGATCGGCGTCGCGCACGGTCGCCAGCCGGTGCGCGATCACCAGGCTGGTGCGGCCTTCCATCAGATGCTCCAGCGCCTCCTGAACGGCGGCCTCGCTTTCGGCGTCGAGCGCGCTGGTGGCTTCATCCAGCAACAGGATCGGCGCGTCCTTAAGCAGGGCGCGCGCGATCGCGATGCGCTGGCGCTGCCCGCCGGACAGCTGGGCCCCACCCTCCCCCAGTTCGGTGTCCAGCCCCTTCGGAAGCGCGCGCAGGAACGTCGCGGCATTGGCGGCTTCGGCCGCGGCCCAGATATCCGCCTCGCTGGCGCCGGGCCGGCCATAGAGGATATTCTCCCGCGCGGAGCCCATGAACACCACGGCTTCCTGCGGCACGATCGCGATCCGCGCGCGAATCTCGGCAGGATCGGCAAGGCGCAGGTCAATGCCGTCCATCAGCAGGCGGCCTTCCGCCGGATCATAGAAGCGCTGCACCAGCTGGAACAGCGTCGTCTTCCCGGCGCCGGAGGGGCCCACCACCGCCACCCGTTCGCCGGGGCGGATATCCAGGCTGAAATCCTTGAGGGCAGCCATCTCGGGCCGGCTGGGGTAGCGGAACGACACCCTGTCAAACAGCAGCCGCCCCTGCGGCGGTTCCGGCATGAGGGCCGGATTGGCGGGCCGGGTGATCGCCGGTCGTTCCGCCAGCAGCTCCCGCAGGCGCGCCGATGCGCCCGCCGCCCGCAGGAAATCACCATAAACCTCGGTCAGCGCCCCGAAGGCGCCCGCAACCAGGGCCGCCGCCAGCACGAAAGCGGTGATGGTGCCGCCGCTCATCCGCCCGGCGATCACGTCGCGTGCGCCTTCCCACAGCACAAGCGTGATGGCCCCGAACACCAGCGTGATCACGATCGCCGTCATGACCGATCGCAAGGTGATGCGCCGCTTTGCCGTGGCGAAGGCCGCCTCGGCAGCGGCAGCAAAGCGGCGTGTTTCCCGCTCTTCCGCACCGAAGGCCTGCACCACCTTGATGGCGCGCAACACCTCAGACACGATGGTGCCCACATCGGCCACGCGATCCTGGCTTTTCTGCGACAGCGTCCGCACCTTCCGCCCCATGATCACGATGGGCAGGATCACCACGGGGATCAC
>ERZ1645185.795-NODE-795-length-13344-cov-5.899992_pt1 | contig 13344 bp, 10 predicted proteins | sample MGYA00575351_ERZ1645185 | MGnify/ENA primary metagenome ERZ1645185 (study PRJEB40838, sample SAMN11284767) | freshwater sediment metagenome | isolation source: river sediment | host: Sediment | place: India: Jana village, Kanpur | collected 2015-12-17 ...
CGGGAAAACCGGCATTGCGGCGTACTGTGCCTTAAGGCCGTCGGCCTGTGTTTGGGGCAGCACCGGGTTCTTGAAGAAGCTGCCGGCATTGCCGATCAGCGCCGGATTGGGCAGCTTGCGGCTGCGGATGCGGCTGATCGCCTCGGCCAGATGCACGGCCTTCGGGGCGTCGATGCCCATCGCGGCCAGCTCTTCCGGCACGCCGGCGTAGTTCATTTTCAGGGCACGGTTCCGGCTGAGGCGGAACTCGACCGCGGTGATCACCCATTCGTCGCGTTCGCGCTTGAAACGGCTGTCGCGGTAGCCGAACGCGCACGCGCTGTTGGGCAGGCGTTTGGTCTGCCCGGTATGGCGGTTGTAGGCCTCGACGGTTTCGATGAACTCGGCGACTTCGACGCCGTAGGCGCCGATATTCTGGATCGGGCAGGCGCCGACGGTTCCGGGGATCAGGGCCATGTTTTCCAAGCCGTTCCAGCCGCGCGCCAGGCTCCAGTGCACCAGGTCGTTCCAGAGCATGCCGGCTTCGGCGCGGATCAACGCGCTGTCGGCGCTTTGCTCGACGATCGAGCAGCCGTTGGCGGTGATGCACAGCACCAGCCCCGGGAAATCGGCCGCAAACAGCACGTTGCTGCCTTCGCCCAGCACCAGGACCTCCATGCCCTTGGCCTCGGCCAATTCGAACGCGTGCGGCAACTGGTCCAGTTGCCTGACATCGCACATGGCGGCGGCCTTGGCGGCCACATGCAGCGTGTTGCGTCCAGCCAATGAAACCTGTTCGGCCCATTGCAGCCCGTGCATCAGGCCACGCCTTCCTTGCGCCGGCGCAGCGCGGTCACGCACTCGCCGATCAGCTGCGGGCCATGGTAGATGAAGCCGGTGTAGATCTGCACCAGCTGCGCGCCGGCCGAAACCTTGCCGACCGCATCCGCGCCCGAGCTGATGCCGCCGACGCCGATGATCGGGATGCTGTCGTCGAGGCGCAGGCGCAGGCGGCGCAGGGTGGTGGTGGATTTTTCGTACAGGGGTTTGCCTGACAGGCCGCCGACCTGCGCGGCCAGCGGGTGTGAACCGAGCATGCTGCGCTCGACGGTGGTGTTGCCGGCGATCACGCCGTCGATCCGGGCGGCGTTGAACACCTCGGCGATGCCGTCCAGTTCCGCTTCGCTCAGGTCCGGCGCGATCTTGACCAGCATCGGCACGCGGTGTCCGCGCACGCTGGCCAGGTCTTCCTGGGCGGTACGCAGTTCGTGCACGAACTTGCGCAGCGCGTCTTCGTTCTGCAGGTCGCGCAGGCCCTGGGTGTTGGGCGAGGAGATGTTGACCGTGATGTAGTCGGCCAGGTCGTAGACGCGCTCCAGGCAGTGGATGTAATCGTCGACCGCCTTCTCGTTCGGGGTGTCCTTGTTCTTGCCGATGTTGATGCCCAGGATGCCTTCGCGCTTGGAGCGCTCGACGTTGCGGACCAGGGCGTCGACGCCCAGGTTGTTGAAGCCCAGCCGGTTGATGATCGCCTCATGTTCCGGCAGGCGGAACATGCGCGGTTTCGGGTTGCCTTCCTGCGGACGCGGGGTGACCGTGCCGATTTCGACGAATCCGAAACCCAGCGCCATAAGCGCATCGATGTGTGCGCCGTTCTTGTCCAGCCCGGCGGCGCAGCCGACCGGGTTGGGGAACTCGATGCCGAAGGCCTTGGTCAGCAACGGCTTCGGCCTGACCGCCAGCAACGGGTTCAGCCCGGTGCGGTAGGCCGCCTCCAGCGCCGCCATGCCGAGCGTATGCGCGCGCTCGGCATCCAGACAGAACAGCAGGGGGCGGGCAAGGCCATACATGGTCAGAAGTCGAACTTGATGCCTTGGGCCAACGGCAGCGAATCGGAATAGTTGATGGTGTTGGTCTGGCGGCGCATGTAGACTTTCCATGCATCCGAACCGGACTCGCGGCCGCCGCCGGTTTCCTTCTCGCCGCCGAACGCGCCGCCGATCTCGGCGCCGCTGGTGCCGATGTTGACGTTGGCGATGCCGCAGTCCGAGCCGGAACAGGCCAGGAAGGCTTCCGCCGCTTTCAGGTTCTGGGTGAAGATCGCCGACGACAGGCCCTGCGGCACGGCGTTCTGCATGGCGATGGCCTCATCCAGCGTGGAGAACTTCATCACATACAGGATCGGCGCGAAGGTTTCGGCCTGCACCACGGCATTGGCGTTGCTGATGCCGCCGATGATGGTCGGCAGCACGAAATTGCCGCGGCCTTCGACCGCGCCGCCGCCGGTCAGCACGGTGCCGCCGGCTTTTTTGGCGCCGTCGATGGCGGACAGGAACTGCGCGACCGCTTCCTTGGAATTGAGCGGGCCCATCAGGGTGCTGGCCAGGGTCGGGTCGCCGATCTTGGTTTCGACCTGCTTGTAGGCGGTGACCAGTTTCTCGACCACGGCATCATGGATATTCTCGTGCACGAACAGGCGGCGGGTGGTGGTGCAGCGCTGGCCGGCGGTGCCGACGGCGCCGAACACGATGGCCGGGATGGCCAGTTTCAGGTCGGCGGTTTCATCCATGATGATGGCGTTGTTGCCGCCCAGTTCCAGCAGGCTGCGGCCCATGCGGCGCGCGACGCGTTCGCCGACCATGCGGCCGACGTGCGTCGAGCCGGTGAAGCTGATCAGCGCGACGCGTTTGTCGTCGACGAAACCCTGCGCGATGTCGGTGCCGCCGTCGTTGAACAGGAAGAAAATGTCCGGGAAGCCGGCTTTGTTCAGCGCGTCGTTGCAGACTTTCATCGACGCGATGGCCGAGAACGGGGTCTTCGGTGAAGGTTTCCAGATGCAGATGTCGCCGCACACGCCGGCCAGGAAGGCGTTCCAGGCCCATACCGCGACCGGGAAGTTGAACGCCGAAATGATGCCGACGATGCCCAGCGGGTGGTACTGCTCGTACATGCGGTGCCCCGGTCGTTCCGAATGCATGGTCAGGCCATACAGCTGGCGCGACAGACCGACCGCGAAGTCGGCGATATCGATCATTTCCTGCACTTCACCGTCGCCTTCCGGCTTGATTTTGCCCATTTCAAAGGCCACCAAGGAGCCCAGGGCGTCTTTGTTGGCGCGCAAGGCTTCGGCGCACAGGCGGATGGCTTCGCCGCGCTTGGGCGCGGGCATGCTGCGCCAGACGGTGAAGGCAGCCTGGGCGCGCTCGAGGATGATTTCATAATCGGCGGCGCTGGAGGCGTACACCTTGCCGATGACCTCGCCGGTGCTCGGATTGACTGGCTCAAGCACACCGGCGTCGGTGGTGGTGGACCATTCGCCACGGCCCAGATAGGTGCCGGATTCAGTGGCGGTAAGGCCAAGTGCGCTTAATACAGGATGGGTCATGACGGCTCCGAAGACATGGGTAAAGCGTATATTTTACCTTATTTTGTTGATTCTTCGGGCTTTAATCCCTTTGCCGGGCGGTATTGAAGTATTAACAACGCTGAGTCCAGTATTAAATCCCCTGTGATGCCAAGCCACTGCCCAGAAGGCATACTCATCTATAAGGTTTATTAATGAATTGAGTGATTTTTCCATGAAAGTATTAAAATTCGGCGGCTCTTCGCTGGCCTCGACGGCGCGTTTCGCCGAGGTCGCGCACATCGTGCATCAGCGCTCGTCCGCGAAGCCCTTGATTCTCGTGCTGTCCGCGCCCCAGGGAGTGACCAACAGCCTGCTGCGGCTGGTCAATCTGGCCAAGACCGGCGCCGACTGCGGTGCCGACCTTCAGGAACTGCGCGGGCGTCTGCTGGCATTGGTCGAATCGGCCAAGCCGTTGCTGGATGACGGGCGGTTCGATGCCCTGCAGGGCTTTGCCGAACAGCATCTGGAAACCGTCGGCCAGTACGTGCAGGGCATCCGTCTGCTGTCCTATTGCCCTGACTCCATCCAGGCGCGCATCCTTGGCGCCGGCGAACAGTTCAGCGTGCGCTTGATGCAGGCCCTGCTGCAGGCGCGGCAGGCGCGTTGCGCGGTGCTGGATTCCGCGCAGCTGGTCAAAAGCCAGGGCGACTACCTGAACGCGGTGGCGGATATTCCGGCCACGCGCGCCGCCTTCGCCGCCGTCGATTTCCAGGACGGCACGGACATCCGGATCATGGCCGGGTTCGTGTCCAGCCTGCCGAACGGCGAACTGGCCCTGTTGGGGCGCAACGGTTCGGATTATTCGGCGGCGATCATCGCGGCCGGCGTGCAGGCCAGCGCCTGCGAAATCTGGACCGACGTCGACGGCGTGTACAGCGCCGACCCGCGCCAGGTCAAGAACGCCAAGCTGATCGAGCAGCTCAGTTACGCCGAGGCCATGGAGCTGTCGTATTTCGGCGCCAAGGTGCTGCATCCGAAAACCATCGGGCCGCTGGCGCAGGCCGGCATTCCCTGTTACATCAAGAACACCCTGAACCCGGCCGCGCCGGGCTCCTGCATCAGCACCCAAAGCGATGCGGCGTTGGTCAAAGGCATCTCCAGCCTGGAACATCTGGCGCTGATCACCGTGTCCGGGCCGGGCCTGAAAGGCGTGGTCGGCATGGCCTCGCGGGTGTTCGCGGCCATGGCGCGCGAAAAGGTCTCGGTCAACCTGATCACCCAGTCCTCGTCCGAGTTTTCGATCAGCTTCTGCGTGGCGGAAGATGATCTGCAGCGCGCCCGCGAGGCTCTGGAAGCGGAGTTCGAGCTGGAGCTGCAGGCGCATCTGCTCGATCCGCTCAGCGTCGACGCCGACATGGCGATCGTCAGCCTGGTCGGCGATGGCATGCGACGGCAGAAAGGCATGGCGGCGAAATTCTTCGCCTCGCTGGCGCAGGCGCGGGTGAATGTGGTGGCCATCGCGCAGGGCAGTTCCGAACGGTCCATTTCCGCGGTGGTCGAGCAGGGCGCGTGCGCCGACGCGGTCAAGGTCTCGCATGAGAACTTCTTCACCCATGTGCCCAGCATCGACGTGTTCCTGGTCGGCTGCGGCGTGGTCGGCGGCGAGCTGCTGGCGCAGATCCATCAGCAGAAAAGCTTCCTGGCCGGGCGCCAGGTGCGCCTGACGGTATATGGCATCGCCAATTCCAGGCAATTGCTGCTGGATCCGGACGGCATCGACCTGGGCCGCTGGCAGCGCGACATCGCCGATGCGGTGCAGCCGTTTTCGCTGCAGGCCCTGTCGCAGTTCGTGCGCGACAACCACCTGACCAATCCGGTGCTGGTCGACTGCACCAGCGCCGAAGCACTGGCGATGCAGTACGTCGATTTCCTGGCCGCCGATTTCCACGTGGTCACGCCCAACAAAAAAGCCAATACCGCCAGCCTGGCGTATTACCACGCACTGCGATCCACCGCGCAGGTGCACCGGCGCCGGTTCCTGTATGAAACCACGGTAGGTGCCGGGCTGCCGGTGATCGATACCCTGCAGGGTCTGTTCAACGCCGGCGATCGGCTGGTTTCCTTCGAAGGGATTTTATCGGGCTCGCTGTCGTATATTTTCGGCCTGCTGGAGCAGGGCATGACCCTGTCCGAAGCGACCGGCAAGGCCAAGGCGCTTGGCTTCACCGAGCCGGATCCGCGCGATGACCTGTCCGGCATGGATGTGGCGCGCAAGCTGCTGGTGATGGCGCGCGAGGCCGGGCTGATGCTCGATCTGGCCGACGTGGAGATCGAATCGGTGCTGCCGGCGGGATTCGCCGACGGCCTGCCGGTCGCGCAGTTCATGGACGGCCTGCCGGCGCTCGACGCCGCGTTCGCGGAGCGCGTGGCGCAGGCCAGGGCCGAAGGCAAAGTGCTGCGTTACATCGGCGAAATCAGCGACGGCCGGTGCCGGGTCGCGGTCAAGGCGCTGGATGCCGGCCACCCGCTGTCGAAAGTCAAGGACGGCGAAAATGCCTTGGCCATCCAGACCCAGTATTACCAACCCATCCCGTTCGTCTTGCGCGGCTACGGGGCAGGCGCTAAAGTGACTGCAGCGGGCGTGTTCAGCGATGTAATGCGCACATTGGGCTGGCAACAAGAGATCTGATCGATGACGCGTTACTACGCACCGGCCTCCACCGGCAATTTCACGGTGGGCTTCGACCTGCTGGGCCTGGCCCTGGCGCCGGAATCCGGCGCACTGCTCGGCGATGTGCTGGAAGTAGATGCACAAAAGCCGGTTGCGCAGCTGTCGCTGGCCGTCTCAGGCCGGTATGCGCACCAATTGCCGGCCGATCCGCGCCACAACGTGGTGCTTGCGTGCCATCAGGCCTTCGAGCGCTTACTGGAAAGGCCGTTGCCGCGCTTCGCCATGCACCTGCAGAAAAACCTGCCGGTCGGCAGCGGGCTGGGTTCCAGCGCCTGCTCGATCGTGGTCGCCTGCCATGCCTTGAACGAAGCTTTCGGCCGGCCATTGGACCAGGAGCGGCTGTTGCAGGTGATGGCCGGGTGCGAAGGCGGCATCAGCGGTTCGATCCATTACGACAACGTGGCGCCCTCGGTTTTCGGCGGCCTGCAGCTGATGCTGCCGCACAGCGCAAAAATCAGCCGGCGGCTGCCGTGCTTCGGGCACTGGCGGGTGGTGGTCTGCTATCCGGGCACAACGGTCTCTACCAAGGCCGCGCGCGAGGTCATGCCGGCCACGGTGGACCGCGCCACCGCGGTGGAATTCGCCGGCCTGCTCAGCCGGTTCGTCAGCGCGCTGTATGCCGGCGATGAAGCCGAGGCCCTGGACAGCCTGCGCGATGTGCTGGCCGAGCCGCACCGGCAGGCGCTGATTCCCGAATTGACGCCGTTGCGTGCGCTGTTCAGTGGTCACGGCATCGCGCATCTGGGCATCTCAGGCTCCGGCCCGACCTTGTTCGCTCTCTGCACCGACGACGGCCAGGCGCAGACGGCCGCCAAACTGTTCGCCGGACACTACGAAAAAAACGCCGATGCCATGACGCACATCTGCCGCATCGCTGAATCCGGGGTGCGCGCCTTATGAAACTGGTCAATCTGAACGATCCCGGCCAGCAGGTCAGCTTCCTGCAGGCGGTGCGCCTGGGCCTGGGTGAGCGTCAGGGCCTGTTCTTCCCGGACACCTGGCCGGCCCTCGATATACCGAAACTGCTCGATATGCCCTTGGTGCCGCGCAGCATCGCGTTGTTCAAGGCCTTGATCGGCGATGAAGTGGACGATGCCGGGTTGACGGAGATGGTGCAGGGCGCGTTCACGTTTCCTGCGCCGCTGGTGCCGGTCAGCGGGCAAATGGCCTGCCTGGAACTGTTCCATGGCCCGACGTTGGCCTTCAAGGATTTCGGCGCGCGGCTGATGGCGCGGGCACTGGCGTCGGCGCAGGCCAAGGAGCGCATCACGCGCACCACCATCGTCACCGCGACCTCGGGCGATACCGGCGCGGCGGTGGCGCAGGCGTTCCATCGTCAGCCGAACGTCGCGGTGATGATCCTGTTCCCGGAAGGCAAGATCAGCCCGCTGCAGGAGAAACTGTTCACCACCCTGGGCGGCAACATCAAAACCCTGGCCGTGCAGGGCGATTTCGACGACTGCCAGGCCTTGGTCAAGCAGGTTTTCGACGACCGGGCGCTGGTGTCCGCGTTGAACGTCAATTCGGCCAATTCGATCAACATCAGCCGCATTTTCGCGCAGGTCTGCTATTACTTCGAGGCGTTCGCGCAGCTCGATCCGGTGCAGCGCCGGCAGGCGGTGTTCGCGGTGCCCAGCGGAAATTTCGGCAACCTGACCGCCGGCCTGATCGCCAAGGTCCTCGGCCTGCCGGTCAAGCGTTTCATCGCCGCCACCAACAGCAACGACACCGTGCCGCGCTTCCTGCAGGACGGCCGCTGGCAACCGCATGCCACGCAGGCGACGCTGTCCAACGCCATGGATGTCGGCAATCCGAACAACTGGCCGCGCATCCAGCATCTGCTCGACACCGGCCTGATCGACGCGGCCGACCTGTCCGCGGTTGCGGTCAGCGAGGCGGACACGGTGCAGGCAATGCGCGATCTGGACGCGCTCGGGTACCTGTCGGAGCCGCACGCGGCGGTGGCCTGCAAAGCCCTGCAGGACAGCCTTCAGGCCGGCGAATACGGCGTGTTCCTGGGCACCGCGCACCCGGCCAAGTTCAAGGCCTCGGTTGAGGACATCCTGGGACGCGGCATCGAGGTGCCGCCGGCGCTTTACGAGGCCAGCCTCAAGGCGCCCTTGAACGGCCGGATCGCGGCCGATTACGCGGCCCTGAAGGCGCAGCTGCTGGCCTTGGCCTGAGCAAAAAAAAGCCACTTGGGGAAGTGGCTGGAAAGAGGAACAATGGTGAAGAGAGAGCGAACAATCGCTTGTTCGCAGCCACTATAGCGCGGCAATGTTACAGATTTATGAAATCACGCCGGCGTGCCCATCGACCGGTGTTTTCGGATTCGGGCCGTATTTGTTTTCGGCCGCGCTGTCCAGGCACATGAACACCAGCAGCACCACGCTGCCCAGGAACGGGATGATGCCGATCAGCAGCCACCAGCCGCTGCGGCCGGTGTCGTGCAGGCGGCGCACCGCCACCGCCAGGCCGGGCAGGAAAACCGCCAGATAATAAAGCGAAGGCAACACGGTGTACTGGTCGGGATCGGGAATTTTGCCGCCGGTCTCGACCAAGGTCAGGGCCATGCCGATCAGCATGCTGATCAGCACGAACATCCAGTATTCCCTGCGGCGCGCGCGGCCGCTGAAATTCACGTAATTCCTCAAAACCTTCAGGTACCAATTCATCGCAGGCCATCCATGTATGACATGGCAATACCTTAACACCGATCGGATCATGCCACCAAGCACGCCCGATGGCCGTCCGGGAACGCTGGATCCCGCCCTGCAGGCTCATTGGGCGGCAACCTGCGGTATGCTGTTGCAAAGCCCGGGCATCGGTCCGGCATCATCGACCGGACACCGAAAACCATGAAAAAAACGCTGATTTCCACCTTCACCCTTGCCATGCTGCTGGCCAATCCATCACTCGCCGAAAACCAGGTCAAGCGGATCGCGCAGAACGCCAGCACGGTGGTGTACGGCACCATCAACGCCGGCGGGCTTGCCGAGGCGGTCAAGGAAATCGATAAATGCTATGACGGGGTCAAGACCCGCGACCACTTCCTGTACTGCCTGTCCATGGACATCCAGGCCAAGCGCTTCGACGGCGCGGTGTCTGCGCGCTCCGGCCTGCCGGCCAACGATTATTTCTCGGATGAGGTGATGGATGAACGCGTGCGCGGCCTGGAGCGCTGGTATCCGTCGGCCAGCCAGCTCGATTACGTGATGAACCAGCTGATGGACGGCCTGGAGCAGGGCACCAAGGAGGAGCTGCAGCGGGTTGAGCGGAAGTAAGTAAATGGGGACGGAGGTGCCTCCGTCCCCTAACCTCACTAAGGCTTGGCCCCGGCCTCCACAGCTTTCCAGACCCGCAGCAGGTTCCCGCCGAGGATTTTCCGGATGTCCTGGTCATTGTAGCCGCGCGCCTGCAGGGCCGCGACCAGGTTCGGGTAATCGGCGGCGTTACGCAGGCCTTCCGGCAGGTTGCCGCCGACACCGTCGAAGTCCGAGCCGAGCCCGACATGGTCGATGCCGACCAGCTTCACCGCGTATTCGATCTGGTCCACCACCGCATCGATCGGCGTTGCCGGCGCGGGATGTTCGGCGCTCCATTTTTTATCGAAAGCCGTTTCGTCCTCCAGCGCTTTGCCAGCGGCAGCCGCTTCGGCATTGCGCTTCTGCAACGCGGCAACGGCGGTGAAATAGGCCTGGATGCCATCGGCGGCCTGACGGTTGACGAAACCGGTGCCGAACACCACCTGCACCACGCCGCCCTTGGCGGCGACGGCCTTGGCCAATTCATCGCTGATGTTGCGTTCAAAACCGGGCGTGAAGTGGCGGAACCCGGAGTGGCTGGCGATGACCGGCACGTCGCTCAGCCGCAGGACGTCTGCAACGGCTGCATCCGAAAGGTGCGAAACGTCGACCATGATGCCGAGCCGGTTCATTTCGGCGACCACCTGTCCGCCGAACGGGCTGAGCCCGTTCCACGGCCGGTTTTTATCGTAGGACGAATCGCTGATGCGGTTGCTCTGGCTGTGCGCCAGGGTGATGTAACGCACGCCGCGCGCGTGGAATGCCTGCAACTGGGTGAGGTCATCGCCGATCGGCGCGCCGTTTTCCATGCCGAGCGCCAGCAGCACACGCCCGCCTGCGCGCAGCTTGCCGATATCTCCGGTCGAACCGACGACCGCGAACTTGTCGGGATGGCGCGCGCTCAGCGCTTCGACGGCGTCGATCTGGGTGTGCGCGGTCTGCCGCGCGGTGCCGGCGGCATCTTCGCCTGGCGAGGTGTAGATGGACATGAACGCCACATCGAGGCCGCCTTGGCGCGCTTTCGGGTAGTCGAATTCGCGGTCCGTAGCCAGTCCGAGATCCTTCCATTGCCTGAGCAGCTCGGTCGGCGCATCGATGTGGGTGTCGATGATCAGGGCGTCCTTGGCCAGATCCACGGCGGCGGCCGGCGCATCGGCGGCCTGCGCCGATCCGGTGAAGACCAGCGCCGCGAGGGCGGCGGCAAAACATCTGTGCATGTCAGTTCCCCGGGGTGTTCAAACGGTTGAATTCCTGTTCGGCCAGCGGCGCCAGCGCCGCGGTGAAGCGGTCGGCCTCGGAAGCCGAAAGATGCGACCACTCCGGCAGTGCATAGCCCTGCAGTTCCGGATAGTCCTCGAAATGGATGCCCGGCGCGCCGGTGCGCCGCAGCAGCGCATCCCAGGTGGTCTCGCGCGGAAACACCTTTTGTTCGAAGGCGTAATACCCGCCGTTGCTGGGCGCGCGCAGGAACACCACCTCGACGCCGCGGGCGTTCAGTGCCGCCACGGCCTTGGCGGTTTTTTCGATCTGTTCATCGATCACCTTGCGCAGCTTTTCCGGCGTGTCGATGAACGGCGGCGGCGGGCCGTTGAAGCGTTCCGCCCAGGTGTCCTGGGCGAGCTTGGCGTACGCCGGGTCATCGACCAGTTTCGACCACATGCGGGTGTTGCGGTCGAGCGCGCTCACGCTCAGCCTGCGCACGTGCAGATCGCGCGTCATGCCGGGGCGCAGCGGCCATGCCTGCCGTTCGAGCACGGTGCCGAGCGCGAAATCGGACTCATAGAAGGCGAAGTAGGGCTCAAGCAAGGTCTGCGAAATCCAGGTGCCGGTGCGTTGCGAGGGCCCTTGTTTCCGGGTGTAGTCGACGACCTTGCCGCGGTACCTGAAACCGGTGAAGAACACGTCCGGTGCGATGCCGACCAGCAGCCGGCCGGTGAAATCCGGGTCGGCGGCCAGGTCTTCCAGCACCGGCAGCGGGCTGGTGCCTTCCAGCGCCAGCTGTATCGGCCGTTCGCCGAGGGCTTTCTCCCAGACCGGCAACTGCACGTCGAACAGCACGCGCGAGGAACCGATCAGCACGGTTTTGCCGCCCTCGCCGTGATCGATGCGGCGGCGCTGCTGCGCCCATTGGCCGTCGCTGTTGCGGTAGGTGGGCTCCGCGCCGAACGCCCGCCAATGCCATTCCCAGCCGATGAACAACACCAGCAGCAGCGCCAGCGCACCCAGCCAGATCGGCCCCCAAGGCATGGCCGGGATGTCGCGTTCGGGCACCGGCTGGGCCACGCCGGGCCGGTCGGAGGCGGTCAGCCGGACGAAACCGGGCCGGACCTGGCTGTTTTCAGAATTGGAAGTAGATGAAGGCACTGCCATCTCCTTGTGCAATGATTACCGCGAACGCCATCACCGCCAACGCCGCCGACAGCAGCGCCGGCGGCACTTTCGCCACCGCCATTTCCAGGGTCTGGGCGCGCATGCGCCAATGCGTCGCCACGATCAGGCCGACGATGGTCCCGACCGCCAGCAGGTGGTAGGTGTCCAGGATCGGTTTGGCGCCGGCATTGGCGCCGAACATGCCCGACAGTACCGTCCAGGCCTTGCCGAAGCCGTCGGCGCGGAAGAACACCCAGGTGACGTTGATCAGCGCGTAGGTCAGCAGGGCGAAGCCGAACAGCGCCAGCGGGCCGGGTGTGTAGGCGCTGAACCGGCTGCGCAGCATGCGCTCCGCCGCCAGATACAGGCCATGCAGGCCGCCCCAGACCACGAACGTCCAGCTCGCGCCGTGCCACAGGCCGCCGAGCAGCATGGTCAGCATCAGGGCCATGTAGGTGCGCGCCGGACCGTGCCGGTTGCCGCCGAGCGGGATGTACAGGTAATCGCGCAGCCAGGTCGACAGCGTAATGTGCCAGCGCCGCCAGAAATCCGAGAAGCCGACCGCCGCATACGGGAAGCGGAAGTTGTCGGGCATGGCGAAGCCCAGGCACAGCGCGGCGCCGATGGCGGTGGTCGAGTAGCCGGCGAAATCGCTGAAGATCTGCCCGCTGAACGCCAGCGTGCCCATCCAGGCATCCAGCATGCCGGGCGCGGCCGCGCCGTCGTAGACCTTCTCCGCGGCCGGGCCGAGGAAGGTGTCGGCCAGCACCACTTTCTGGAACAGGCCGAGCGTCATCAGCGCCAGCCCGAAACGGACCATGCCGGCGTTGGCTTTGCGTTCTTCGGCGAACTGCGGCACCAGTTCGGTCGGGCGCATGATCGGGCCGGCCACCAGGTGCGGGAAGAAGGTCACGAACAGCGCGTAGTCGAGGAAGTTCCTGGCCGGCTCGGCGCGTTTCAGGTAGATGTCGAGCGTGTACGACAGGGTCGCGAAGGTATAGAACGAGATGCCGACCGGCAGGATGATGTCCCAGGCCGGCGGGGTGTACTCGATGCCGAAGCCGGCCATCAGCAGCTGGAAGTTCTCCAGCATGAAGGTGCCGTACTTGAAGTAGGCCAGCATGCCGAGGTTGACCACCACCGACAGCAGCATCCAGAACCGGCGCGCGCTCTGCTTCTGCGCATGCACCAGTTTCTGCGCGGCGTACCAGTCGACCACCGTGGATATCCACAGCAGGACGATGAACGGCGGATTCCAGGCCGCGTAGAACAGATAGCTGGCCAGAAGCAGGTTGACCTTCTTGGTCTTCCAGCTGAATGGCATCGCGTGCAGGATGAGCACCAGTGCAAAGAACACCATGAAGGTGAGCGAATTGAAAACCATCATTTTCCCCTGACGGCCGTTTCCCCACGGCCCTTGCGCAGATTACCACAGCATTTGAAATAGGGGACGGAGGTACCTCCGTCCCCGGTGTTGTTCCTCTGTTAAAATATCCGCCATGACTTCCGCCACCACCCTGCGCCTCAACGACATCAAGCTGCCGCTGGCGCACAGCGACGACGACCTGACGCACGCCGTTCTGTCGGCGCTGTCGGTGGCGCCCGACGAGCTG
>ERZ1645185.796-NODE-796-length-13339-cov-4.355842_pt1 | contig 13339 bp, 15 predicted proteins | sample MGYA00575351_ERZ1645185 | MGnify/ENA primary metagenome ERZ1645185 (study PRJEB40838, sample SAMN11284767) | freshwater sediment metagenome | isolation source: river sediment | host: Sediment | place: India: Jana village, Kanpur | collected 2015-12-17 ...
GAATGTCATAGCACACGGACTCCAGCTTGCCGGATTTCCTGACGGGTTTTAAGGTAGGCGGGGCATTCACGCTTGATCCTGATAAAAAGGCCAAAAATGCCCTAAAATTCGAGCACTTAAAGCGTGTAATTCTACTTGAGCCATCTGCTTGCGGCAAACCGGGAAAAGCCTTGAAACTCCACCTGAACGGCACCGATGTGCGCTACAGCTTCACCAGTTACGGTAGCGACCATGTCGTGGTCAATGGTGAGCCCATGGGGCATGGACTGATCGTTAGCACCAGCCTTCTGGATCGTGAAAGCTTTGCCCACGTCCGCTTCGAGGATCTTGCCGAACAGCATTTTTCCCGCTTGAGCGGGTTGGGCTCAGAAATCATCCTGCTAGGTACCGGTGCCCGCCTGCGTTTTCCCCACCCTTCCCTGACGCGCCCATTAATTGATGCACGTATTGGCCTGGAAGTGATGGATACCGGTGCTGCCTGCCGTACGTACAACATCCTGGCCAGTGAAGGACGCAAAGTTCTTGCCGTCATCCTGGCCTGGGAGACTTTATAACCCTTCCATCACATCCCTGAACGAATGGATGGCCGGGAATTCTTCGGGGTCTTTTTCTGGCTGTTTGCTGTCCGGGAAACGTACAGCCAACAGGTGGGCAATGCCATAGGCTTGCGCGCTGCGCAGTACCGGCAGACTGTCATCCACCAGCAGGGTTTTTTCAGGGTCGAAGGATTCGCGCTCATGCAGGCCGATCCAGAACGCCGGGTTTTCCTTGGGCAATCCGACATCGTGCGAAGTATGCAGGGCATCGAAATATGGCTCCAGCCCGGTGGTACGCATTTTCAGATTGAGGCTTTTGCGATGGGCGTTGGTGACCATGACTACACGTCGGCCTGACTGGCGGGTTGCATCAAGAAACGCTGTGACATCGGGATGGATGGCAATGAGGTGAGCCACTTCCTCTTTCAGTTCCGCGATTTCCAGGCCGAGTTCACGCGTCCAGAAGTCCACGCAGTACCAGTCCAGACTTCCCACCTTGCTGCCATAGCGCCCGCTCAGTTCCTGCTTGGCCTGGTCGTGGCTCATGCCGTGTTTTTCCGCAAAGCGGAAAGGCACATGCTCACGCCAGAAAAAATTGTCGTAATGCAGGTCGAGCAATGTGCCGTCCATGTCGAGAAAGACGGTGTGGATGTTGTTCCAGTCAAGCATCAATCAATGTCCTGATATGTGCAGCCGCGCTGCGGCCCAATGCGGCAAGATCGTAGCCGCCTTCGAGCATGGAGACTACCCTGCCATGTGCTGTTCTGTCGGCAATGGCACAGATTTCACGGGTCAGCCAGACGTAGTCGCCCTCCAGCAGATTAAGACCCGCCAGGGGATCGTCGCGATGACCATCGAACCCGGCAGAGATGAAGATGAAATCCGCCCTGAATGACTCCAGCCGGGGCAGGCCTTCTGATCTCCAGGCCTGCCGGAATGCTTCGCCATCGGCCTGTGCGGACAGCGGCAGCGGGACATAGCCATCATGTGCATGCGTGCCAGAATATGGGTACAGCGGGTGCTGGAAACTTGACACCAGCAATACGCGCCTGTCTGTGCTGAAAATATCTTCCGTGCCATTGCCGTGATGCACATCAAAATCCGCAATGACTACACGCGAGATGCCGGGCTGTGCCAGTGCATGCAATGCCGCCACCGCGATGTTATTAACCAGACAGAAACCCATGGCTCGTCCAGATTCTGCGTGATGGCCGGGCGGACGCACATTGCAGAAGGCACGCTGGTATTTTCCGGCCAGAATGTCATCCACCGCGCGAATGCCGGAGCCTGCTGCATGCAGGGCGGCATCCCAACTGGTCAGGCACAGGCCGGTATCGGCATCCAGCCATTCCAGGCCTGAACGCGGCGTGGCATCAATCAGCGAATCAAGGTATCGCGCCGTGTGAACGCGTTCCAGCGCTACGCGGCTGGCGACTTCGGGCCGCACGTGCTCAAGCACTGACCACAGGCCGGATTCCTTCAGGGCGTTTTCAATCGCGGTAATGCGGGCAGGCTGTTCCGGGTGCCCCGCCCCCAGGTTGTGGCGCAGGCAGTCCGGATGGGAAACGAGGGCAACGCGGCTGGTCGCGCTCAAAACAGTTCGTCTTTGGATACGCCCTTGCGCTTGAGCATCTGGCGCAGCACGCGCAGCGCTTCCATCTGGATCTGACGCACGCGTTCGCGGGTGACCTTGAGCTCGGAGGCCAGATCTTCCAGCGTGGCAATGTCGTAGTTGTTCAAACCAAAACGCCGCTCAATCACCCACCGCTGCTTGTCGTTGAGCTGCGCCATCCACTCATGCACATGCGTCTCGATTTCGAGATGTTGCAGAATCTCTTCAGGCTGCTCGCTATGCTCGTCAGCAATGGCTTCGCCGAGGGAAAGGCTGGGGTCAATGTCCAGCGGCGCATCCAGCGACGCCACGCGCTCATTCAGTGCCAGCACGCGTCGTACCTCTTCTACATCGTGGCCTGTCAGACTGGCGACATCTTCAGGCCCGTAGTCTGTAACCCCATGTGTTTCTAGATGACGCTGCGCACGCAGGTAGATATTGAGTTCCTTGATGACGTGCACAGGCAGTCGGATGGTACGCGATTGATTCATGATGGCACGCTCGATATTCTGGCGTATCCACCATGTGGCGTAAGTTGAAAATCTGAACCCGCGTTCTGGGTCAAATTTCTCCAGCGCGTGGATCAGGCCGAGATTACCTTCTTCCACCAGATCCAGCAGGGTCAGCCCCCGGTTGGCATAGTGTTTGGCAATATTCACCACCAGACGCAAGTTTCGTTCGATCATGGTCTGGCGAGCGGCAAAGTCGCCTTCCCTGATTTTTCGCGCCAGTTGTACTTCTTCCTGTGCAGTTAACAACTCTGCACGGCCAATGTCATTCAAATAGATTTGCGTGACATCAAAACTAGGCTCGTAGTCATCGTTCGAATCTGTATTCCCAGACTCCTGCCCAGCCCCGGGTTCTTCAGCCAGATGCATTTCTTCCGAATCGTCTTCATCCTGGACAGGTTCATTCTGGTGATTCATTTGCGTTCCGGCAGTAGTTTGAGTGGGTCCAACGGTTTTCCGAATTGCCTGATCTCGAAATGCAACTTGACGCGTTCGGCATCGCTATCTCCCATTTCGGCGATTTTTTGTCCACCCTTAACCCAGTCACCTTCTTTAACCAGGAGCTGGTGATTATGGGCGTAGGCACTCAGGTATTCATCCGGATGCTTGATAATGAGCATTTTTCCATAACCGCGCAATCCCGAACCGCTATATACAACCTTGCCCGGCGCAGTAGCCACGATAGAGCTCTGATGAGTACCTGCGATATCGATTCCCTTGCCGCCATTTACACCAAAAGTACCCAACAATCGGCCCTCGGCTGGCCAACGCCAGTCATCCGGCTCGTTTTCCTCGCTTTGCTTCTGGGCGTATGCCAGCGCACTGGACAGGGATTCTGACCTGACATCCGTAGCCAGCGGCAACACCTGCCTGGCAGAAGATGAAACACCTGATTCTGACTCTGGGGCCTTTATCTGTCCGGACAACAGTGCCCAGTTTGATTCGCTGTACGGTAAACGCTGTGCCTTTGGCTCGGCCAGTACGGGCACATCCTTGAGGGGTTTGGACGCAAGCAAACCCGCATCCTGCAAGGGCAAGGTTTCCACCCCGCGAGAACGACCAACATTGTCCTCTGGCGGAGTCAGTCGTAACATCTGCCCAACCTTGATGACATCTGGGGTTGGCAGGTTATTCCAGAAAGCGAGATCACGATAATCCAGGCTGTTCTGAAATGCGATGGCAAACAGGGTGTCGCCCTTTTGCACTTGGTGGTAGCCGTCCTGCTGCCTGACTTCTGGTAGCGCGCTTGTCTGACGTTCTGCAGCTGTTGACCTGGTTTGCGCGGATTCCGGTTTGCGCGTTTCGGTTGTGCTGTCAAGTATTGGCGCCAATCCCGTGCTCTCGCACCCGGCCAGCAACGCCAGACTCAAGAGAATGACATTCCACTTCACACCACCCCCGGCAACAGAGGAACAAATTTTACGGCTTCAAGTTTGTCTTCAATGAACTGGTCGCCTTCGCGCGTCACCACCAGCAGGATTTGTGACTCGCCTCCCAGTGGCATGATCAGTCTCCCGCCATCGGCGAGTTGAGATTTGAGCGCAGAGGGAACCGCGCCAAATGCGGCAGCAACGACGATGGCATCATATGGCGCTCCTTCAGGAAATCCCAGCATCCCATCGCCGTGCTTGAGCATTATGTTATTGGCTCGCAAATCACGCAGGCGCTTGCGGGTTTTACCCACCAGCGAGGCAATACGTTCCATGCTGACCACTTCGCGCGCAACCTGCCCCAGCACCGCCGCCTGATAGCCGCATCCGGTGCCTATATCCAGCACCCGACTCAGCTCTCGGCCATTGCGGGCAAGCTCTGTCATGCGGGCAACAATATACGGACTGGAAATCGTCTGACCAAAACCAATTGGCAAGGCCGTATCTTCATAGGCGCGGCTTTGTAGTGCTTCATCCACAAAAAGGTGTCTGGGAACCGCGCCCATTGCTGCCAGTACCAGAGTATCGCTGATGCCCTGCTCCCGCAGACGTTCAACCATGCGTCCACGCGTACGAGCAGAGGTCATGCCGATACCGCTACGTGGGTTGTTCATCAGAACAGCCATGATTTCACGGTCTCAATCTGAGCGTAGCGCGTCAAATCAATCTGTAATGGCGTAATGGATACGCGATGATTTGCCACTGCATGAAAATCGGTGCCCTCACCTGCGTCCTGCGCGGCACCGGCCGCCCCCACCCAGTACACCGTCTGGCCGCGCGGGTTAACCGATTTCAACACCGGCTCCGCCTTGTGGCGTTTGCCAAGGCGGGTTACCTCAATGCCCAGCAATGACTCCCAAGGCATATCCGGTACATTGATGTTGAGTAAAGCCGTTTCGTGCCACGGTCTGGCTTGGTAGCGTTTGACCATATCAGCAACAACATGCGCTGCGGTATCGAAGTTGCCGCCCTCATGACCGGCCAGCGACACGGCAATAGACGGGACACCAAGCAGAAAACCTTCTGTTGCCGCAGCCACTGTACCGGAATACACCGTGTCGTCGCCCATGTTCGCGCCGTGATTGATCCCTGAGATGACCATGTCAGGCAAATGCTCAAGCATCCCGGTCACGGCAAGATGCACGCAATCGGTTGGCGTGCCGTTGACAAAATGATAGCCGGACGGCGCTCGCCTGAGCATCAGCGGGCGATCCAGGGTCAACGAGTTGCTGGCACCACTGCGGTCCCGCTCTGGTGCAACCACGGTCACTTCGGCAAGTGGAGCAAGCGCCTTTTCCAGTACTGCCAGGCCGGGGGCAAAATAACCATCGTCGTTGCTGAGTAGTATCCGCATGTATTTTGTTTGTTGCGGGTGTAGGAAATAAAAAAGCCGCAATTGATGCGGCTCATTTTACAACGATGATGCTTGTTTTACCTGCTTGATTTTGCCTGTCTGAATGCTTCGTTTCATTTCGAAGTTTCAGCTTGCTGAAGAATTATGGTCGGGGCGAGAAGATTCGAACTTCCGACCCCCTGCACCCCATGCAGGTGCGCTACCAGGCTGCGCTACGCCCCGACGAAGGCCGTGATTGTAGCAGAGTTTTGTCAGGAAAAAATACCGTCTTCAGAACAAATCGCGATCAGCGATCGAGCAAATCACGGATTGCCATCAGTTCATCACGCAAGCCATGCAACGACACTATCTGTGCGCCTTGCTTTTCTGCAAGTTGTGCAGGTTTGGCTTCGTCAATGCTTTCCAACTTGTTGCGCGCGCCACTGATGGTGAAGCCTTCTTCATAAAGCAACTGGCGTATGCGGCGAATCAGCAAGACTTCATGATGCTGGTAGTAGCGGCGGTTGCCACGCCGTTTGACGGGCTTGAGCTGGGCAAATTCCTGCTCCCAGTAGCGCAGCACGTGCGGTTTGACCGCACAAAGATCCGCGACTTCACCGATAGTGAAATAGCGTTTCGCCGGGATGGGCGGAAGTTCAGTCGTCAGCGCGCTTTCCAACTTCCATCTCCAGGCCAGTCAAGTCGGCGTCTTCCACCATGGCCTTGAGTTTCTGGCTGGCATGGAAAGTCACCACCCTGCGCGCAGAGATGGGCATCTCTTCACCAGTTTTTGGATTCCTGCCGGGGCGTTGCGGTTTTTCACGGCACTGGAAATTGCCGAATCCGGAAAGTTTTACCGTGTCTCCAGCCTGCAGGGAATTGCGGATTTCCTCGAAAAAGGATTCCACCATATCCTTGGCTTCGCGTTTGTTCAGGCCAACCCTTTCAAAAAGCAGGTCGGCAAGTTCGGCTTTTGTCAGTGTGGTCATGTTGGATTTAGGAACGGAGTTTTGCGCCATGTGCAGTGATCACTGCATCGGCAATTGTTTTAACCGCTTCCTCGACTTCAGGTTCCGTGAGCGTACGTTCAGTATCTTGCATAACTATCCGGAACGCAAGGCTTTTTTGCCCATCCGGGATACCCTGCCCCTGATATAGATCGAATACCGCCAACTCGCGCACAAACCGGCCAGCTGCCATCTGCATGGTTGTCAGCAATGCACTCGCCGAAATTTCCTTGTCCAGCACAAATGCTAGATCCCGTCTTACGGAAGGGTAGCGGGGAATGGCCTGATGCCTTGGTAGCGGTTTGTCGCCCAGTTTTTCGAGCTCGATTTCGAACAGGATAGGCGCGCTTGCCAGCCCAAAGTGTTGCGCCACTTTGTGGTGAAGCGCACCGAGCCAGCCCACAGGCTGACCAGCGCGCAGAATGCGCGCGCTCTGTCCTGGATGTAGCGCCGGATGCACATCGGGTGCAAATGACAGCGACAATCCAGGCAACTGCTCCAGATCGCCCTTCACATCGTAAAAATCCACCAGCCTTGCGGTGGTTCCCCACTGCTCGCCAAATGCCGCGCCATGGCAAAGACCAGCCAGCACCATGGGTTGATGCAGGTTACCCGACTCGGCATGATAAGCACGACCGGTTTCAAACAGGCGCACACGTGATTGTTGCCGATTGGTGTTATGAGACAAGGCACCAATCATACCGCCCCACAGTGTGGTACGCATGGCCGCCATCTGGCTGGCAATCGGGTTCTGCAACAGCAGGGGCGCGCCGGATGACGACAGTTGCTTCTCCCAATCTGGATCAACAAAACTGTAGGTAATCACCTCCTGGTAATCACGCCCAGTGAGATAGCGCCGTAACTCGAGCAGCACATGGGTATTTTCACTCTGTGGCAGCATGAATGCTGGTGCGCGTGGTGCGCGTGCCTCAATGTGCTCGTACCCGTGCAGGCGGGCGATTTCTTCTATCAGATCTTCTTCAATCACAAGATCAAAGCGATGGCTTGGCGGGGTAACCAGCCAGCCAGCCGCGCTCTCGGTCACCACCAGGCCCAGTGTATGCAAGTATTGCAGCATGACTTCCGACGCAAGCTCTACGCCCAGCACTCTTGTTACACGCTGTGGGCGCAGACGAATGGGCTCGCGTTTGGGCAAACTGGCGGACTTTTTCTCAGTCACCGGCCCAGGTTGTCCACCACATACTTCCAGTATCAATTTGGTAGCGCGCTCCATGGCCATTGTCGTGTTGGCGAAATCCACGCCGCGTTCAAAACGGTGTGAAGAGTCCGTGGACAGACCAAGGCGGCGCGCACGCCCTGCAATTGCTGCCGGACTGAACCAGGCGGCTTCAAGGAAAATATCCTGGGTATTGTCACCCACTGCCGTGGCAGTGCCCCCCATGATGCCGGCCAGAGCTACCGGCTCATTGACATCTGCAATCACCAGTATGTCAGCTGCGAGTTCCACAGTTTGCTCATTCAGCAACACCAGCTTTTCGCCAGCTTTTGCCCAGCGAACCAGAATCTTGTCGGTCAGCTTTCCAAGATCAAACGCATGCATGGGCTGACCAAGTTCCAGCAGCACATAGTTTGTGATATCGACCGGGGCGGAAATGCTGCGTACCCCGCAACGTTCCAGCCTGGCGACCATCCATGCCGGCGTTGCCGCACGTGCGTTAATGCCTTTGATTACGCGCCCAAGGTAACGTGCGCAGGCTTCTGGTGCCTTGATCTCAACCTCGAGTGCATCGTACCCCTCCTGCATGACCGGAGGGTGTGCAGGTGGATAGGCACGTGTTCCAGTAATGGCTGCCACCTCGCGCGCAATTCCTGTAACGCTAAGACAGTCGGCGCGGTTGGGCGTGAGCTTGAGCGTAATCAGTTTGTCGTCCAGGGTCAGATATTCGCGAATATCCGTGCCTACTGGCGCATCGGCAGGCAATACCAGTAGTCCGTCCATCCTGTCTTCCAGGCCAATTTCACTGGCGCCACACAGCATGCCGCTGGATTCCACTCCGCGCACTCTAGCCTGTTTGATTTCCAGTCCAGGCAGCACCGCCCCAACACGCGCACATGGCACTTTTTGTCCAACTGTTACATTGGGTGCGCCGCATACGATCTGCAATGGCTGCGTCTCGCCCACATTAACTTTGCAAACACGCAGGCGATCCGCATCCGGATGTGTCTCAATGGCCAGCACCTCGGCGACAACCACGCCTGTAAATGGTTTGGCAACCGGTTCTACGGCCTCTACCTCGAGACCCGCCATGGTCAGCTTGTGCGCAAGCGCCTCTGTGGACAGCGGCGGATTGACCAGCGTGCGCAACCAGGATTCAGGAAACTTCATGGCTCGCCCCTACTTGAACTGCGCCAGGAAGCGCAGGTCATTTTCAAAAAACAGGCGCAAGTCATCCACGCCATAACGCAACATGGCCAGGCGTTCCACCCCCAGGCCAAATGCAAACCCCAGGTATTTTTCCGAATCGATGTTGACGTGCCCAAACACATTGGGGTGCACCATGCCGCAGCCCAGCACTTCCAGCCAGCCGGTGTGTGAGCATACGCGACAGCCGCTGCCACCGCACATCACGCAACCAATATCCATTTCTGCCGAGGGCTCGGTAAACGGAAAAAACGAAGGGCGAAAACGCACGGCCAGATCGTCCACTTCAAAAAAGCGGCGCATGAAATCCGCCAGCACGCCTTTCAAATCGGCAAACGATACAGACTCATCCACCCACAATCCTTCAACCTGATGGAACATGGGCGTATGGGTCACATCCGAGTCACAGCGGTACACACGACCCGGCGCGATGATGCGAAACGGGGGCTGGTGCGACTGCATGTAATGCACCTGCACTGGCGAGGTATGCGTACGCAGCACTTCGCCGGACTGCAGATAAAATGTGTCGTGCATGGCACGCGCCGGATGATCCTCGGGAATATTCAGCGCGGTGAAATTGTAGAAATCGGTTTCGATTTCCGGGCCGGTAGCCACTTCAAAGCCCATTGAACTGAACAGATTCTCGATCCGTTCAAGTGTGCGGGTAACCGGGTGCAGCCCCCCACGACCACGCCCGCGCCCAGGCAAGGTCACATCAATCGTTTCTGCCTTGAGCTTACGTTCCAGTTCAGCTTCCTGCAAGGCATCCTTGCGCATTTTCAGCGCAGCCTCTACCGCTTGTTTGGCCTCGTTGACGCGTGCGCCGGCTTTTTTGCGTTCGTCCGGTTCCATCGCACCAAGTGATTTAAGCAGGTCAGTCAACGCACCTTGCTTGCCCAGGAAGCGCGCCTTGGTCTGCTCCAGCGCATTGGTGTCCTGGCAGGCGCGAATTGCGCTCAGGGCTTCTGCAACGATTTCATTTGGGTTACGCATACGGTTTCTTCGCGATCAAGCTGTGGCGGCGTTCTTTGCAATCCCAACAAAAAAGAGGCCTTACGGCCTCTTTTTCATCCTGGCTGTATTCAAGCCGGGAGGCCTGCTTTTACCTGGTCTGCCAGTTTGGCAAACGCGTCCTTGTCGAACACGGCAATATCGGCCAGAACTTTACGATCCACCTCGATTGCTGCGCGCTTCAGACCATTCATGAAGACACTGTAGGACAGGCCGCACTCACGGGCTGCCGCATTGATACGGGCAATCCACAGAGCGCGGAACTGGCGCTTTTTCTGGCGGCGATCGCGGTAGGCGTACTGCCCCGCTTTCATCACCGCTTCATTGGCGACACGGAAGACATTACCGCGACGACCGCGATAGCCTTTGGCGAGTTCTAATACCTTTTTATGGCTGGCACGAGCCGTTACACCTCTTTTTACGCGTGGCATGTTCTATCCTCCTTAAGCGTAGGGCAACATCTTGCGCATGGATTTCTGGTCGGCAGCATGTGCAACAGCCATGCCACGCAACTGACGCTTGCGCTTGGTGGTTTTCTTGGTGAGGATGTGACGCAGGAAAGCGTGGGTACGCTTGAACTTGCCACTACCCAGGGCGCGGAAACGCTTGGCAGCGCCGCTCTTGGATTTCATCTTGGGCATGATAGCTCCTTGATTTTCGGTATCCGGCCAGGTGGTTTTCGCCTTGAAAACACTTCATTTACCCGCCGAACTTCTTGTGATGCGTTCGATACCTTTTCAGGCACCAGGCTGCACCCAGCCTATATTCATCGTCACTACTTGCTACTTGCCGCTTACGGTTTGTTTATGTTCACCACACAGCGTTCACTTTTTCTTCTTGGGCGCTATCACCATGACCATCTGACGCCCTTCCAGTTTGGGAAACTGTTCGGTTACAGATAATTCAGCCAGTTCGGCTTCCACTCTCTTCAGCAGCGCCAAGCCAATTTCCTGGTGTGCCATTTCCCTACCCCTGAAACGTAAGGTTACTTTAACCTTGTCACCATCCGCCAGAAAACGGCTGATGTTGCGCATCTTGATCAGGTAATCCCCTTCGTCAGTACCGGGGCGAAACTTGATTTCCTTGACCTGTACGATTTTTTGCTTGAGCTTGGCTTCGTGCTGCTTCTTGCTTTCTTCGTACTTGAACTTGCCAAAGTCCATGATCTTGCACACGGGAGGTTTGGCAGTCGGGGAAATTTCCACCAGATCCAGATCAGCTTCTTCTGCCGCGTACATCGCCTGGCGCAAACTCACCACACCCAGCTGTCCACCATCAGAACCAATCAAGCGAACCTCAGGCACATCAATTTCACCGTTGATTCGCGTTTGTTTTTCCGTAGCGATGAGCCATTCTCCATTTCAAACCCCGTGCCGGGGCAAAATAACCAAGCTACCTGGCACCCAAACTCGAGCACCAGAAATAAACAAAGGAGCGGCAAGCTTCCCGCTCCTTGTCTGCCTGGCCGTCAACTACTTGCGCGTTTGGTTTTCTTCAACCAAGCGTGCAGCAAACTCGTGTACAGACATCACACCCTGATCCTGATTACCTCGGGCACGAACGGCAACGCTTTCGGTCGCCATTTCCTTGTCCCCCACCACCAGGATATACGGTAGCTTTTGCAAGCTATGTTCCCGGATTTTATAGGTAATTTTGTTATTACTCAAGTCGCATACCGCCCGGACGCCAGCTTTTCTGAGGATCTCTGTGACTTTTTGCGCATATTCGGCCTGCCCATCGGTAATATTAAGGACAACCGCCTGCACTGGTGCCAGCCAGGCCGGGAAGCTACCAGCGTGATGTTCAATCAAAATGCCGATGAAGCGCTCCATCGAACCCAATATGGCGCGATGCAGCATAACCGGCGGTTTGCGGCTGTTGTCTTCATCGACAAACTCCGCATTCAGCCGCACCGGCAGGTTGAAATCGAGCTGGATGGTGCCACATTGCCACATGCGCCCCAGTGAATCCTTCAGGGTGAATTCGATCTTTGGCCCGTAAAACGCACCCTCGCCCGGTTGCAAATCGTAAGCCAGTTTGTTCCTTTCAAGCGCTGCTGCCAGGGCGCTCTCGGCCTTGTCCCAGGTTTCATCTGAACCCACACGCTTTTCCGGACGCGTTGAAAGCTTGACCAGCACATCGGCAAAGCCAAAGTCTGCATAAACCTTTTGCAGCATGACAATGAAATCCGCCACTTCCGCTTCAATCTGGTCTTCAGTGCAAAAAATATGTGCGTCATCCTGGGTAAAGCCGCGTACGCGCATAATGCCGTGCAGCGCGCCAGAAGGCTCATTGCGATGACAGGAACCAAATTCGGCCAGTCGCAAGGGCAAATCGCGGTAGGAATGCAGGCCGCTGTTGAAAATCTGCACGTGCCCCGGGCAGTTCATTGGCTTGACCGCGTAATCGCGGTTTTCCGATGATGTGGTAAACATGTTGTCGCGATAGTTGTCCCAGTGGCCGGATTTTTCCCACAGCGTGCGATCCATGACCGAAGGCGTGCGCACCTCCTGATACCCGTACTCGACAAATTTCTGGCGCATGTACTGTTCCACCTGCTGCCAGATCACCCAGCCATTGGGATGCCAGAACACCATGCCCGGCGCTTCATCTTGCATGTGGAACAGCCCAAGCTGCTTGCCCAGCTTGCGGTGATCGCGCTTTTCCGCCTCTTCCAGACGATGCAGATAGGCTTCGAGATCTTCTTTTTTCGCCCAAGCCGTGCCGTACACGCGCTGGAGCATTTCATTTTTGGAATCACCGCGCCAGTAAGCGCCGGCCAGTTTCATCAGCTTGAAATGCTTGAGCTTGCCGGTAGAAGGCACGTGCGGCCCACGGCACAGGTCGATGAAATCGCCCTCGCGGTACAGCGAAATATCTTCGTTGGTGGGAATGCTGGCAATGATTTCGGCCTTGTAGTGCTCGCCCATGTCTTTGAAAAACGTTACCGCCTCGTCGCGCGGCATCACACTGCGCGTAACTGGAATGTCTTTTTTGGCCAGCTCGGCCATTTTCTTTTCGATGGCCTGCAAATCCTCCGGTGTAAAGGGGCGCTGGTAGGAAAAGTCGTAGTAGAAGCCGTCCTCAATCACAGGCCCGATCGTTACCTGCGCATCAGGAAACAGTTCTTTGACTGCGTAAGCCAGCAAATGCGCCGTCGAATGGCGAATCATGTCCAGCCCATCCGCATCCTTATCGGTCACGATGGCCAGCGTGCTATCGGCGTCCATTACAAAGCTGGTATCCACCAACCTGCCGTTGACACGACCGGCCAGCGCCGCCTTGGCAAGACCTGTCCCTATACTGGCAGCAACCTGCGCCACCGACACGGGTGCTTCAAAACCTCGAACCGAACCATCTGGAAGGGTAATATTGGGCATGATTTATTCCATTTCCAAAAGCAAAAAAGCGCGGATAAACCGCGCCTTTGTCTTGCCTGTTATGAATTGCTAGTAACAGCAGTATGCAAACGACCGCGTCGGCTTATTTATCCTGTAATGAAAAACAAGTTCGCGGTG
>ERZ1645185.797-NODE-797-length-13338-cov-2.832869_pt1 | contig 13338 bp, 13 predicted proteins | sample MGYA00575351_ERZ1645185 | MGnify/ENA primary metagenome ERZ1645185 (study PRJEB40838, sample SAMN11284767) | freshwater sediment metagenome | isolation source: river sediment | host: Sediment | place: India: Jana village, Kanpur | collected 2015-12-17 ...
ACGATCCGATCGGCTGGATGACCTGGCGTCGACCGCCAATCATGCTCTCGCCAGAGTCGAACAAGCCTTCGGAGACATGCAGCACCATACGGCGGTGATTCAAACGGCCCTGGCTTCGAACCAACAGGGACCGGAGAATCCGGAGGCGATTCAGAAGGCGCAACAGGCAGCGGCCTCCCTGGCCAAAGTCCTCAGCGAGTTCTCGTTCAAACCCGCTCGATAAGATTATGAAGGCTGCAGGCGCAACCCAGAAAGGGTTCACACTCATCGAATTGATGGTGGTCGTCGCCATCGTCGGGATTCTTGCCGCAACGGCCGTGTTGTCCTACCAGCATTTCACGAAGAAAGCGCAATCCGTTGAAGCGGAAGTGGCATTGGCGGAGGTGCACCGGTTGCAACAGCTCTATCATGCGCAGCATGGCACTTACGGAACCGACCTGGGCGTGATCGGGTTCAACCAGTTTCCGGCATTGAAGTTTTACTCGATCGGCATGCGTGTTTTCGGGGGGACCGACGGGGTGTCCTATCAGGTGTTGGCATACGCCAAGGGACCGGCCGATGGATCGACGAGCTTTGTGATGACTCAGTATCAGGACGGGCGTGTGACGGTAGACAAATCCCTCGTCTCTGTGGCCGGGGCTGCTTCAGGAACCATAGATGGCGGGTCAGGGAGCTTGCCCGGAACGGGAAGCTCAGTGAGCGCCTCACCGGACGGAGGCGGAGAAGCGGCTGCTGATCCACTCTCAAGTTCAAATGCCGGTTCAACCTCGTCGTCCGGAGGCGGCTCACGAACGGTGATACACACGAACCAGTCGACTGGTTCGAAGTAGCGTGTCAGGAGTGGGTTGTTACGTCGAGTCCCGGCCGGGACTCCATAGCCAGTCCGGGTCCGGTCCAAGGCTCAAGGGTCGGACCCTGGTACAGATAGCCGCCCTGTACCGGGTCAGCCGCCAACAACAATGGCGTGTCGAGATCTAGAACCTCAAATCCTTTCATCCCCAGGACGAGACTGAACGAGCACCCCATTGCGATGCGGGTTTCAACCATCCCGCCCACCATCAGTTTCAATCCGGCTGCGAGTGTGGCGTCCGCGATGGCGACGGCCTCGACCACGCCGGTCTTCATGATCTTGATGTTGATATAGTCGGCGGCTTCCTGCGCGATCACCTCGCGAGCATCCGCCAGGGAGCGAACCGACTCATCGGCGGCCACAGGAATACCCGTGATCTTCCTGATGGCCGCGAGCCTATCGAGGTCTTCGCGCACGACCGGCTGTTCGAGCAGCGCAATCCGTCCTCCGAAGCGTTGAACCCCCCTGACGAAGGTCAGGCAGTCTTCCCGTGAGAATCCCTGGTTCCCATCGCCGATGAATGAAATGCCGGGCAGCGCACGGTGTACGGCTTCCAGTCGGCGGATATCCTGATCCACATCTTTGCCCACTTTCATTTTCAACAGTCGAAAGCCCCGTTCGTACCAGTCTCGGGCTAAGGAGACGGACTTCTCCAGCGTTGCAATGGGAATGGTGATGTCGGTGTCCCGCGGGCGGACGTCCTGTCCACCCCACAATTCCCACATGGGAATCTCCGCCGATCGGCAGTAGGCATCGAGGACGGCGGTTTCCAGTCCGCAGCGGGCCGCTGGATGCTGATGAGCGAGTGCATCCATCCGGACCGCAAGCTCGCGATAGTCACGGACGGACTGTCCGATCAGAGCCGTGGCCAGTATGCGCAGGGTTGCCAGGCAGGATGCACGGTCTTCTCCGCCGACTTCGGGGAACGGCGCTGCTTCGCCGTATCCCTGTATGCCGTTGTCCAGTGTGAGACGAAGAAACACATTCTCCGCGACCACGCGGGCGCCGGTGGCGACCACAAACGGATCGGTGATGGGAATATCGACCGGCCAATATTCAATTCGAGCGATCCGTGACGCAGGCGCAACGGCAGCGTGGTGAGGTGTCATGGACGGGATAGTACCCAGCCGGTGACTGCCCTGTCACGACAAAATACAGCGGTTTCATGCGATGCCTCGGGGGGATGCTTGACAGGGGGAGGGCTATTGGCCGACAACCAAGAGCCGTATCACGGACAGGCTGTATCGTATGTTGCGTTATCCCTATCAACGATGGGGCCTTCTGATTTTCACCGCGCTGGTGGGGCTCTATCTCGTTCTGCCCCTGACCGTCTCCCTGGCGGTCACGCAATGGCTTCGCCATCATGGGTATCAGAATGTCATTGTGCAATTGGGCTATCCCGGATGGCGCAGCCTGTCGATTCCGGTCGTCTCGTTTCAGCTGGAGTTGGACGATGAACGATTGATGATTTCGTTGACGGATATCACGTTGCGATACCGTCCGGCGGATCTCTTGCGAGGTCAGGTTGATCGGGTGGATCTGCCGTATGTGGCTGTGCAGGTTCTCAGTAATCCCCAACCGGCACCGGACCGGGGAGAGCGCGCCGGGGAAGCGGGACATCACGGAGAAGGTTCTCCGTGGAATATGGTGACTGCCGGCGATCTTCTCCGGCGGTTGCCGGTGCTTCCGTTCAGAGAAGTACGCGTCGAGGAAGCGACCGTGTTTCGCGAGCAGGCGACGGGCCCGCTCCGAAAGGTTTCGATCAAGGGCGTGATTCTTCAGCAGGACGGCGAACTCGGCGGCCATCTCACCTTTAAAGGCCGCGACACGGCGTCGTACGGACTGACGGTGAGCGGGCATTCCGCCAGTACCTGGTCGGCGACGCTGGTCTCTCAGCGGCCTCAGGCCTCGACGATTTTGACCTGGCAATCGACGGCACAGGCTGCGGGAGAACAGGTTCATATCGAGGGCAAGCTGGATGTCAACGTCAGAGAAGTCGCGCCGTTTATTGCCTTGATGCTGCCGATCGGTCCTGAGCTGGAAAAGGTCTCGGGCCAAGTGGTGGTCCAGTGGACCGGGACGGCCGCCGCCGAGTCGTCGCTGACATCCCTTCGTGACGATCCGCATTCCACGTTTGACGGCACATTCCAATCGACCGTCGCGCTTCCCGCGGTGAAGGGGATTGCCAAGCACATTGCCGTGGTCTGTTCGGGACGATTTACCGGAAATCCGTCGCGGTTCGAATGGACGGTGAATCCCGGCGTGCTCGTATCCGCAACGGTCAACACCCAGCCGCAGTTTGTGCCGGAGGTGGTGCGGGCACTGCTGCCGCAAGGCGATCAGCCGCTCCGCATCGAGCCGGTCCAGGCGGTGCACGGCGCGCTCTACTGGACGGAGTCGCCACTCAGACTGACAGTGGAGGGTCCCGTGGCGGTGCTGTACGGAATGGTGGCCGGTCCTTTGGTGGCTGAGTTCAAAGCCGATAAGGCCACGGTGGTCGGCGGTGAACTTGAAACGGCGGAGGGAACGTTCCGGATTCAAGGCGCGCTGCCGCGGTTTGTGGCCAGCGGACTCTCGTCGAGGGCGGCGGTCGGCGAGCTGCACGGCCAGCTGGCGCTGGCCGAGCATGAAGTCAAGGGACAGCTCCTGGCTCCTTCGGCCGTGACGGTGACACAGATGCAGGCCGCAGGAGTCGTCATTCCCAGTGCGACGATTCATATCAAAGCGCCGGTATCGGTGCAGTGTGCGCTTGCCTCCATCCAATGTACCGGCGGGCCCGGGACGTTCTCTCTCCAGATTCCGACAAGCCGGCTGGCCGGGTATGATTTCAAGCTGGGAGAAAGTGTGATCGCGTTGCGGAGAGCCGAACTGGTCGGCACGTCATGGAACGCCCAGGGGACTGTGAATGTAGCGGGTGTCGTGGTCGAGCCGTCGCCGCCGGTCGTTCCCGCGACCAGTTGGCGGGCGGATTTTTCGGCGAATCAGGCGGGAGTCAAGGCCGAGGCACACGGCCATCTGCCGTCGGGCGAGCGGGTGGTGACCGCCAAGATCGAGCAGGCATTCGCAGAGGGAAAAGGCTCGTTGCGTGGCAGTCTGGGGCCGCTCCAGTTCAATGCCAAGGAGCGCCGGCTTCGTACACTGGTTCCGACCCTACCGGATTCCCTCGACCTCATCGACGGACGACTCGCGGTGACGGCGGATCTGGCCTGGTCCGCCGGAGGTGCGGCAGCTGTCCAGGGGCAAGGCGTGGTCCTGCATCCCGGCTCTGTGACGGTGCAGGCGGACAATTTATCCGGCATCTTCAGGGAGATCGCGGTGCAAGGATTCAGCACGACGCTCGTGTTGAAAACCACCGGATTCGATCAGATCGCGACGCGCCAGCCGGCGGCCGTCACGGTGGCATCCGTGCAGACCGGAATCGAACTCTCGAATCTGAAAACGACGGTCGATCTGAACTGGACGTTGTCGGGCGCCGGGCCGGTGGTCGATGTGCGGGACATCCAGGGGGAATTGTTCGGCGGCACCATGACATGCCCCGCGGTGCATATTGACCCGGCCAAACCTCCGGCTCAATGGACGCTCTCGCTCCGTGAGATCGATCTGGCCAAAGTGCTGAGCGTCGAACAGCAGAAAGGGATTGACGGGACGGGGCTGCTCAACGGCACGCTTCCCATCACTCTGACGGCGGCCGGCGCCAGTGTGAAGGACGGCAGCATCGAAGCTCAGCCGCCGGGCGGAATCATCCGCTATACGGCGACGCCGGAGGCCGGGAAACTGCTCGCCGAGTCGGATCAGAGTCTGAAGCTCGTGGCCCAGGCCCTCAACAACTTTCACTACAATGTGTTAAGAGTGGGTGTGCAGTATCGTGAGGACGGGCTCCTGCAGCTGGCGGCCCGCCTGGAAGGGAAGAATCCGGATATGAAAAAGACCCCGCCTATCCATTTCAACCTCACGGTTCAAGAGAATATTCCGGCGCTCTTGAAAACCCTGCGGACCGTTCAGGATATTGGAGAGTCTCTCAAGCAGCGCGTGCAGAAGGGGTGAGGGAGAGGGAAGCATGATGTCGGTACGGAGACGGCGTGGAAACGTGCAGATGCTGGTGTTGGTGGGTGTATGGTGGGGAGTCGCCGGATGCGCGCCTCGCGTAGAGGTGGTAGCCCCAGACCAGCCGATTACGATCAATTTGAACGTGAAGATCGATCATGAAATTCGAGTCAAGGTCGACAAAGAGTTGGATCAGGTGATGTCAAACAAGAGCGGACTGTTTTAGTCCTGTAAAGGAGACTGCGATGACCTTCCGGATCGTCGTCACGCTAGCGGCCTTCGTTGTGTTGTTTGCAGGATCAGCCCTTCCCGCCGTTGCGCTGTCTCTGGAGGAGGCCAAAGCGAAAGGCCTGGTCGGTGAAAAGCCCAGCGGATATTTAGGGGCGGTGACCGCAGGAAGCGGGGAGGTGCAATCGCTGATCGATGAGGTCAATCACAAGCGCCGGCAGGCCTATGAGGACATTGCAAAACGGAACGGGACTCAGATCACGGCGGTCGAAACGTTGGCGGGCGAAAAAGCAATTCAAAACACCAAGCCCGGCAACTTTATCGAGGGGCCCGGCGGGTGGACCCGGAAGTAGCCGTCGTCATCCGTAGCGGTCGTTGTTCCACGGCAGCGCGGTGTTGGAATAACCCCGGACTTCCCAGAACCCCTTCTCATCCTTGTCAGAGAACGTAATCTCTTTGATCCACTTCGCGCCCTTCCACGCATAGCGCTTCGGCACGATGACGCGGACCGGACCGCCGTGCTCTTTCGTGAGCGGCTGGTGGTTCCACTTATACGTCAGGAGCACATCGGCATCGTCGCAGGCCTCGAGCGGCAGATTCGTCGTATAGTCATCGTACGATTTGAACAGCACGAACTTTGCGAGGGAGAGGGGTTGTACGACGGCCATGATCTGCCTGAAGCTCACGCCTTCCCAGTCGTTGTCGTAGCGGCTCCAGGAGGTGACGCAGTGAAAATCCGAGCGGTCTGTGAACTGCGGCTGGGCGAGAAACTCCTCCCAGGTCCAAGTGACCGGCGTCGTCACGAATCCACCGATGGTCAGGGTCCATTCCGAAAGCGGGATGTCCGGTTTGAATCCGAGGTCCAGTACGGGGAACGTTTCGACGAGGTGTTGTCCTGGCGGGAGCCGGTCGTCGCCTTCATAGAAGACTTCCCGCTCTTCTCCGCCGCGCCGGGCTCTGGCCCACTGTTCTTTTGTTTTGGTCAACCGGGAATCGTCGTTTGTCATGCGGCCTCCGGATGAAAGGGTACGGGAAATGGATGGTCGTCGCAAGTCCCTTATGGTGTGTCGCGTGTGGGATCGAGATCTGACGGAGTCGGAATTTCCTTCTTGAATCAATGATCTGGAGGCACAATAGCGCCTGCTACACTTAAGCTGCTTGTGGGGCAGAGTTTGCCGGGGGAGATTCTGTGATCCGATATCGTCATCCGTATGCGGTGTGTGCCGTTTTGACTGCCTTCCTTGCTGGATCGGGATTCGGCGAGGTGCGTCCCGTTCTGGCTGAGAATAAACCCTCGACCAAGCAGGCGAGAGGGGCTGCGGATCATGGGCCGGCGGTCAGGCCAAAATCGAGTCCGGTCCCAAAGTCTGCAGCCGTCCAGCAGAAAGAAGGGACGGGCAGGACTGTGTCGGATGGAAGAAAAAAAACTCCACCGAAAGAGCCGAGCGCTTCCCGGGTGCATCGCCGGTCCAAAGGGGCCAAGCGGTTGAAGCCGCAGATTGTCGTGACGCCGAAGCCGGATTTGTCGCATCACGGCATGCTGGAACAGCCGCAACGGTACTCTCCCCATTATGAGCATGCGAAGGGCGGGACCCCCAATCCGAATACCGGAGCCCTCCTGCACGAACATTTCCAGGAACTCGATAAAAACCGGGACGGGTCCATCGATCCGCTCGAGCGGGCGTTGGGCCGGCTGGATATCGATCGAGACCTCGCCGATCGCCAGTGGCAGTAAACTCTTCTTGCCGCCTCTCCAGAGATCACCTCAAATGGCCGATAGAGACCTGCAGGAGGAGTTGACCTGTTCATGAGCCGTTTCATTCATTTCTGTATGGTGGTTGTGCTCTGCCTGGGTATGGGTTGCGCAGAATCATCACGCTCCCGTTCCGGCACTGAGCCGGCGGCCTATGCCTCCAGGCCGTCCTGCGCATCAGCTGCCTCACGAATCGATCGTGATCCACCGGCCAGCCTTCCGTGCCCGTCTTCATCCGTCGGGTGGGGCCGGCTCGGTGACGCCATCAGCGGCGCTGCGGCCGCTGTCCGTCCTTCCAGACCATAAGCCTCCTCCGCCCTTCTCTCTCCGGCTGTCCCTCAGGATACGGGGGGATCCGGTCATCTCAATCGCGTTGTAGAACCGTCCAGTGATGAAGTGAAGTCCGGAATGTGCGTGCGTCTCTTCTGCGGAACGGTGTAAGAATCCCCGCAACGAGGAGACGACTCTCAGGGTAGAACGCATTGACAGCGACGCAAGGAGTACCCATGATACGGCCCGAAGCTGCCATGACCAGTCCAGCCCCCACCACAACACCGGCGCAGCCTCCCGTCGGGAGGAAGATTGCTATCCTGCTCGGCGTGGGGACGGCCGTTAGTCTGTTTTTCTATTTCGATTTAGGACAGTTCCTCTCGTTGGAGGCGTTGAAGCAACATCGTGATCAGTTGCTGGCTTTCACGGAGGCCAATTATGCGGCGGCTGTCGGCCTCTTTATCCTTGCCTACATCGTGGTGACGGGCTTGTCACTGCCCGGGGCGGTCATCCTCACATTGGCCGGCGGGTTTCTATTCGGCAGCGTGCTGGGCACGCTGTTCGTCAATCTGGGCGCGACGACAGGGGCGACACTCGCGTTTCTGGCGGCCCGCTATCTCTTGCGCGACTGGGTGGAGCGGAAGTTCGGGAAGTGGCTGGAGCCTGTCCAGCAAGGATTTGCCGAGAATGCCTTCAACTACCTGATGACGTTGCGGTTGATTCCCCTGTTTCCGTTTTTTGTGATCAATCTTGTCTCCGGGCTGACCCGCATGAGTGTCGGGACGTACGTCGCCGCGACCGCATTGGGCATCATTCCCGGCTCCTTCGTGTATGCCTATGCCGGCCGCCAGTTGGGGACGATCAATTCCCTCAAAGAAATCGCCTCGCCGAATGTGATCGGCGCCTTTGTGTTGTTGGGGCTCTTGGCCCTGGTCCCGACGGTTTATAAGAAAGTCAGAGGAGCGCAGTGATGAGTCAGTATGAAGAAAGCCTGGTGCTGCCGGACGATGCGCATAATCAGCAGCTGGTTGCGAATGTTCATCCGTCCGACTGGGTCAATCCGGAACCGGCCGGTCGCTATAACATCGTGGTCATCGGGGCCGGAACAGCCGGGTTGATCACGGCGGTCATTGCTGCCGGTTTAGGTGCGAAGGTGGCGCTGATCGAGAAACATTTAATGGGCGGAGATTGTCTGAACGTCGGTTGCGTGCCGTCGAAAGGCGTGATTCGTGCCGCGCGGGCCTGGGCTGATCTGCGGAGGGCTGAAGAGTTCGGCGTGCACATTCCCGCGGGCGTGACCTATGACTTCGGTGCGGCGATGGCGCGCATGCGCAAGCTGCGGGCGAAGATCAGCCGCAACGATTCGGCGCAGCGCTATCGGAATCTGGGCGTCGATGTGTTTATCGGCACCGCGAGGTTTGCAGGGGCTGATACAGTCGTGGTCGAGGGGCCTGCCGGCAATCGAACCCTGGACTTCACGAAAGCGGCGATTTGCACCGGAGCCCGTGCCGCTGCTCCGCCGATCCCCGGACTGACAGAAGCCGGCTATCTCACCAACGAAACGGTATTTTCGCTCACGGAGTTGCCGCCGCGTCTCGGCGTGATCGGTGCGGGGCCGGTCGGGTGCGAATTGGCGCAGGCATTTGCCCGTTTCGGCAGCCGGGTCTGTTTGATTGAAGCGCAGCACGGCATCCTGCCGAAAGAAGATCGCGATGCGGCGCAGATCGTGGAACAACAACTGGTGAAAGACGGCGTGCACCTGCTCTGCTGCGGACAAGATCTGACGATCAGTCGGGCGGACGGCGGGAAACGGTTGACGGTCGATTCGCATGGCCGGCGGCATGAAGTCACGGTCGATGAGATCCTCGTGGGGGTCGGTCGCACGCCCAATGTCGAGGGGCTGGGGCTGGACGCGGTCGGGGTCGAATTCGATAAAGCCGGCATCAAGGTGAACGGTAGGCTTCAGACGAGCAACCCCCGGATCTTCGCGGCGGGTGACGTCTGCTCGCGCTACAAATTTACGCACGCGGCTGATGCGATGGCGCAGATCGTCATCCAAAACGCACTGTTCCCTCATCCGTTTGGACTCGGCTACGCCACGGTAGATTCCTTGATCATGCCCTGGTGCACGTTCACCGAGCCTGAAGTGGCCCATGTCGGCATGTATGAACAAGACGCGAAGGATAAGGGGATCGAGGTCGAAACCTACACGTTTAAGCTGGATGAGGTCGATCGCGCTATTCTCGACGGCGAGGACGAAGGGTTTGCACGGGTCCATATTCAAAAAGGTTCGGATACAATTCTGGGGGCGACGATTGTCGCGGCGCACGCCGGCGAGATGATCGGTGAGTTCTCCGTGCTGATGAAGGCCGGGGTCGGAGCGAAGGCCATCGCCGGAACCATCCATCCGTATCCCACGCAGGCGGAAGTCAACAAGAAGGTGGTGAACCTCTGGCGAAAGGCGCATTTCACTCAGGCGACTAGAAACCGCCTGATGAAGCTGTTCGCCTGGATGAGGCGGTAAGGGAAAGGTGCTTGCCCGATGACCTGGCGTGGAATCATCCCCCTGACGTTGTTTCTGGCGGGAAGCCTCGGCGATCAGGTGATATCCCGGGCGCAGTCCGCGCCGTTGATCGAGGTCGGGAAGTTTTCATCCGGGCAGCCGGGGATTGCCCTCCCGCAGGGCTGGAAGCCGCTGACGTTCAAGAAGATTCCCAGACATACAGAGTATGTGCTGGTGCGGGACGGCGAGCAGGTCGTCGTGAAAGCCACCAGCGAAGCTTCAGCCTCGGGCCTCACGAAGGAAGTCAGTATCAATCCCAAAGACTATCCGATGGTCCGCTGGCGGTGGAAGGTCGAGAATCTGCTGCAGCGCAGCGATGTCAGCCGGAAGGATGGTGATGATTACCCGGCCCGACTCTACATTACCTTCGCGTATGACCCGGAGCATGTCAGCTTCGGGAGGAAGTTGAAGTACAACGCAGGCCGGGCGATTTTTGGCGACATTCCCATTGCAGCCCTCAACTACATCTGGGAGACGAAGACACCGGTCGGTACGATCATTGAGAATGCCTATACCGATTTTGCACAGATGATCGTGGTCGAAAGCGGGCCGGCGAAAGTCGGGATATGGGTGGAGGAAGAGCGGAACATCTATGAAGACTATAAAAAGGCGTTTGGCGAAGAGCCGCCATTGATTAATGGCGTAGCGATTATGAGTGATACGGATAACACGAGCGATCGAGCGATCGCGTTCTACGGAGATATTGAGTTCAGGACGGCGACGAAGTAATGAATCGCCGGTTCTGGAGAAAACAAAAGGGGCCGGCCTGTACAGGGCCGGCCCCCTCAAGGACCGCTCCGCACCCGGGCGGGTGCGCGGATTCAATACGAGGGGTTACTGGACGGAATTCGCGAAGCCACCCCGTGTGATTTCGGCGCGGACCGTGTCCCCGACCTTCTTCTGCTTGATGACTTTCGTGCCCTGGCCGACATAGAGCTTCACCTGATTACCTTCATAGTCTTCGACGATGTAGGCGTTGCCATCAACCTGCTTCAGCGTGCCGCCCACGGTCTTCCAGGCCGGACCCGGCTTCGAGTCATGCTCCCCGCGCTTCGGCGCCTGGCCGACTTCGGGGACATGGCCGGCGCTGGAGGCCGCTGCCGCCGCGGACGAATGGTGCATGCCGGACGACTTCTTCTTCGCCTCTTTATCCTTGGCCAACGCCGGCGCAGCGGCCAGCGCCACCACGGCGAGGGCGGCAACAGCGATCGTCATCATTCGGTTCTTCATCATCTGGCTCTTCATCGACTACCTCCTTGAAATGAACGGTTCATAGCTCTTGGCTTGCAAACACAGCAAGGCACATGCCGACTAGCCATGAAAGTGGTTGTGCTTGAAAAAACCAGAGCTTAGAGGCGGCGGCCTAAGGTCGCACACGTAGAGTGTCTGTGGAGTGGAAAAAAAACGGCATGCCGCCGTGCAAATCTGCCCAGGCAGGATCAGCACCCTAAAAAACGAGCATTCAATAGAAAAGCCGGTGGCTCGGCGCTTCCGCTTAGGAGACAGGGCGGATGTCCGTCGATTCTTTTCGTGTCCGTTCATTTACCTTTTTTTAGGCACTGCGTCTAATTCATCAGGCAGGGTCGGAAGGAGGGTGTTATGCGACCGGTCATTTCACAATCGAGTGCGGTTCTTCTCTCTTGTGTGTTGCTGCTGTCCGGATGTACGTCGACCTTGGTTCGCGACGAGGTAAAGCGAACAGCCGGATTGGATGGACATTGTGCCGGAAGTGAGTGGGTGGACGATTCGTCGCTCGCAGTCCTGCCGGTGCCGGTTGTGGCGTTTTTCGTGCCGCACTTTGATTTACATAAGATTACAAGCGAGGGGTATCTCAACCGGTGCGGATCCTCGACGCGGGTCGTGAATCGCGAGGTGTCAGTCAACACCGCGGCCTGCATTCCGGCCGGGCTGACCCGAATCATCACGTTAGGTATCTGGCAATGGTGTCCGGCCCATGTCGCCTGGTCGGCGGATGTATTGGCGGAGCAGACCAGGCCTGCCGCGCTGTCTCCCGAGGAGCAGAAAAGGCCGCGATCGTAACCATGCAAGAACAAGGGGAGAGGTTGTTATGAAAAGGATAGGGGAGTGGAAGCTGTGGACGATGGGGCTCGTGGTTGCGGGATTTCTGACCGGGTGCGGCAGCGGCGGTGGAGAGGCAACGGTCAGTACAGCCGGCAGCGGCAGCGGATCGGCGGCCGCGACGGGGACTATTACAGGGTTCGGCAGTGTGTTCGTGAATGGCAAGAGGTTCGAGACAGATCATGCATCGTTTCTCGTGGATGACCAGCCTGGGACTCAGAGCGATCTCAAGCTGGGGATGACGGTGGCGGTAACGGGCACGCTGAGCAACAATCAGCGATCGGCAACGCTGGTTCGCCACCAGGATGCGGTCGAAGGGCTGGTGCAGTCGGTTGCTGCCGATGGCTTGAGCCTCGTCGTCATGGGGCAGACGGTCTTGGTTGACAACACGACGATCATCGACAACAACATACCAGGGCAAAATATTCTCAACCTTCTCGCCGGGACCGATTTTGTGGAAGTGAGCGGCCATGTTCGTCCGAGCGGTGTGATCCAGGCGACGTTCATGGAAAAGAAGCCGGCGGGGACGGTGACGCCGGAAGTGCGGGGATATGTCAGTGGCCAGAATGAGGCGGCGAGGACGTTCCGGATCGGAGCGCTCACGGTCAACTATGCGACGGCGGTGATCGGAGATATGCCGAATCCGGCGGGGAATGCCTGGAACGGTCTGTTGGTCGAGGCGAAAGGGACTGCTTTTACTGCGGCCACAACGACGCTCACCGCGACACAGGTGGAGCCGGAGCAGGACGGAGTCAGCGGCAATGTCGACGAGTTCGAGGTAGAGGGAATTGTCACGCAGGTCCTCGGTTCCGGAGATTTCTTTGTCGGGTCGAGGCACGTGCAAACCACGGCCAGCACGGAATTTCGTGGGGGAGCGATCGACGAGATCGTCCTTGGAGCCAAGCTGTCGGTCGAGGGGCGGTTGGCCAGCGGGATTCTCATGGCGAATCACGTAAAGTTCCACGCCAGCGTGCGATTGGAGGGGAACATCGAGGTGGTCAATAGCGGCACGCATACCGTCAGACTGGTCGGGCTCCCAGGAGTGACGGTGACTGCAAACAGTCAGACGGCATTCGACGGTGGCGTGACCGGCGTAGCCGATCTGGTCGCGGGCCAGCACCTGCGGGTGCGTGGCCGGGTGAACGGAATGAATGGGGTCATCGCTACGCGCATCGAGCTTCGGTCTGCAAGTGACGATGTCGATCTCCAAGGGCCGGTCCAGGCAGCCGCCAATCCTGCGCTCACTATCCTCGGTGTGACCGTCAGTACCGCGGGATTGTCTGAGGATGAGTTCAAGGGAAGGAGTGACAGCAGTATCGGGCGAACCGCGTTTTTCAACGCGCTCTCGGTCGGGACTGTGGTTAAGGTCAAAGGGCGATTCAGTGGCGGGGGTGTGGTGTGGAGGGAAGCTGAATTGGAGGAGTAGGGAACCGTCGGGCAGGGTCAATGACAAGAGCAACTGGAGGATCGATCATGACTCATGGAAAAGAAATGGTCTGGAGAGAATTGATGCTCGGTGCAGTGGCCGGTATCATTTTGGTGGTGGGCGGG
>ERZ1645185.798-NODE-798-length-13313-cov-4.205310_pt1 | contig 13313 bp, 13 predicted proteins | sample MGYA00575351_ERZ1645185 | MGnify/ENA primary metagenome ERZ1645185 (study PRJEB40838, sample SAMN11284767) | freshwater sediment metagenome | isolation source: river sediment | host: Sediment | place: India: Jana village, Kanpur | collected 2015-12-17 ...
TCGTGCGAAAGGTGTTGCTGGAGCAACACAAGCTCACCGTCGAGACGGTCGTGCCTGAATTGAGTGGGACACTCGGAGAGACGTTGCTGACCCCCACGCGGATTTACGCCAAACAGGTGCTGTCGCTGATGGAGTGTTGTCCCATCAAGGGCATTGCCCACATCACCGGCGGAGGCATCACCGACAATCTGCCGCGGGTCTTTCCAGCGCGTTGTGGTGCGCGGATTCGCCGTGGGTCTTGGCCGGTGCTGCCAATTTTCGAGGCGATTCAATCTCGCGGGGCGGTGGCGGTGGACGAAATGTACCGCGTCTTCAACATGGGAATCGGCCTCATCCTGGTGGTGGCACCCGACCATGCCGACCGGGTAATGGCGAAGGCTCGCGAGTTGGGGGAACAGGCGCACCACATCGGAGAGATGGTCGCGCAGCAGACCGAGGAAGGGGTGGTCGACTATGTCGGGTAAGGCGCCTCGGCTGGTGCGGCTGGGTGTATTGGCGTCCGGACGGGGCTCCAATCTGCAGGCGATCATCGAGGCGATCGAGCAACGTGCACTCTCGGCCGAGATTGCGGTGGTGCTCAGCAACAAGCAAGAGGCCCTGGCGCTTGAGCGGGCTCGCAAACATGGCGCGCCGGCGGTCTGGCTCGATCCCAAGCCCTTCGCGGGGAGACCGGATAGTCGTGAGGCCTATGACCGGGCCGTGCACGAGGTTTTGCAGAAGCATGAAGTGGATCTGGTGCTGCTGGCCGGCTACATGAAAATCGTGACCGCCGTGCTGGTGTCTGCTTACGAAAACCGGATGATGAACATTCACCCGTCGCTGCTTCCTTCTTTTCCCGGACTGGATGTGCAAAAGAAAGCCATCGAGCACGGTTGCAAAATCGCCGGCTGCACCGTGCATTTCGTCACGGAAGGGGTGGATGAAGGGCCGATTATCATTCAGGCGGCCGTGCCGATTGCTGAAGGGGACACGGCGGAAACTCTCGCGGCTCGCATTCTGGAGCACGAGCACCGCATTTATCCGCGAGCGATCCAGCTCTATGCCGAGGGGCGGTTGCGCGTCGAGGGGAGGCGGGTGGTCGTGGCGGAGGCCGGCACTCCGGCGATCGGGTTCCACTATCCGTGATCGAGCGCTTCACAGATTCTTCACGACAACCTCATCCAGCAGGCGTGGTGAATTTCGATGCGTGCGTTAGGCGTCGCTGGTCGACGTTTTCCGCAGCCCGCTAAGCCGGATCATTCGGGACGGCGTGTCGTGAATAATGCGGGCTAGAGACTGACGTGCTGGTTGTGTATAATGCCGCCTGGTTGTGGGGGGCTAGCTCAGTTGGGAGAGCACTACGTTCGCAACGTAGGGGTCGGGGGTTCGACTCCCCTGCCCTCCACCAAACCAAACTTCGATCTAACCGGCGGCTCATGAAGAAAAGCCTCCTCTCCTGGTCACCGCCGAGCCAGCGCCCCTAGCGTGTCAGCGGGCTCCAGTTCCTACCCAGCACATGTGCGATTCTGCGCTTGGGGTGTGTGTGTGGAGGATAGATCCACTACTTCCAGCAAGATCCCAAGTAACTCCGCAAGTCTCGCAACTGTTCAGGCTGAACCGTTCGTCCTCGTCACCGTCCAATAGTCTGCGCCCGTGATCGTTCCTCCTGCTCTCTTCAGGCCGCACCATCCTGCATGTGCTCGACTCAGGCCGATCGGGCCTGTTGCCCGTTTTGTTGATGCCGGGTCGGTAGTGACGCAGATGTGGCGTACGCGATGGTCCCAGGATATGATTTCGTCACTGTGGGCACAGGAATGGGTCCTCGCATCATTTTCTGCAGGGCCCATCAATCACATCGTGGTTTGATATGGTCACAGGACATCGTCATCGAAGAGCCGTATACGTCTTGATGTTGCTCATGCCTATCACGCTTTCAATTGCTGTAGCAGCGACTCTCTCCTGCTTTGCCTACATGCAGGGAGGTGTTTCCGCCGTGTACACCACTTGGACAGAGAAGCCCTCGGTGAATGAAGGCTACCCCATCGCAGCCCTGGCGATTGGTGTACCGATTGGAATGGTGAGTGGCTATCAACTTTGGATCTGGCTTATCAAAACGGTTCACCTGTTCACCAAAGATGAACTTGCGAAGTACACGGCGATGAAAAGGAGGAAGTAACTTTCCCGACATGGTTGGATCAGGCAATGATTCCGCTATGATGGCAAGAATTCAAAAACGGTACTTCTTATTTCCCTTTCTTCTTCTGACGCTGTATTCCTGTCATCGAGCACCGCCTCTTCATCACTATGCCAGGGGTGGATCACTAGAACATGTGCAATTTATGGTGAATCAGGGGGACAACGTTAATGGAGTCGACGAGGACGGCCGCACCGCATTGATTTATGCGGCTCGGTATGGGCAAGAAGAAATCATAGAATATTTACTTAGCAATGGCGCTGATGTCAATCAACAGGCCCAGGACGGTGAGACTCCATTGATCGCAGCATCGTATGGATGCCATGCGAAGAGTGCCGAGATACTTCTGGCTCATCGAGCTGACTATAAAATGCTGTATCAGCATGGTCAGCATGGCTGGACAGCTCTCATGGTGGCAGTCTCGCAAGGATGCACTGACATCATCCAGCCCTTACTCGGAGCTGGTTCCGATCCCAACAGAGAGATTGTGGACGGGCATACCCCTTTGCTCGTCGCTGTAGCCAACGGTCACACTTCCATTGTGAGAACACTACTTGCTGCAGGAGCGGATGTGAATTACAAAGGCAAGAAAGGCATTGCTCCCCTCATCGTGGCATCGCACAAAGGGAACCTTGAAATTGTAAAAGTGTTACTCAATTCTGGAGCTGCAGTAGACTCACGAGTGATTGCTGGAGAGGACGAGGCTTTCAGGGCCGGTGAGACTGCACTGAAAGTTGCTCGGCGGAATCACCATTCGGATATTGAGCAGATTCTCATAGCAGCAGGGGCTACAGAATAGCCATTCTAGGCGGAGCCGCGACACGGTCTTTCTCCATGAGTTAAACGAAGGGGCTGAGGTGGACCAGGGTGTTCAATTCGGCAATGATTCTCGGCACCATTCTGGTACTGATTGGGATGGCACTCATGGATGTGCGGCGCACATTTCAAATCGTCATTCCTTCTCGAACTGTCGGGTGGTTGGGGCTCGCCGATACGATTGTTCTGCTGTTCGCAGAATAGCAAGTTTACTGCTGCCCACTCCGATCACTCTTCCTCGATCTTCACGTCTCTGCGTCGACGTCGCACTCTGTCTGCATCACCCCCCCCTTTGTCGTGCTGACCTGACTCACTCCGCCTCTCCTCGCCGCAGCGCATCACTTCGCGACACATGTTCATCTTGCTCAAACTGCCGGCCTCGTCTCAAGCACTTTAACCCCTGAGCGGCCAAAGCCGGCGAGCGTGATATCTCACGATCTGTAGGATCTAGGGGTTTCACTAGTTTGCCTCAGGGGCAGGAAACAGATACCTCTAGAGACTCGTGTGGCCTGAAAGCCCTCCACAGTCCATTCACCGTAGCTCCAGCCTCACAGTAGGCAGATCGCCGTGGGGTCCGTCTTACGGCGAGCCTGATCCTCAGGCCGTCGGTGCGGTCATCGCACATGGGCATGACGAGCCGCCACCGGTGATGAAGAAGCGGTGTCTTCAATCATGAAGGAAGCGAAAGCCATGATGTATGAAGCAACGAAGTTGGCCGGGGCCAGAATTCTCGTCACCGGAGGTACGGGTTTTATCGGAAGCCATTTACTGACTCGTCTCTGCAAAGCGGGTGCTCATGTCCATGCGGTATCACGGGAGCGGCAGCCCGAGTCAAACCTCACCATACAGTGGTACCAGGGAGACCTGGCCGATTTGCCGATGGTGACGTCATTGCTGAAGGCCGTCAAGCCACATGTGATCTATCATCTCGCCGGGCATGTGGTGGGCACTCGAGAGGCGGAAGCCATCGTGCCGACCTTCCACTGTAACCTCGCGACCACGGTGAACCTGTTGACGGCTGCTGAACGCATCGGCTGCAACCGATTCATCGTATCCGGTTCTCTGGAAGAACCGTCTTCAGGCGCCGGCGATGTGGTGCCTAGTTCTCCCTATGCGGTCACAAAATGGGCCGGCAGTGCTTATGCCCGTATGTTCCATGCCTTGTACGGATTTCCCGCCGTCATCCTACGCGTATTTATGGTCTATGGCCCCGGACAACGCGATCTCAACAAGCTTATCCCCTACGTCATTGGATCGATATTGAAGGGAGACACGCCTAAGTCGACGAGCGGCCAACGGGCTATTGATTGGATCTATGTGGATGACGTCGTGGACGCGTTCCTTGCGGCGGCTCTTGCGGAGAATGTCGAAGGAAAAACGATCGACGTTGGATCCGGGAGAACCGAGACCGTGCGCGGGGTGGTGCACACCATCGCGCGGTTACTGGAACAGCACGAGGCGCCCATATTCGGGGCCAGACCGGATCGACCATTGGAGCACGTGCGGGTGGCCGATCCCCATACAGCTGAGAAATTCTTGCGGTGGACTCCACAGGTGTCGTTGCAGGAAGGCCTGAAGCGGACCATCGACTGGTATGAGCGCAACCTTGGCGCGTCAGCCGGTGACTACGCCGCTGCAGTCCACGATGAATACCGCACGGACGAGGCGGATGACACTTACGGTGATCCGTCCATCCCTGAACGCGGTCTCAACAGTCGCTGATACACGACTTGCCGTCAAGGACGGTCCCAGTCTGTGCCCTGGGAGGGTGTCGGTGCGGATATCGCGCCATCCATGCGCTTCTTGGCTGTAGCGTCTCTGCCCTGTCGACTTCCCAATAATACTGGCGTTCCCCCTGTCTACACTGAGCCAGCTTGTCGTGCTGACCCGACCCACAGACTGCCTTCTCACCGAAGCTTCATCCCTTCTTCGACGAATCTTCATCTTTCTCGCACTATCCTTTCTCCTGCTCCGAAGCTCGTCCGATGGAACGATTGGGGCTGCGGTCGGATGGGCATTCTGAGAAGGTCGGAACTGTCATCACGATACAGGTGGAGAAAACACATGAACATTGCGCAGATCGGTCCGTTTCATGAAGCCGTCACAGGGCACAGCGAAGGTCCGGAGGGACGAATGATCGCGTCGTTGACCGAGGAGTTGCTCCGTCTGGGCCATGACGTCACGGTGTTTGCCAGCGGGGATAGTCACACGGCCGGGAGATTGATTCCTGTCGCGCCGTTGGCCATGCGAGCTTATCCGATGCCAAAGCGGCACCTGGCCGATGCCTTGGCCATGTTGGCGCTGGAGAAGGCCTTTGCTATGACGCCCGCCTTCGACATGATCCATGTCCATGCCGGTTCGGCCGCCTTTCCGTTGATGCGCAGGAGTGCCATCCCCATCGTGGCCACGATCTACGGCCCGATTGATGCCCCGGAGGTGTTGCGCCTCCATCGGGAGTTCCGTGAGTTGGTGCTCATCGCCACCTCGACCGCGCAAGTGCAACAGGCTCCCGATCTGAACTGGCAGGCAGTCATTCCGCCGGTGTCTTCACCAGGAGAGGTGAACAATGATGATCTGTCTGCGCGCATCGCACAGGCCTATGAATCCGTCTATGAATGGAGGACGCTCCGTCGCCCTGCTGAGCGTCAAGACCGTGCCCTTGCACTCTGTCATGGCGTCTAGGCGCTGAACGTGCCCGAGGCGAAGTATTCTCACCTCTGCTCATCGAATCCGGCCATCATCTTGTACTAAGATAAGTCTGACGCGCGCGTTGCGACCGGTCCTTGGGGGCCCTCCTGCAGTGCGCGTGCTGTCTTAGGGGGGACCCGTATGCGTATTCTCTTGGTAGAAGATGATGCCGATCTGGCCCAATTTTTGAGAAAGGGGCTCAGGGAGGAGCGGTATGCGGTGGATGTGGCCGTCGACGGCGAGCAGGGACTCCACTTCGGCACGGTGAATCCCTACGACCTGTTCATCCTCGACATCATGCTGCCGCAGATCGACGGACTGACGCTCTGCCGCCGTCTGCGTGATGCCGGTGTCACGGCGCCGGTCTTTCTTCTCACTGCGCGCGATACGACCCAGGACAAAGTTTCGGGGCTGGACTTGGGGGCCGACGATTACCTGACGAAGCCCTTCGCGTTTGCGGAACTGCTGGCGCGGGCACGGGCGTTGTTGCGTCGGGGAGGGCCGCAGCTGCAGGCGCGGCTCAAGGCGGCGGATTTGGAACTCGATCCCGCCACCCATCGGGTGTGGAGGAGAGGGACCGAAATCGCCCTGACCAACAAGGAATATGCCCTGTTGGATTTTTTGCTCAGGAACAAGAATCGAGTGCTGACGAGGACCGCCATCATCGAACATGTGTGGGACATCAGTTATGACCCGATGACGAATATCGTGGATGCGCATATCCGGGCGCTGCGGGCCAAAATCGACAGAGATTTTTCGCCGCCCCTGATCACCACGGTCCGCGGTGCCGGCTACATGTTGGAAGAACAGGAGCCCCAATCGTGAACTCGCTGGGACGACTGATTCGAAAAACGGCTTTGATGCTGGTCGGGGGACTGCTGCTCGCGTTTTCCCTGCTCATCTATATCGGCGGCGAGACGTTGATGAATCGTTATGTCGATCGGCGGCTATTGGAGTTGGCCGAGACGCTTGGCCGAATCATCGAGCAGCGTCCCGAGCTGATCCGCAATGCCGGGGGTGAACTCGTCGCCTTGGGCCAGAACGGACGGAGCCAGGAAGAACAGCATGAACTGCGGGAGGCCTCGCATACGGTGAGAGTTCTCTCGGTGGAGGGACAGTTGGTGTGGAAGGGGTCCGACGTCGTGCCTCGTCCCCCGGTAATCCCGACGTTGCTCGACCAGGTGGCGCGCGGCGAGACCGTCTTCGATCTGGTGCACTTGCAGGATGGCTCGCCCATTCGGCGCGTGTCCATTCCCGTCTCAAAAGGGGGCGAGATCCGGTACGTGCTGCAGGCGGAAGAATCCCTCCACTACGCCCAGGAGACTCTACGCGGACTCGCGATTCTACTGATGATCGGCTCAGGCGCCATCATGCTGATCGCCTGGGCCGGCAGCGTCTGGATCGCCAGGATGGTGTTGACGCCCATCGAGCAGCTCAGCCGTCGGGCCGAAACCATGTCGGAGGCTGATCTGGGGGAACGGCTCGTGCTGGATTCTCCGTTTCGCGAGTTCCATCGCTTGACTCACGCGTTCAATGCCATGATGGACCGGTTTCAGAAGAGCTGCCGGAGCCAGCGGCGATTCGTGGACTACGCCGCCCATGAAATGCAGACGCCCCTCACCGTCCTCCAGGGAAACCTGGAGGTGACGCTGCAGAAGGCGAGAACGACAGCCGAGTACCGCGATGCCCTCATCGGCAACTTGGAGCAGGTGGAAAAGCTGATCACGCTGGCCCGGTCGTTACTCACGTTGACCAAGGTCACGGGGGATCGTCCGCCCGTGCGCCTGGAGCCCTTATTGCTGCAGCCGCTGGTAGAAGACCTCCTCGCGGAACTTGCGCTGCTGGCCGAGGATCGACGGGTTACCCTCACCTGTGACGCGGCGGCGGTCCCGCCGATCTCGGGTGATGCGCAATGGCTGAAACAGGCCTTGATCAATTTACTCGATAACAGCCTTCGGTATACGCCGCCGGGCGGCAAGGTCATCGTGCGACTGCGGCATGTGGAGGGACGTGTCGAGATAGCTGTGAGGGATACGGGGCATGGCATCGAACCGGAGCATCTGCCCCATCTGTTTGAGCACTTCTACCGCACCGACAAGGCGCGGGCGCGGGATTCCGGCGGCACCGGACTCGGACTGGCCATCGTGAAGGGCATTGTGGAGGCGCACGGAGGAACGGTTGCGGTCGAGACGAAGGTGGGAATGGGGTCGGAATTTACGTTGCGATTGCCGATTCCGACCAGGGAGACGGTCGAAGTGTAGGGTGAATGCAGGAGGCCGGTGGCCCTAGGGGGTGTAAATGACGGTGACCTTCGCAAGGAAGTCGGTCAGGTGGGCCACTTCCGCGGCGATCGACACAGGATCCTGTGCGATGGCCGCCTGTTCAAGCCGGTCGCCGATCGTGCTGATCTGATCGAAGCCGTATCCCCCGCCGTCGCCTTTCATCCGATGGCCCAGCATGCGGATGGTGTTCAGGTCGCCCTGCTTCAGACAGGCTTCGATCGTCGCGAGATCCCGCCGGCGGTTGGCGAGGAATCCGGGGACGATGGCCTCGAGGTCCTGACTCACCTTGACAAGGATGGTGGACGGGCTGCGGTCAGGGCTAGGTGGCATCACTGGGCGCGTGTCTTTTCGTAGGCCGCGAGCAACTCGAGCAGCGTCGTTCGCTTGAGCGGCTTGGTCATGTGGGCGTTGCATCCCGCTTCGAAGATCCGGGCCGATTCCTCTTTCAGCGCCAGGGCGGTCAAGGCGACGATTTGGACTGCGGGTAGGCCCTGTTCCTGCTCCAAGCGCCGAATGGTCTTGGTAGCCGTCAGGCCGTCCATGACCGGCATCTGCATATCCATGAGGATCAGGTCATAGTGTCCGTTCTGGAACTTGGCGACACCGATCTGGCCATTATCGGCCAGATCGATCCGGTGCGTCGTGTTCTTCAGATACGACTGAATCAGCACCTGATTGTCGGGTGAATCCTCAACCAGCAGGATCCGCAAGGATCGCCCTTGTGATGCGACTGGAGGAGGTGCGCTCGATGGGGCGGCAGGCAAACCGCGCTTGCTTCGTCCCAAGGCAATGCTGATGGTTTGTTGAAGGTCGGACCGTCGGATGGGCTTGACGAGGTATCCGCCCAGGCCGAGGTCGTACGTCTTCGCGATATCATCGGCCCAGCGGTCTGAGGCCAGCATGATGATAGTCAGGTCCTGCAGCCGAGCATCCGCATGGATACGCTCGATGACTTCGAATCCGTCCATGCCGGGCATCCGACAGTCCAGGAGCAGCAGATCGAAACGTGTGTCCGCGTTCAATGTGGCCTCGAACGCCTCCATAGCCTGTTCGCCGCTGTCAGCTTCGACCACCTCCGCGCCCCAGGCAAAGAGGGTTTCCCGCAGGATCAAACGGTTCGTCGGGTAGTCATCCACAACGAGACAACGGACTCCGTTCAGATTCAACGCCCCCGCAGCCTTAGCCGGTGGAGGATCGGCCTGGACGCCGAGTTGCACGACGCAGTGGAACGTGCTGCCCTTGCCCAGGGTGCTCTCGACCCAAATACGACCGCCCATCAGCCCGGCCAACTGCTGCGAGATCGATAGTCCCAGCCCCGTGCCTCCGTACCGGCGGGCAATCGTGCTGTGCGCCTGGGTGAAAGTATCGAAGATGGCGGTGATTTTGTCCTGCGGAACTCCGATACCCGTGTCGGTGACGGAGAATCGGATGGCGCCCGGGGTACGTCGTTCGGGGTCGTTGGTAATGGTCATCACCACCGAGCCCTTCTCCGTGAATTTGATCGCGTTTCCGAGCAGGTTCAGCAGGATCTGGTACAGGCGGTTGGGGTCGCCGATGAGATGGCAGGGCACGTCGCCGGCGAGGTGACAGACGAGTTCCAGGCCCTTTTCGTTGGCCCGGAGCGCCAGCATTTCGCTCGCCTTGTCGATGAGTTCCGAAAGATCGAAGTCGATGCTATCCAGGTCGAGCCGGCCCGATTCGACTTTCGAAAGGTCCAGGATATCGTTGATCAAGCTCAAGAGGCTGGCCCCGGCCCGTCGAAAAATGCGGAGGTATTTGCGTTGCTCGGGCGTCAAGGTCGTATCCCACAACAGATCGGCCATGCCGATGATCGCGTTCATGGGCGTGCGGATTTCATGGCTCATGCTGGCCAGAAAGTCGCTCTTGGCGCGATTGGCGACATCGGCGGCGTCTTTCGCGCGTTGTAACTCTTCCACGCGGTGTTGCAATTCTTTGGACGCGCGCTCGAGCGCCCGTTCGGCGCGCCTTCGAGCGGCTTGCTCGCGTTGGAGTGCGGTCAGGGGGCGGGGAGTGGTGCGAAGGGTGCGTTTTGGTGTGGTGCCTGTCGTGCGTCTCGTTTGCGGGATGCGTTTGGCCATGTCGTCGTCCGCTCGCCTGCGGTCAATGATGGCGATCTCCCGTCGCGGCTGGGTGAGTCGTGGAGCGGCCGTCGCGACGTCGAGGCGTCATCAATCTTTATGGGTGTGATGCACGAGGGTCAGCACTCCGGCTTGTTTGGCCCGGTTGCGCCCTTCCTGTTTGGCTTGGTAGAGCGCCTGGTCGGCGGCTCGAATCAGGTCGGTCGGGGCGGCGACACGACTGGGCACCGTGCACGCGAATCCCAGGCTGATGGTCACGGGATCGCCGTTCGGATGTTTCATCTCCGCTTCACAGACCTTCCGCCTGAGTGTATCCGCAACCTGCGCCGCGCCGTCGACGGTGGTCCCCGGCAGGACGATCACGAACTCATCGCCGCCGTACCGCGCGACCAAGTCGCCAGGACGATTGACGTGGCTGGAAATCAGCTGTGCAACCTGGCGGAGGCATTCATCCCCGGCCTGGTGCCCGTGGCTGTCGTTGTAGGTCTTGAAGTAATCGATGTCCAGCATGATGAGCGAGAGCGGCGTGGATTCGCGCGCGGCACGCCGCCATTCCTGATCGAGGAAGTCGTCGAATTGCCGACGATTGGTGATACCGGTGAGCCCGTCAAGGCAAGACAGCCGCAACAGCATTTGGTTGGCTTCCTGCAATTGGCGCATGACCTCCAGCAGTTCCTGCTCCCGTGCCCGGCGTCGCTCGATTTCATGGACGAGCCGGAGCACGCAGCGGACGCGGGTCAGCAACTCGATCTTGCTGATGGGTTTGGCCACGTAGTCGATGGCACCGGCCGCGAAGGCCAGTTGCAGATCCACGGGATCGGTCTTGACGGTAACCATGATGATCGGGATGTCCCGATAGCGCTCCACCGCCTTGATCTGCCGGCAGGCCTCGATCCCGTTGGTGGAGGGCATGACGATATCCATCAGGATCAAATCCACCCGCCCGGCCATTTGCCGCATCCCGTCGAGGCCCAAGAGGCGAAAGGCGGCCGCAGCGGATTCCGCAACGAACGTTTCTTCGTACCCGGCATTGGCGAGGATGGATTGGATCAACAGACGATCGTCCGTCGAATCATCGACGATCAGGATACCCATGGTCAGTCCCCCTGAAAATGTGTCGTACGCCGATGCTAGCAGCTAGTCTGGGTAAACACCAGGGTAATGCTTTTTGATGCACGGGGTGCAGAGGCCGTGACTGAATTCGGCCTCGGAGTGTTGCTGGATATATTCTTCCAATTGCTGCCAGAAGCCCTGGTCGTTGCGAATTTTTTTGCAGGAGGCACAGATGGGCACGAGTCCCTTTAGGACTTTTACTTCGCGCAGGGCGCGGTGTAACTCGTCATTGCTGCGGCGGAGTTCCACCTCGCGGGCTTTGCGGCAATCCATCTCTTGTTTCAGCATGAGGGCGGAGTTGACCCGGGCAAGCAATTCCGTGCTGGTGACCGGCTTGGTAATGTAGTCCATGGCCCCGGCGGAAAACGCCGCTTGCAGGTCACCCATGGCGGTCTTGGCGGTGACCACGATGATCGGAATGTCCCGCAAGGTTTCCAGTCCCTTGATGTGCCGGGTGGCGGCCACGCCATCGATGCCCGGCATCAGAAAATCCATCAGGATCAAATCGACGGCATGGGGGTTGTGCTGCGGCTGGTCGATGCCGAGTTGGGCATAGGCCGAGGTCGCGGAGTCGGCGATGAGCAGGTCTTGATGGCCCGCCTTGTACAGAATGGTTTTGAGTAGGAGTTGCTGGTCCGGGGAGTCATCGACGATGAGAATGCTCATGGGGTGCCTCATCCGGCCGAGCTGGTGTCGGCTGCATTATGAATTCTGGCTCAGGCACGGGAGGGGATCACGGTCGCTGCCCGGGCCAGATTCAGTATCGGCCGAAAGGGCCCAGGGGTTAAGTGCCGTAAGGTGCTGACTACCGTTGAAGGGCGGCTTTGACCAGCTCGCTGACGACTTTGCCGTCGACGGCCTGGCCGGCGAGGCGGGCCATCACCGTTTTCATGACCGGCCCCATGTCTTTGAGGGAAGAGGCGCCGGACTCTGCCACCACCCCCCTGACGATCTGTGCGATGTCGTCGGTGGAGAGTGCGGCGGGGAGATAGCTCTCGATGATGGTAATTTCCTGCCGTTCCTTGGCGGCGAGGTCCTGACGGTTGCCCCTTTCAAACTGTTCGGCGGCTTCCTTGCGCTGCTTGATGAGCGTCGTCATGATCCGGCTCATGCCGGCGTCGTCGAGATCCTGCTTCAGTTCTACTTCTTTATATTGCACGGCAGCCTTGATCATCCGGATCACGTCGATGCGCAGCTGATCGCGCGACTTCATTGCCGATTTGAGATCTTCGCTGAGACGGTCGTGGAGTGACATCGAGTTCCTTTCCGCTTGGGGCATCGCTATGTCGTCGCGGAGGATAGCGCCTTTGGGAAAGGCAGTCAACGTGGTGCACGCCGTCTCGTTTTCATGTTGAGCGGCGCAGGGGACTATCCCATAATGCGCTGTACGTGGTGGAGGCAGCGAGTCTAGTCATTAAAAGGGGGGACGGAATGGATCAGAAACGGAGCAAGCTGTCTGCCTGGTCTCTGGGCGTCGTGATGGTCGGAGTTCTGGCTGTCGTGGTAGGTCTGCTGGCTGGTTGTGCGAGTGAAAAGCCCAAGCCGATGCCGCAACCGTCTTCAGAGCAGGTCAAGGGAGGTGCCGACCGTGCGTTCGATCGCCTGAAACAGGAAGAGGGAGAGCGCCGACCGGGGGGGATGTAGGGTCGAGCTCCGAACAGCTCGCCGTCTAGGGCACGACGCGCGGGTTTCTCCAAGGCAGCAGCGCCGTGAGCGGCTTCAGGAAAGGCAGTTCCCACAGCAGATGTCCCTGTGGCGGAGAGACAATGTTTCGAGGTTCGGCGAATGTTCGCAGCAGGCTCACGGCAATGACGAGTCGTAATCCCCCGGAAAGGCAGAACAGAAACGGCAGGTTCGATGCCGGCGTGAGGTGCCACCAGCCGAGTGAGAGTTCGGCCGGCATCAGGGTCGCAAGCCAACTGCCGGTCAGCGCGCCAAGCCCCCATCCCACCGCATTCATGGCATTGGCCAGCGCTACTCCCCTGGTGCGCTCTCCAGACCGCAACGAATCGAAGACGTAATTCTGCAGGCCCAGCGACAGCCCCGCCCAGATCACGCCGCCGAAAAAGTTCACGACCAGGAGAAAGAGATACTGTTCGCTCAGGAGGTAGCCCACACGGCTACCATCGGTTGTCACTACGT
>ERZ1645185.799-NODE-799-length-13302-cov-4.932739_pt1 | contig 13302 bp, 12 predicted proteins | sample MGYA00575351_ERZ1645185 | MGnify/ENA primary metagenome ERZ1645185 (study PRJEB40838, sample SAMN11284767) | freshwater sediment metagenome | isolation source: river sediment | host: Sediment | place: India: Jana village, Kanpur | collected 2015-12-17 ...
TGGGTGTTCGGGATCTCCAGGCCGACCACCGACTTGCCCGGAATGACGTCGACCACACGCACCGACTTGACCGACAGGCCGCGCGCGATGTCCTTGTCGAGCGAGGATATCTGGCTGCCCTTGACGCCGGGCGCAGGCTCCATCTCAAAGCGGGTGACCACCGGGCCCGGATAGGCGCCGACCACCTGCACATCGATGCGGAAATCCTTCAGCTTGAATTCGATCTGCCGCGACAGGGTCTCCAGGGTCTCCTCGGAGTAGCCTTTGGTCTGCGGTTTGGGGTCGTCAAGCAGCGACAGCGGCGGGATTTCACTGGTACCGCCGGCATTGAACAGCGGAATCTGCTGTTCGCGTTCGGCGCGGTCGCTCTTTTCGACCACGTTTGAAACGGGGGCCTCGATCCTGATCGGTTCGCGTTTGGCGCGTCGTTCGGTTTCCACCTTGCGCACTTCTTCGCGCTCGGTACGCAGCGCACGGGTCCTGCTCCACTCGGCCGCTTCGTCTTTTTTCGTGCTGAATTTGCCGATCAGCGCCAGCACACCGGCGCCGATCCAATCCATGACCGCAAACCACGAAACGCCTGTGGCCAAGGTGACCGAAAGCAGGAAGACGGTCAGCAGGAACAGGTTGCCGCCCAGACCCCCGAACAGCATGCCCATGCTCTTTCCTACCAAGGCGCCGATGAAGCCGCCGGATTGCGCCGGCAGGTCCGGCGCCGGCCCGCCGATCAGGTGACACAGGCCGGTGGCGCTGATCAGAAAGCCGACGATGCCGAGCATGCGCAGCGCCGGCCCGAAATCGACGTGGCCGTCGCCGTCGCTGTCCATGCCGTACAGGGCGATCCATGCGATGCCCGCCAATACCAACGGAATGCTGTACGCCACGTAACCGAACAGCCAGAAACTGATGTCGGCTACATACGCGCCGACCACGCCGCCGATGTTGCGGATGGAGCCGTCCAGGCTGCCGGTGCGCGACCAGCCCGGATCCAGGGTCGAATAGGTGAACAGGCTGGCCAACAGGTACAGCAATACCGGCGCAACCGCGACCAGGGCCAGTTCCTTCCACAGCTTGAGTCTTTGCTGTTCGGCGTTTGATGCCGTTTTCATTGTTGTTTTAGCCACAACGCATTAACCCGAATTCCGTTCGGTCTAGTTTAACCCACAAAAATCACTAATTTACAGGGTATTCGTGAATTTTCACTTCAAAGCCAAAGCGGCCTATGCTTGATAAAAAGCGCTGTTAGCCTCAAGCTATCAGCCTCATTTAAACGGCGGAATTCCATGTCTTCAAGCAAACATTGCCAACTGCTCATCCTCGGCTCCGGACCGGCCGGCTACTCGGCCGCGGTTTACGCCGCGCGCGCCAACCTGAAACCCGTGCTGATCACCGGCCTGCAGCAGGGCGGCCAGCTGATGACCACCACCGAAGTCGACAACTGGCCGGGCGACGCGCATGGCCTGATGGGTCCTGACCTGATGGCGCGCATGCAGAGCCACGCCGAGCGTTTCGACACCGAAATCATTTTCGACCATATCCACAGCGCCGACCTCTCGCAGCGCCCGTTCCGGCTGATAGGCGATTCCGGTGAATACAGCTGCGACGCGCTGATCATCTCGACCGGCGCGAGCGCCAAATACCTCGGCATAGAATCCGAAAGGAAATTCATGGGCAAGGGCGTTTCCGCCTGCGCCACCTGCGACGGTTTCTTCTTCCGCGACCAGGACGTCGCGGTCATCGGCGGCGGCAACACCGCCGTGGAGGAAGCCCTGTATCTGTCGAATATCGCCCGCAAGGTATACCTGGTGCACCGCCGTGACAAACTGCGCTCGGAGAAGATACTGCAGGACAAACTGTTCGCCAAGGCCCAGGCCGGCAAGATCGAGCTGGTCTGGAACCACAGCGTCGATGAGGTGTTGGGCGATGAGTCCGGCGTGACCGGCATGCGGATCAAGGACGTCAACAGCGGACAGACCCGCGAAATCGCGTTGCAGGGCTTTTTCGTGGCCATCGGGCACACACCGAACACCTCGCTGTTCGAAGGCCAGCTGGACATGCGCAACGGCTACATCACCATCAAATCCGGACTGGACGGCGGCGCCACCGCGACCTCCGTGCCCGGCGTGTTCGCGGCCGGCGACGTCGCCGACCAGGTTTACCGTCAGGCGATCACTTCAGCCGGCTTCGGCTGCATGGCGGCGTTGGATGCCGAAAAATTCCTCGACAAAGAGCATTGACCTGGACGAACCGTTTCCGGTGGCGTTCCCCGATCCGGCGCTTGCCCTGCTTGAGCCGAACGGCCTGCTGGCAAGTGGCGGGGCGCTGAGTCCGGACTGGCTGCTCAGCGCCTACCGGCAGGGTGTCTTCCCTTGGTACAACCCCGGCGAGGCGATTTTGTGGTGGAGCCCGGACCCCCGCTTCGGATTCGTGCCAGGGCGGATCCATTTAAGCCGCAGCCGTCTCAGGCAGATCCGCAGGCACCCATGGATAATCCGCGCGGATACCTGCTTCGAACAGGTCATCCGGCAATGCGCCGTTGCGCCGCGTGCCGGCCAACGCGGCACATGGATCACAGACGACATGATCGATGCCTACACCGCCCTGCACCGCCTTGGCTTCGGCCACAGCATTGAGGTGTTCGAAGCCGGCGAACTGGTCGGCGGGCTTTACGGTCTGGCGATCGGCCAGATGTTTTTCGCCGAAAGCATGTTCAGCCTGAAAAGCCAGGCCTCCGCTTTCGCCCTTTACGCGCTGGGCAGTCAGTTGGCGCGCTGGGACTGGCCGTGGATGGATGCCCAGGTTGAGAACCCGCATCTGAAGCTGCTGGGCGGCAGGTCCATGCCGCGCGGCGAATTCATCCAACTGACCGCGCGGCAGACCCGAAAGACCGCACGCACCGGGCCTTGGTCGGCGGATTTTCCGGGCCTTGAACTGGCCGATTATCAGGGAATGAATGCCTATTAAGGCATTCTTTGCACTTATGCCGCAAACCTGTCAAAATAACGCCTTAATTTAACCAAGTATTTACTTTTGCATGTCTAAAGACGATTCTCTTGAGTTCGACGGCACCGTTTTGGAAACCCTGCCCAACACCATGTTCCGCGTCAAGCTTGAAAACGGGCATGTGATCACGGCGCACATTTCCGGAAGAATGCGCAAGAACTACATCCGCATCCTGACTGGCGACAAAGTAAAAGTCGAAATGACGCCCTATGACCTCAGCAAAGGGCGCATCACCTACCGCGCTAAATAATCAGGGCTCGACCGAAGCCGGCAACAGCCGCTCGGTTTCCGCCAAGGCGCGCACCACCAGCTGATCCTGATCCACCGCGACCGTCACGCGGCCGCCGTTCACCAACGCGCCGAACAGCAGTTCATCCGCCAACGGGCGCTTGATTTTATCCTGGATCAGCCGCGCCATCGGCCGCGCGCCCATCTGCGCGTCAAAGCCGTTTTCGGCCAGCCATTGGCGGGCTTCCGGCGTGACGCCGAGCACCACGTGCTTCTCGTGCAGCAGGGCCTCCAGCTCGATCAGGAACTTGTCGACCACGCGCAGGATATGATCCATGGCCAAGGCCTGGAACTGCACGATGGAATCCAGCCGGTTGCGGAACTCCGGCGTGAACAGTTTGCGCAGCACTTCCATGGCGTCAGTGGTGTGGTTCTGCTCGACGAAACCCATCGAGCGGCGTGCCGCCATCTGCGCGCCGGCATTGGTGGTCAGCACCAGCACGACATTCCTGAAATTCGCCTCGCGGCCGTTGGTGTCGGTCAACACGCCGCGGTCCATGATCTGCAGCAGGATGTTGTAGACATCGGGGTGCGCCTTCTCGATTTCATCGAGCAGCAGGACGCAATGCGGGGTCTTGACGATTTTCTCGGTCAGCAGACCGCCTTGGTCGAATCCGACGTAGCCCGGAGGCGCACCGACCAGCCGGCTGACGGAATGCGCTTCCATGTACTCGGACATGTCGAATCGCACCAGCTCCACGCCGAGCTGCATGGCCAGCTGTTTGGTGACCTCGGTCTTGCCGACGCCGGTCGGACCCGCGAACAGGAAACTGCCGATCGGCTTGTCGGGGTGTCCTAGGCCGGAGCGTGCCAGCTTGATCGCCGACACCAGCGTTTCGATGGCGGGATCCTGCCCGAAAATCAGCATTTTCAGGTTGCGGTCCAGGTTCTTCAGTACATCCTTGTCACTGGCGTTGACCTGTTTGGTGGGGATGCGCGCCATTTTGGACACGATCAGTTCGATTTCCTCCAGGTCGATGACGGCCTTCCGGCTCTTCTCCGGCATGAGGCGCTGGCGTGCACCGGCTTCATCGATGACATCGATGGCCTTGTCGGGCAGCAGGCGGTCGTTGATGTGCTTGACCGACAGATCGACGGCCGCCTGGATCGCTTCGGCGCTGTACTGCACGTCATGATGTGCTTCGAAACGCGACTTCAAGCCGTTAAGGATGGCCACCGCTTCGCTGAGCGAAGGCTCACTGATGTCGATTTTCTGGAAGCGGCGCGCCAAGGCGCGGTCTTTTTCGAATACGCCGCGGTATTCCTGGAAGGTGGTCGAGCCGATGCAGCGCAGCTCGCCGTTCTGCAGCATCGGCTTGATCAGGTTGGAGGCGTCCATGGTGCCGCCGGACGCCGAACCGGCGCCGATGATGGTATGGATTTCATCGATGAACAGCACCGCACCCGGCTCTTTCTTAAGTTGCGCCAGGACCGATTTCAGGCGTTTTTCGAAATCGCCGCGGTATTTGGTGCCGGCCACCAGCGCGCCGAGGTCCAGCGACCAGATGACCGCGGTCTTCAAGACCTCGGGGACGCGGTTCTCGACGATCCGCCAAGCCAGGCCTTCGGCCAGCGCGGTCTTGCCCACGCCGGGATCGCCCACGTACAGGGGGTTGTTCTTGCGGCGGCGGCATAGCACCTGGATGGTCCGCTCGACTTCCTCTTCGCGGCCGATCAGCGGATCTATCCTGCCTTCCAGCGCGAGTTCATTGAGGTTGACGGCGTATTCGGCCAAGGCATTGGCCTTGCCCTCTTCGACGCCTTCGGCGCTCTTGCTTTCATCGGGCACTTCTTCCGGCTGGTCATTGCCGCGGGCGACGCCATGCGACAGGTAATTCACCACATCCAGACGGGTGATGTCCTGCTTCTGCATCAGGTAAACGGAGTGCGAGTCCTTCTCGCTGAAAATGGCGACCAACACGTTGGCGCCGTTGACCTCCTTCTTGCCGGAGGACTGCACGTGGTAGACGGCACGCTGCAGCACCCGCTGGAAGCCGAGCGTCGGCTGCGTGTCGCGCGCATCGTCTTCGGGCAGGATGGATACGTTTTCATTGATGGCCTGACGCAGGCCCTGCGCGAGCAGGTCGAGGTCGGCACCGCAGTTCCTGAGCACAGTGGCGGCCGAGGCGTTGTCGAGCAAAGCCAGCAGCAGGTGGTCCACGGTCATGAATTCATGACGTGAGTCCCTGGCCTGCTTGTAACATTGCCCGATGGATACTTCGAGTTCCTTGCTGAACATGATGGGCTCCTAGTGCCTTGAACCGCTACAACGGTTCCATAATACATAACAGAGGATGGTGATTCTGATGTGAAAAATCGTTTACCTGGTTTAGTTTGGATTCAGCCACTTCCCGCGAATACACGCCGCATATGCCGCGGCCGCGGGTATGGATCTGCAGCATGACCTGGGTGGCTTTTTCCTGGTTCATGGAGAAGAATTCCTGGAGCACGTACACCACGAAATCCATCGGCGTGAAATCGTCGTTCAGCAGGATGAGCTGGAATCTTCCGGGAGGGACGGCTTCAGCGCGGACGGCTTCCAGCAGGAGGCCGCCTTGCTGCTGATGCTGTGGATCATTTGACTGTGACATGTACTATAAATAGGGCATTAAATGCCAAAATACAAGTGGCGGCAAATCGGCGATAATAGATCACTTGATAATTAAGGGATTCGGCGCCATTAGCGCATTATGAGTTACCGCACCGGAAAATTCTGGCAGCCCGACGTGACTGTCGCAACCGTCGTGGTGAACGACGGCCGCCTGCTGATGGTTGAGGAACTGGTGGCCGGCCGTGCCGTGTTCAACCAGCCGGCCGGCCATCTTGAGCCGGATGAATCGATCATGGACGCCGCCATCCGGGAAACCCTGGAGGAAACCGGCTGGCAGGTGCAGCTGACGGGCTTCATCGGCGCCTACCAGTGGACGGCGCCGGAATCCGGACAACATTACCTGCGCATGGCCTTTGCCGCCCTGCCCCTGACCCATAGCCCCGAACGCCCGCTCGACCAAGGCATCCTGGCCGCGCATTGGCTGAGCCCCGGCGACATCATGGCCTTGCAGGACCGGCACCGCAGTCCGTTGGTCTGGAAAGTGATCAACGACTACCTGTCAGGGCAGCGCTCGCCGCTGGGCGCGGTACAGGCACTATGAGTTCGGCCCCATGAAGGTGATGCTGGGTGTGTCAGGCGGCGTGGATTCTTCCGTCGCCGCACTGCTGCTGAAACAGCAGGGTTTGGATGTATCCGGCCTGTTCATGCAGAACTGGGACGAAGAGGACGACGGCGAATGCCGCGCCGAACAGGACCGGAAGGATGCCTTGGCCGTATGCGGCAAGCTGGGCATCCCGTTTTACGCCCGGAATTTCGCCAAAGCTTATTGGTCGGAGGTGTTCGAGCACTTCCTGGCCGAATACAAAGCCGGTCGGACGCCGAACCCGGATGTGCTGTGCAACCGGGAAATTAAATTCAAGACATTCCTTGATGAAGCGCAGGCCCTGGGCGCTGACAGGATCGCGACCGGACACTATGCCCGGGTGCAGGAGCGCGATGGCAGGTTCCTGCTGCTGCGCGGCTTCGACCAGAGCAAGGACCAGTCCTATTTCCTGCACCAGCTCGGCCAGAAACAGCTGGCCTCGACGCTGTTCCCGATCGGGCATCTGCCGAAGACGCAGGTGCGCGAACTGGCCCATGCGGCAGGCTTCGGCACCGCAGGTAAAAAAGATTCAACCGGCATCTGCTTCATCGGCGAACGGGATTTCCGCGATTTCCTGTCGCAGTACATCCCCGCCCAGGCCGGGCAGATCCTCAGCGTCGACGGCAGCAAGGTCGGCGAGCATGCCGGCGTGTTCTATTACACGCTGGGCCAGCGCGAAGGACTGCACATCGGCGGCATCAAAGGCCGCCCTGCCGCGCCGTGGTTCGTGGTCGGCAAGGACATCCGGCGCAACATCCTGTACGTCGACCAGGGCATCGACAGCGTGTGGCTGCATTCCAGCCGACTGCTGAGCGAAACCGCGCACTGGATTTCAGGCGCGGCGCCTGGCCGGGAGTTCCGCTGCACCGCCAAAACACGGTATCGCCAGCAGGACGTCGCCTGCTCGGCCACCGTGCTTGGCGACGGTACGCTGTCGGTGCGTTTCGACCAACCGCAGCGCGCGGTGACGCCCGGCCAATCGCTTGTGCTGTATCAGGGTGAGGAATGCCTCGGCGGCGCGGTCATCGCGCAGACCGACGCGCCCATGGAAACGCAATTACGGAACCAATCACGGGAAACTTCATGAAAGACCGCGTCCTCGCATTAGCCGCCCTGCTGCAGGCAGTAGAACAAGTCAACCTGATGGCCAACCAAGGCCAGGCGCAGACCGAGCCATTGGCCGTCTGCATCAACAGCCTGTTCGTTTTCGACGCCCCCGACACCGAGCAGATATTCGGCAACCGGCATCAGCTGAAACCCGGCCTGAAGCGGCTGTACAGCCAATTGACGGGCGAAGCCAGCCGGGATGACGCGGTCACCCGCATCGCCCTGAACGTCCTGCAGCTGGAGCGCCAGTTCGCCCGGAACAGCAACGCCATGGCGGCGGTGCACGGTGGCCTGCAGGAAATCGCCGCCGAACGGGACCGTCTGGGTGCGACGCATCCGGACGTGCTGGCCGGGCTCGGCAAGCTGTACGCCGACAAGGTCAGCCCGCTCGGGCAGAAAATCATGGTCCAGGGCAACCCGGTCTATCTGGCCCAGGCCCAGGTGGTGTCGGAGGTGCGTGCGGCATTGCTGGCCGCGGTCCGGGCCGCGGTGTTATGGCGGCAGGTCGGCGGCAGCTACTGGGACCTGTTCCTTTCGCGCGGAAAGATGACGCAGGCCGCCCATGAACTGCTGGGACTCGCTTAAGCCGCAAGCGCCTTGACGATATCCTTTTCAATCGCCTCGGGCTTGTCGGTCGGCGCATAGCGTTTGATGACCTGGCCATCGCGTCCGACCAGGAATTTGGTGAAATTCCACTTCACCGCGCCGATGCCGAGCAGACCGGGCTTTTCCTTTTTCAGCCACTGATACAGCGGGTGCGCCCCGCCGCCGTTGACATCGACTTTCGAGAACATCGGAAAACTGACGTCATAGCTCAGTGTGCAGAAATTCCTGATTTCATCTTCATCGCCGGGTTCCTGGTGCCCGAACTGGTCGCAGGGGAAACCCAGCACCGAAAGCCCCTGGTCCCTGTACTTGCGCCACAGTTCCTCGAGCCCTGTGTATTGCGGGGTGAAGCCGCATTTCGAGGCGGTGTTCACCACCAGCAGCACCTGGCCTTTGTAGGATGAGAAATCGCGCGGTTTGCCGTCGATGCCGGTCGCGGTGAAATCGTATGCCGTTGTCATGTTCGTCTCCTGGTCAATGGCCTAGCATACCCCAAAAAAAAGGGCCGATCGCTCGGCCCTTTCGATGAAACGCCAACCGGCGCTTAGAAGCCCGCTTTGAACTCGACGCCGACAGTGCGCGGCTCGTTGATCATGCCGGTCAGGTTGTTGAAGTCGATGCCGCTGAGGATGGCCAGCTCGTCGGTGATGTTGCGGCCGAAGACGGCCACTTCCTTGCTGCCGCCATCCCAGTTGTACGCGATGCGCAGACCGCCTTCCAGCAGGGAGTCGCCGGTGAACTCCACCGACTCATAAAGGAAGAAGTTCACTTCGCTGCGGTACACCCAATCGGTGAGCACGTAGAACTCACCGCCGTCGCCGGCCGGCATGCTCCAGCGCAGTGTCGCATTATTGGTCCACCTCGGCGCCTGCGGCAAGGAATTGCCGTCAATCAGCGCCTTGCCATTGATATCCAGCGGATCGGTGACCGTACATTGGGCGCAAACCGACACCGCCAGGGTATCGTCCTTGATTTCGGTATCGTTGTAGCCGGTGCCGAGCGTAAACAGCAGGTTTTCCATGAGGTAGGCCTGGAAGTCCAGTTCGAAACCCTGACCCACGGATTTGTCGGCGTTGAGCAGGATGTTGGCGTTACCCGAGCCGCCCACGGCGGTCAGTTGCTGATCCTTGATTTCGTAGTAGAACACGTTGGCGTTCAGGCGTGCCCGGTTGTCCCAGAAGTCGGCTTTGATGCCGACTTCGAAGGAAGTCGAGGTTTCCGGACTGGCCACGGATTTGGTGTTGAAGGCGCCTGCGCTCTGGATGCTGCTGCCGCGGTAGCCGGTGGCGATGCGGGCATACATATTCACGTCCTCGTTCACTTTCCAGATACCCGAGACGTCCCAGCTGAACTTATTGTCCTCAGGCGAAGCCGACAGGTCGCCGTCCGGCTCGAGGTTCTGAAGGTCCGCCAAGGTGCAGCGCAGCGGGCCGGCACCGGGAATGCCGAATGTGGGCGCGATGCACGGCGCGAAGCCGGTGTTCCAGTAATCCTCCACGCTCAGGTCCTTCTCGTCGACGGTATAACGCACGCCGGCACGGACCTCGAACGACGGGCTGACATCCCAAGTGGTCGCGCCGAACAAGGCCCACGAATCATTGGTCTGGCGGATGCGCTGGTAGCCGTCCTGGGCATTGTTGTTCAGCGAATCGTAGCTGAAGCTTTCCACTCTGTAATCTTCACTGAACAGGAACAGGCCGGCCTGCCAGTTCAGCGCGGCATCGCCGTTGGACTCGATGCGGAATTCCTGGGTCCACTGCGAATGATCGGGAATGCCGTCAGCCGATTCGGAAGCGAACGGAATCAGGCCAGGTCCGGAGACAGGCAGGAAGGATGCGCCGAAGCCGCCGTCGATGTCGCCGCGGCTGAAGGTATCCACCGACTCGTAGCCGGTGATTGAATACAGGCTGACGGAATCGAAATCCCAACGCAGGCGCGCGTTGACGCCGAACTGGGTCAAATCCTGCTCGTTCAGGCCGTCGATGGCGATCTTGTCGCGGTCGAACCCGCTGACCGGCTTGTTGGTGCCCGGTTCGATCATGTTGGCGCGGAACAGACGGGCGGTGCCGTCCAGATTCCGGTAATGGGCGCCGAACAGGGCTTCGAAGCCGTCGCCTTGGTACATCAGCTGGGCGCGCAGGGCGTATTCATCGTAGCCCTCGAAGGCGTCCTTTTCGCCGGTGAAGGTGTTGTCCACGTAATCGTCGCGGTGTTGGTACAGGCCTGAAGCGCGTGCGCTCCAACCCTCGGCCAACGCGCCGCCGATGGCGCCTTCGGCATTCACGGCGCCGTAGGAAGCCAGCGACAATTTACCGTAGCCCTGCGTCTCGTCAGTCGGCTTGACCGAGTTGAACTTGACCACGCCGGCCGGCGAGTTGCGGCCGAACAGGGTGCCCTGCGGGCCGCGGAGCACTTCGACCTGGTCGACATCGAACACCGGGAAGCCTTTGAGGATGGGGTTTTCCTGCACGACATCGTCATACACCAGAGACACCGGCTGCGAGGTATTGAGGCGGAAGTCGCTGTTGCCGTAACCGCGGATGTAAAAGCGCGGAAAGGCGCGGCCGAAGGACGATTCGATGTTCAGGCTCGGCACGCGGCCGGACAGGAAGCGGACATCTTCGCCGCCAGATGAAATTGCGTTGAGAATCTCGCCGCTTACGGTGCTGACCGATACAGGCACGTCCTGGAGGTTCTCCACCCGGCGTTCCGCGGTGACTTGGATGGTATCCAGCACGCCGGCTGTTTCCTGGGCGTAAGCGGTTTGTGCGGCGACAGCTGCGGTGATGGCCAGAGCCAAGCCATGTTTGCGGAATGTGGTAGTAGCCATATAGCCTCTAGGTGATGATGGAAGGATAAAAGAAGGGGGCATTTCAAAAGCCGAAAGATCATCCTCTCGGCCGGTACGCGGTATTCATATGACAGGTGATTATATATTAACCGAAATTTAATGTTTACTCTAATCAGCCGTCCGTCGTTGCCGGATCGCCTTGGGATTGCCGCCAAGAACACCTATCTGATTGTTTACAAAGTCAAATGCGCGAATATGTCCAGGATTTCATCTTGCCGTTTTCATAAGGCATCACGCCATGGAACGCGCGCGGGTCGCCATCGAATACCAAAGGCAGGAAGTGCCGGTCGCCGTCCCACATGGGCAGGTCCATCATCGTGTCGATATCGACCCAACACAGGTCGCCTTCGGGATTCCGCGTGAACGGTATCCCGGAAAAGGACTCCACCAGGAAGATCAGGCCGAACCAGTGTTCGCCGTTCCTGCCGAAAAACGGCCATGAGATGCTGCCGCGAAGGCTGAGCTTTTCGCAGCCGATGCCGGCCTCCTCCATCACCTCGCGGCGGATGCTGGCGACGACATCTTCGTTATCCTCGACCTTGCCGCCGAGCCCGTTGTATTTGCCCAGGTGCTCGTCGTGCTCGCGCGCGTTGCGGTGGATCAGAAGCACCTGTTTACCGTCAGGCGACAGAACGTAAGCCAAGGTGGCCAGGATGGGGCAATACGGCATGGACGGATCGATTCCTTTAAACTGTGCTCACCTTACCATGAGTGTCCGCATGCCTTCAGCCCCGCCAGCAAAAAAAATCGCCGTCATCGGCGGCGGCCCGGCTGGCCTGATGGCGGCGCAATACGCCAGCGGCCATGGGATTGACGTGCATGTGTTCGAAGGCAAGCCGTCCGTCGGCCGCAAGTTCCTGATCGCCGGGCGCGGCGGCATGAACCTGACCCACTCGGAGCCCTTCGAGCCGTTCTGCGCGCGTTATGGCACGGAACAGGACACGGTCGCGGCATGGCTGAAGGATTTCGATAACGACGCCATCCGGGCCTGGGCCAAGGACCTCGGCATCGACACGTTCACAGGCAGCTCCGGCCGGGTGTTTCCCACCGACATGAAAGCCGCGCCCTTGCTGCGCGCCTGGCTGAAGAAACTGCGCGATGCGGGCGTACAGTTCCACGTCAACCAGCGATGCCTGGGGTTTCTCGATGCGCAGTCCCTGCGGATGCTGGGCCCCGAAGGCGAACAGTCGGTAAAAGCCGACGCCTTCATCTTTGCGATGGGTGGCGGGTCGTGGCCGCAACTGGGCTCCGATGGCAACTGGGTACCTTGGCTAAGGCATGCCGGGGTGGAAGTCGCCGATCTGCAGGCGGCCAATTGCGGTTTCGATGTGGCGTGGACCGAGCACTTCAGGACCCGGTTCGCCGGGCACGCCCTGAAACCGCTGCGGATCGGCTTGACGGCCGATGGCGGCAAAGGCCTGCAGGGTGAATGCATCATCAGTGAATACGGCATTGAAGGCAGCTTGATCTACGCACTGAGCCGGCGGATTCGCGAAGCCATCAACAGCACCGGGGAATGCATGCTGAGCCTGGACCTGCTGCCCGACCATGGCCATGAGCGCATCCGCAAAATGCTCGGCCGGCCGCGTAACGGCCGGAGCCTGACCGACATCCTGCGCCGCCTGTTCGGCCTGTCGGCGGTGAAAACCGGGCTCGTCTACGAACTGGCCGACCGGTCAAAGCTGGCGGATGCCGATTACCTCACCAATGCCCTGAAGCGGCTGCCCTTGCCTGTCGGCCCGCCCCGTCCGATTGCCGAAGCGATCAGCACCGCCGGCGGCGTGACGCTCGCCCAGCTGGACGGACACTTGATGTTGAAGGACCATCCGGGCATATTCATCGCCGGTGAGATGCTGGATTGGGAAGCGCCGACCGGCGGGTATTTATTGTCCGCCAGCATGGCCAGCGGACGGACGGCCGGCCTGGGTGCGCTTGGGTTTCTGGCATCCTGATCGGCGTGGAACGCTTTCAGAATACCCTTTGCGCGTCGATTCAACTATATTGATGGGACATTCCTGAATCGGAAGGCATCGTTGCCATGGCCATTCAAGGTAACAAGAGGAACCCGTCGCTGTTTTCGAGACGCAGGGCCGGATCGCCGTCACACGGCGTTGCACACCACAAACGCGGCATCATGGGCCAGTTCTCGCGCCTGCGGGCCGCCGGAATCGGCGCCTTGGCGGCCTTCTTCGCCGTGCTGGGGCCGGGCCTGCTGGCCGGGCTGTCGGATGACGATCCGGCCGGCATCACCAC
>ERZ1645185.801-NODE-801-length-13276-cov-4.651690_pt1 | contig 13276 bp, 10 predicted proteins | sample MGYA00575351_ERZ1645185 | MGnify/ENA primary metagenome ERZ1645185 (study PRJEB40838, sample SAMN11284767) | freshwater sediment metagenome | isolation source: river sediment | host: Sediment | place: India: Jana village, Kanpur | collected 2015-12-17 ...
TCTTTGCGGGCCTCGACGATCTCGTCCAGATAGACAATGGCCCCCTGCTTCACTCCAAGCGTGAGCGGACCGTCCATCCACACCGTCTCCTGGCCCTTCAAGAGGTAGCGGCCGACGAGATCGGAAGCAGTCAGGTCTTCATGGCAAGCCACGGTAATCAACGGCCGGCCCAACCGATAGGCCATGTGCTGGACGAATCGCGTTTTTCCGCAGCCCGTCGGCCCCTTGAGCATGACCGGCATCCGGCTCTTGGCGGCGATGGTAAACAGGCCCACCTCACCCCGCACGTCGGCATAAAAGGGCTCCTGGGCAATCCGGTATTGGTCGATGCCTTGTTCGTACCCCTTCGAAACCGTCGCCGTTCGCCCCTCGTTCATCGCCACACCCCTACATTGAATTGAGTCAACCGCATGGTGCGCCACGATAAACGGAAACGAGCAGGAAGTTCAAGCGATCGGCCGGATGCCATGGGATGCCGACGCCGGGGTCTCCCATTCATCAGCCGACCTTGGAGCCGTCCAGCACTTCTCGAACCTTTTGAGCCAGTGTCGTCGGCGTGAAAGGCTTTTGCAGGAAGGAATGCTCAGTATCGATGCCGCCCTTAGAAAAAGCCGGATGGTCCGGATAGCCGGACATGTACAGTACCTTGACCTCCGGGCGCACCGTGGCCAGCTTCTCAGCAACCTCAGGGCCGCTCATTTGCGGCATCACGACGTCCGTCAGGAGCAAATGAATCGGCCCTGCATGTTTGGCGCCGGTGAGCAAGGCCTCGATACCATGCCGAGCCTCCAGCACGGTATATCCATGGAGTCGCAATGTCTCATTGACCAAGCGCCGGACCCCCGGTTCATCCTCCACCAACAACACGGTCTCACGCCCGCGCACCGAGTCACCACCGACAGCGACGGATTCGGCTTCCGGACTCGCGGCCTCCACGCGGGGGAAGAAAATTTTGAACGTCGCCCCGCGGCCCGGCTTACTCTCTACCTCGATAAACCCCCCGCTCTGTTTGACGATCCCATAGACCGTCGACAACCCGAGGCCGGTCCCCTTGCCCTTTTCCTTGGTGGTGAAAAACGGCTCGAACACGTGCGACTGGGTGTCCTCGTCCATCCCATGCCCCGTATCGCGCACAATCAGCGCAATATAGGAACCGGGCTCGGCGCCCATCGGCGGACGATTGCGGCGCGGGCCGAATTGCACGTTGGCAGTTTCCACGGTCAAGCGGCCCCCGTTCGGCATGGCATCGCGCGCGTTGACGGCCAGATTCATGATGACCTGCTCGACCTGACCGGGATCTGCCTTCACCTGCCCCAAACCGGGATCCATCACCGTGCAGAGCTCCACGATGTCCTCACCCAGCAATCGCCTGAGCATGCCCTCCATATTGTGGATCACGGAATTCAGGTCCAACACCTTCGGCGCAATAAACTGCCGACGGCTGAAGGCCAGCAACTGCCCCGTGAGGCCTGACGCGCGATCCGCTGCCTTCTTCACCTCTTCTAACTCTTTTCGGAATCCATCGGTGGGCGAAAGACGGCTGAGCACCAGCTCGCTGTACCCGCGAATCACAGTCAGCATGTTGTTGAAGTCGTGAGCGACTCCGCCGGCCAACCGCCCAACGGCTTCCATCTTCTGCGACTGCTGAAGCTGGGCCTCCGTGCGACGCAAGGCTTCCTCCGCCCTGGCTCGATCGCCGAACTGGCCGATCTTGAGTCCCACATCGGCCACCATCTTCAACAACTGCTCGTCCGGCTGTTTGATTTCCCGCCGGAATAACTCGATGACGCCCTCCACCTCTGTGCCGACCCGGACGGGAAATCCGAACGCGCCATGCAGGCCTACCCGGGAGGCCGCAGCGCCGCGCGGGAAATTCGCCTCTTGCACCACATCCTTGATCCAGGTGGGCTCCCCTGCCTGCCAAATCCGTCCGGGAAGCCCCTGGCCGATCGAGAAGGTATGCTGCCAGGTTTCCAACACAAATTCTTCGGCATTCAGCCCCGGGGACTGCCAGACATCCAGGCAACGCAACACACTGCTCTGCCGGTCCAGCCGCCAGAAAATACCCAATTCCCATTCGAGGCTTTCGCAGATCGCCTGCAGAATTTTTGGGCCGGCCTCCTCCAGCGTCCGTGACTCGGCTAACACGCGAGTGACGGCATACTGAGACGCCAGCTGGCGCTCCGTCCGCTTGCGAGCCGTGATGTCCCGGATGAACGCGCTGAAGATATACGCATCGCCCAATCTGGCCGGAGAAATGGTAATTTCCACAGGGAATTCGTGGCCATCACGGTGACTGCCCATCATTTCGATCCGTCGATTGAGGAGCGCACCTTGTCCGGTATCCAGGAAATGACGCAACCCGCGTTCATGCGCTTCCCGGTCACGGCTAGGAATCACCGTCTCTGACACCCGTCGGCCCAGAGCCTCTTCCCGTTCCCACCCAAAGATGTTGACGGCCTGAGCATTCCAATCGGTAATGATGCCGCCCGCGTCCATGGAAATGACCGCATCCAGCGCCGTGTCGACGATGACGCGATTGCGTTCCTGGCTCTGCAAGAGCGCGGCTTCGGCGGCCCGCGCCCATTCACTTTCCTGCTGGGCCTGCCGATGCTGATCGCGCAGTCGCCCGGTGGCCCAAAGCAGCAACCCCACCATGGGAAGCCAGACCACCACGCCGGCCATGCCAAGCTTCCACATCATCGCCCGAATCGGCAGAAGGATGACGTCGCGATCGATGCGCAGGAGAATGGTCCACTGCAAGCCCGAATACTCGCTATATCCCTTAGTCTGCGAATAGCCCGTGACCACGGGTACGCGCCGGCGCACATGCATTTCCTCCACATACCCGGCCTTACCCGAGCTACTCAGCAGCACCGAGGGCAATCCCATTTCACGGAGATTGGTCCGCTCCACGCTGGTCGACGCCGAATCCACAAACACCATTCCGGCCTTGGTCAAGAACTGATACTCGAAGGGTCCGACGGCGCCTTCGGTCTGCTGAATTTCACGCACCGTTTCGATGAGCACATCTTCCAGCATCGGCAGTCCGATGCGCGTCGTGACCGCACCAAGAAACCGGCCGTCTATCGCGATGATAGGGGCCGTGAAAGCGATGGACTCGATCTTATGATTCGATTCGTGAACCTCGACCTCATCGACCTGCACCGCACCGGTTTGACGCACACGATCGAACCAGCCGCTGCGCCCATAGTCCTGACCGATCGTCGAGGAGTCCGTCGACGCCACCATACGCCCCTGAGCATCGGTCACCCCCAGCCACAGATAGACCGGTGCGTAGGTTTCCTTCATCCACTGCAAGTACTCATTCATGAATTTCTTGTCGGCGGCACGACCCGAAACAGCCCTGGCCATCATGCGCACGTCGGCGTGCCGCTCGAAGAGGAGCCGGTCCAGCTTATCTGCAATCTCAGCCGAGGCAAGGGTGAGGTTTTCTCCGGTCGCCTCCACCATGCGCACTTCAATCGAGCGCAGCATGACGACCCCGATCACAAACGCCACAATCGTCATACCGACGATCAGGACAGGCAGCCAGGGATAGGACCGGCGTGAAGACGCGGCGGGAGAAGAGGGGGTCATCGTCGGGGCTCCGTCACAGTATAATTCGGCAACAATCGCGCGGGACGATACCAGTGTTTGGCACGAGCCAGACTCGGAAGACCGGAATCATCCATGGTGTTGATCCAACATGCCCCTTTGTTGCGAGCTTGGCGACAGAATTCACGAAATATGAACGGTCCCGCCCCCACCATATCCCGATCCGCCACTTCCAGCAAGACACAGAACACCGACTGGTTCAACCACAACCCCATCGTGTAGGCCCGTATACGACCCTGCACCCGCACGACCGCCCCGGTCAGCCCCAATTCATCATAGGCGGACAAGGCCGCTTCATGGGCGCCTGTTGCGTCCTCCAGCAGGGCCTTAGCCCAATCATCTTCTCCGGCTCGCTGCTTCTGTTCGCTCCATTCACGGAACAGACTCAGGCACGCTGGTCGATCGCGTGGGTCGTAGGGTTCGAACACCCCGTCATGTTCACGCAGGAACCGATTACAGGCCGCCCGAGGCGACCGATACGCGTCTCCGACGAGATCGGCCAGATCTGCTGCCGCATACAGGTAATCCGGCTCTTGAGCCGTCACGACATATCCCGCGGCCCGCAGTTCCGCCACGGAGGCCTCGGGGACGTTGGCCATCCTCGTGACCGAGGAAGAACCATTTCGTTCACGCATCAGGCGGAACGCCGCGGCCACTGGCTCTGCCAGCGGGCCCGTTCCAAGAGGGGGTAGGACCATGAAGATCCCGTCCGGGGAATCAGCAAACAGACACAGATGCCCGTGAAGGTCGGCCCAGGAATAGGTCAGGCGATGTCGCCAGATATAATGAAAGGCAAACGAGGCGGCGGCAAGGGGCAGCTCCTGAGCACCGGGGCTCTCAGCCAGCGCAGATTCCAGCCGATGTCGATCCTCAATGGTCAGGGGCTGCATGCGTACCGGCAACCTCCCCTGCTGAAGACGTTCGGTCACCCGCGCCAAGGGACGGAGGACAATCACATCATCCTGGAAACGTCCGACGAGCCTGGGATACCGCGCGAGAATCTCCAGAGTGGCATCCTCCTCGATCCAGCGAGCCGTGCCCTCCGCCGCCTGCTCAATCGGCGCGGAGGGGAGGTCCCGCATATAGGGGCACTTCGTGTCCCAACCGAGCAGGACCTGGGTGTGAGAGGCATCCCACATCAGAGCAAATGGGTAGAGCCGACAGTCCAGCGGGCGTCGATCATAAATACGGCAATGCGAAGTAGCGGGATCAAATGCCGGGCACAGATAGCCCTCCCCCGACGGATTGGGCACCACCTCGATCTGCGCACCCTCCACGTCGGAAAACCGCTCGGGCGCCAGTCCAGCCCCCACAGCCAAGCGAATTTCGTCGGCCGTAAAAAAGGGCCGAAGAAAACTGTCCGACTCGGGAAACCGGCAACAAACGTCGCAGTGAAGACAGGCCGTGCTTGGCACGATCTGCAGGAGGGACTGACCTACGGGCCGTGAAGGAATCGCGGGGGTAGCTTGAACGAATGGACTCGTCATGCGCTGTGGCGGCATTGTAGCACTAACCCGCGAAGGGTCCTACTGTTCGACCTGTATGCCCTCCCTAGGCCCCGCTCCCAAGCAGGGCAAGCCGCCTCCCATCACCACGGCGACTTGTACCGGTGTCGGAGCCCATGGTACGATTTGCCCACCTCGAATCCACCCGCGAGTGCGCTGCGAGCATCGAGGACATTGCATTGGCACTGGCACAACTTTCACGTGAGCCATTGAACTCCGACGAAGCCCGCCGACGTTGTCTCGCAATCCGCGATGCGCTCGTTCATGCCGGTGTGTATGGCCCGGTCGAAGCGGGAGACACTGCGACGACCACGGGCTCTACGCCCCAACCCCTGCGGTTTCGCCTGGCCCCGACGGCCTTTCACCTGCCCCCGTCCGACGTGACGTTTTTCCAGCAACTCGGGCAGGACCTGCTGGCCTTCTATAAAGCGCTGAATCGTGTGTACCAGGACAGCATTCGGGGCACACAACCGAGCTGGGTCGCGGCCTATCTTGACCAAGGGAAGCCGGAAGCCCTGATCACCTACAGCCGGATGAACCGCTTTCGGAACCTGCTTCCCGGTATCATTCGACCGGACGTCATCCCGACCGCCGATGGGATGGTCATCACCGAGCTGGACTCGGTTCCCGGGGGGATCGGGCTTACGGCCTGCTTGACCCGGGCGTACGATGACCTGCTCAGGTTCGATCCGTCCTCCCTCGACAGGCCTCCGGACCGCGCGCCATTGATCGCCGGGCGCGACGGCATGCTACAGGGATTTGCCGCCATGCTACGCACCCAACAAGGCGAGCAAGAGGGCTGCCTGGCCATCGTGGTCTCGGACGAGGCAAAAGAATACCGCGCTGAGATGGAATGGATGGCCGGCCGCTTGCGCGAAATCGGGTACCAGGCCTTCTGTGTCGAGCCCCGCGGCGTGCAGTTCACGGAAGATGGCCTGTTCCTCCAACACGAATCTCAACCCCGGAGAATCGGACTCCTCTATCGCTTCTTCGAACTGTTCGACCTGAAGAACATCCCCAAATCCGAGCTCATGATGTATGCCGCCAAGAAGGGACTGGTCGCCGTCACTCCGCCCTACAAGCCGGCGCTGGAGGAGAAATTGGCCTTTGGACTGTTTCACCACCCGGAGCTTGCCGCGTTTTGGGAACAGGCACTGTCCGCCGACCGGCTGGCCAGATTACAGCAGGTGTTGCCTCGAACCTGGATTCTCGACCCCCGCCCGATCCCCCCGTCGGCAGTCATTCCACACCTCACAATCGGTGGACGCGCGGTGTCGGACTTTCGCCGTCTGGCGCAGACCACTCAGAAGGAACGGCAACTGGTCATCAAGCCCTCAGGATTTTCGGAACTGGCCTGGGGCAGTCGGGGAGTCTCCATCGGCCATGACCTGCCGCAAGTCGAATGGGCCTCGGCCTTGGAGCAGGCCCTCCAGGCATTTCCGACAACGCCCTACGTCCTGCAGGAGTTTCACAAAGGCTGCCTGTTTGATTCAGCCTATTTTGACGAGCGAAGCGATGCTGTGGTGCCGATGTCCGGGAGAGTACGTCTGTCTCCCTACTATTTTATCGTCGGCGACAAGGCCGAGCTCGGCGGAATCCTCGCGACGCTCTGCCCCGCTAACAAAAAAATCATCCATGGCATGGTCGATGCCATTTTGGCACCCTGCGCACTCGGCCCGGACATACCGGCCTAGCGGGTGGTGACCATGGAATCAAGAGACCAAGGTATTCGCTCATGACCAACCCCGTCTTTTCATCGTAGGTAACCATGGCCCTGACGCTGTATCATGTTCAATGGTGTCCCGATTGTGCGATTGTCCGAGACCGCCTTGAAAAACTGAAGGTCGCGTACGAGGACGTGATTGTGCCGGACTTTCGTCCCATGCGCCGCCAAGTCTATGACGTCTCGGGGCAATATTACGTACCGGTCTTGAAAGACGGGGACACCATCTTGACGGAAACACACGACATTCTCGCTCACCTAGACACCCACTACGACAAGGCACGACCGTGAGGAGATCGCCGATCCCCGCATCGGAAACGCCCAGTGGCAGAGCGAGCACGAGATGCCACGGACAGACGCAGCTGTCCACGGCTCCAGATACCGGTTCGGCATCAGCGAAAGGATAGACCAGTGGAGGATTGGAGACGCATCCTGGCCGACAGTGTGGTAAAGCCGAAGGATCTGGCCGAGCGGCTCGGGGTCGACCCGAAAGAGATTGAAGACATCGTGGGGGACTACCCCATGCGGATTACACCTACCGTGTTGGGCACCATCAAAGAGAAAGGGGACGCGATTTGGAAGCAGGTCGTCCCCGATCGCGCAGAACTGGCCGATGCCGATGCGGAGGACGATCCGCTCGAAGAGGACCTGATGAGCCCTGTCCCGCATCTGGTCCACCGTTACCCCGATCGCGTCCTGCTCATGGTCACCAACCAATGCCCGATTTATTGCCGCTTCTGCACGAGAAAACGGTTGGTGGGCAAACCGGGATTCCTCAAAAAGGGCGAACTGGACCGGGCCATTGCCTATCTGCGGGAACACCAGGAGGTGCGGGATGTCATTCTGTCCGGAGGAGATCCGCTCCTGCTGCCTGATCATCTTCTGGAGCGGATTTTGAGATCACTGCGCACGATCCCGCACTTGGAAGTGATCCGAATCGGCACGAGGGTCCCGGGCAGCTTGCCCGAACGCATCACACCCAAGCTTTGCGAGATCATCAAGAAGTACCATCCGTTCTATATGAACCTGCACTTTAATCACCCTGATGAACTGACCCCTGAGGTCAAACGCGCCTGCGGCATGTTGGCCGACGCCGGGGTTCCCCTGGGCGCACAGACTGTGTTACTCAAGGGGGTTAACGACGACCCTGAGATCATGAAGCGGCTGATGCACCAATTGTTGTTGGCACGGGTCAAACCCTATTACTTGTACCAGGCCGATCTCACGAAGGGGACGAACCATTTCCGGACATCGGTCGAAACCGGCCTCCGGATCATCAAAGCCTTGCAGGGGCATACGAGCGGCATGGCTGTTCCGCATTTTGTCATCGATGCTCCCGGCGGCGGAGGAAAAATCCCGTTGCTCCCCGGGGATTACTTGGTCAATCTGGATGAAGACAGCGCGGTGCTGAGAAACTACGAAAATAACACCTATCACTACCCCCAACCCGGCTCCGCGCACGGGCGCGAGTTACCGATGGTCGGCGCACACCCTTCCTGGGGCACGACGGCGAATGGGTGCGACGGAGGGAGCGACCACCTGTGAAACGGGCCCGGGCCTCGAAGGGAATTCTCCCCTATCAAGATATTGTCCAGCTGATCGGGAACGGCGCCATCACATCAGACGCCCCGATCGAAAACCGACAGATCCAGCCGGCCAGCCTCGACTTGCGTCTGGGCAAGAAGGCCTACCGGCTGATCAGCAGCTTCCTGCCCGAGTTGTCGGCCATCAGCAGCCGGCTCAATGTGCTCGACTTCTACCAATCCGACCTCGTGATGTATGAGATGGACCTGTCGCAAGGCGCGATCCTCGAGAAAGGCCACGTCTATCTCGTGCCGCTGCTGGAACAGTTGAACCTTCCTGCCACGCTTCGTGCCCGGGCAAACCCCAAAAGCACAACCGGACGGTTGGATGTCTTCACCCGTGTGGTCACCGACTTGAACGCGGGCTTCGACGAGATCCGGGCGGGGTATCGAGGCCCGCTGTATTTGGAAGTCGTCCCCCGTTCATTTGCCATCAAAGTCCGCACCGGCGACTCGTTGAATCAAATCCGTTTCGTCCGTGGCGATGCGACGGTCTCGGACAGCGCCCTGCAAAAACTGCACGGTACCGATCCGCTCCTGTACCGCAACGCCTCGCCGCCAAAAGCGCTCCCCCAGAAGGAATTCCGCACCGAGCGCGGCCTGTTCTTGCGGATCGACCTGACCGGAAGCGCGCGGGAGGACGCGGTGATAGGGTACCGGGCGAAGAAAAACAGCCACGTCATCGACCTGGCGAAGGTCGGGCACTATGCGGCGCTCGACTTTTGGGAGCCATTAAAACGGCACCGGCACGACAGTCTTCTTCTGGAACCGGAGGAATTTTATATTCTGGCCTCGAAAGAGCGGATCAGGGTTCCGCCCGGATATGCTGCCGAAATGGTGGCCTATGAAGCGGCCTGTGGCGAACTCCGCACCCACTACGCCGGGTTTTTCGATCCCGGGTTTGGCTATGGAGACGGCAAGATGCGAGGGACCCAGGTGGTCTTGGAAGTGCGCCCCCATGACGTTCCGTTCCTCATTCACGACGGGCAAACCTTCTTCAAAGTAGTGTATGATCAGATGTTAACAGTGCCGACACAGGTCTATGGCACGGCACTCGGCTCGTCATACCAACGGCAAGCCCTCACCCTCAGCAAGCATTTTAAGGCCTGATCATGGCACCACCGAGCGATCTTCCCGAAGTGTCGACACGTCCGTCCAGACCACCCTCGAACCAGGAGGGGCCGGACGAGGAAAGCCATTCCGATCGGCAAGCCCATGTCATCGGGATGATGGTGGGCACGGCCCTGATGTTCATCGGCTTCCTCGACGTGTTTTTGTCGATCAGCGGTGGATTCGAAATCAACGTCGTGCCCCTCTTAATCTACTTCGGCGGCATCGCGGTCTGGGCGAATGCCGTGGTGGAAAACCCGACGATCCGCTATTCCCTCATGGCAGGCGCTGTCCTGATCAGCCTGGCCTTTTTCCACTATGGCGAGGTGCTGTTCTGGCACAAACAAGTCGTCTTCTGGTCTACCGTCGCGGTGGTCATGTATTTCATGTTTAAAGACACCAAGCCGATGACCTGAATGGTCCCTGGTGGCGCCTCTACCCACACGCGCCCTCCCCGCCCGATGACCATCGCCGTCATCATCCCGGTTCTGAACGAAGCCCTCTGTATCAGGCAGACACTCGCCAGCACTGCCACGCTCGGATTCGACGACCTCGTCATCGTCGACGGAGGCAGTACCGATACCACCCGTGCGATCGTGGAATCATTCGCCGGGCCGGTTTCCTCTCCCTTGGAGCACAGCCCGGCACCATCCACCCCGGCCCCCATTCGCCTGCTGACGGCGCCGACCGGACGCGCACGCCAACTCAATGCAGGAGCCATCGCCACCGGTTGCGACGTCCTCCTGTTCCTGCATGCCGATACGCAGCTTCCGCCGAATGCCCGGCAGGCCGTCTCGACAGCCTTGTCCAACCAGGCCTGCGTCGGCGGACGATTTAATGTGCGCTTTGACTCTTCCTGCCTCACGGCACGCGTTGTCGCCGGCCTGATGAATGTGCGATCCCGCCTCAGCGGCATTGCCACCGGCGACCAGGCTATCTTCGTGCGGCGCAAGGTCTTCGAGGACATAGGCGGGTTTGCCGAGATCCCCTTGATGGAAGATATCGAGTTCACGCGTCGGATGAAACGAGCCGGGGCGGTCGCGCCCCTGCATGATACGGTCGTAACCGCCTTTCGCCGTTGGGAGCAACAGGGCCCGCTGCGCACAATTCTGTTGATGTGGACCCTTCGCTTCCTGTACTGGATCGGGGTGAGCCCGCATCGACTTCAACATGTCTACAGGATGGTGAGATAAATCCATGACTGCACGACCCTCGAACCGTCAACCACCCGCCTCGGCAGCCCTGGTGATCTTTGCGAAAGCCCCGATACCGGGACAGGTCAAAACCAGACTCTGCCCCGCGCTGACCGAAGACGAGGCCGCAACCCTGCACGGCAGTTTTGTGCTTGATACGCTCGAACGGACGAAGGCCGCCGTCACCAAATTCAAGCTTCCGGTCGATCGCTACCTGGCCTGCGCCCCGTCAAGCGCCCATGTCTTTTTCAGAATCATGGAGGCTCGCCACGGTGTCACCCTGTTGGACCAGGAAGGCGAGGACCTGGGAATGCGGATGCGACAGGCGTTCAACACGTTGTGTACCCGTGGCTACCGGCGGGTCTGCTTAGTGGGCACCGACGTTCCCTCGCTGCCCTTGACCCACTATCGCGATGCCGTCGAATTACTCTCTCGCCATGATCTGGTGTTGGGGCCGGCACAGGACGGCGGCTACTACCTGATCGGGATGACGACGCCTCATCCTCACCTGTTCGAGGGCATGCCCTGGTCGACGGATCAGGTGTCGGCGCTTACGCAACAGAAGGCGAAGGCAGAGGGGCTCAACGTCGCGCTACTGCCGGCCTGGAACGATGTCGATACCATCGACGACCTCCAGCACCTGATCGAGGACTGCGCGGCGGATAAGACACGCCCCAAACAAGAGCGCGTCTATTCAATGCGAACCGCTGGCGCCCTGGAATTACTCGCCAAACGGCTTCGAACACGCCAGACATAAGGGAGCTTCCCATGCCCAACCACGTTGCCCTCATCACCGGCGGAGCCAAAGGCATCGGCCGTGCCATTGCATTGGATCTCGCCGGCCAAGGCTGGTCTGTCGCCATTTGTTACCGCACCAGCGCCGCGGCCGCCCAGGAGACCAGCGCCGCGATTGCGGCCCTTGGCGGCCAAGCCCTGGCCGTGCAGTGCGACGTCGCTGATCCGCAGGCGGCACAGCGGTTGGTCTCGCAGGTCGAAACACAGTGGGGACAAATTGATGCGCTCATCAACGGAGCCGGCCCCTATCACCGTGTGAACCTCTTTGATGAGACCACGGCAGGGTGGCAGGAGATGTTCAACGGAAACCTGCACCCGATTTTTTACCTCGGGCAAGCCGTCGCGCCGGGAATGAAGGCGCGGAGACACGGGCGCATCATCAACTTCAGCATGGCCAATGCCGACCAAATGGTGGCTCAGCCGGAAGTGACTGGGCATTATATCGCCAAGGCCGGGGTCCTGATCCTCACGCGCACATTGGCCAAATTGCTCGCACCCTATGGGATCACGGTCAACGCCATCTCTCCTGGTTTCATTGATTCAGGGAGCGCGCCACCGGAGGAGCTGGCTGGCGTGGTCAAACGGATTCCTGCCGGATACGTCGGAAGCGTGGGGGATACGGTCGGCGCCGTCCGATACTTACTGAGCGAGGACGCGCGCTATGTGAACGGCGCCAACCTGCATCTCAGCGGGGGGTGGGGTATTTAACGGTGCGTCGCCGTCATTTGGCGAAAAAGAGAATGGCCCCAATGACCGCTGCCATGGCATAACTCTTGGGGTCCTTCACGGCAAACACCACGGGATCGTCGTCCATTCGGTTCCGATAGGCCAGCATCCAGACCCGGCTGATCCAATACAACATCACCGGACATACCAGCCACAACACATCGGCATGTGTGTACAGCAGCAGCACTTCTTTACTGCTGATATAGAGCGCCAGCACCAACACCGCCAGGAGTCCGCTGGCCGTTCCGATACTCGAAATGTGCTCCAGATCCGTCACCCAGTACCCGCGCCCATGCAACCCCTTTCCTTCGGCTTGGCTCATGAGTCGCAACTCGGTGAACCGCTTCACCAACGCCAGGCTCAGAAACAAGAACAGCGAGAACGTCAACAACCAATGCGACGGCGGGACACCGGTCGCAGCCCCGCCGCCGTAGACACGCACGGTATAGAGCTGCGCCAGGACAATCACATCCAAAAGCACAAATTGCTTGAGATAAAACGAATAGCCGGTTGTCAGCGCCAAGTACCCAACCAGCACAAGCAGAAACAACCGGGGAAGCGCAAAGGCCAGCAGGACACCGCCGAGGAGACAGGCTGCGGCCAGGGCAAGACCGAAGGGAATCGAGAGACTACCGGAAGCAAACGGGCGGTTTCGTTTGCGCGGATGCCGGCGATCGGACTCCAGATCGAGGCAATCGTTGACGATATACACCGAGGAGGCACACAAACTGAAAGAGAAAAAGGCCAAACCCGCCTGCAGCAACAACCGACCATTGGTCAGTTGATGGGAGGCAATCACCGGCACAAACACCAGCACATTCTTTGCCCACTGGTGAACACGCAACGCCTTCGCGACTTGCTTTACCCATCTGACCGGCGTACCGAACACGCGGCTGACCGTCGTCAGCGTACGGGCACGGCTGACGACGCCGGCCGACGCATTGACCACGATCGCCTCGCTGGCCTCGGCCCACACAGGAAAATCTGCCGTGGAATTCCCGGCGTAGGCAAACCGGCGGGTAC
>ERZ1645185.802-NODE-802-length-13261-cov-6.028245_pt1 | contig 13261 bp, 13 predicted proteins | sample MGYA00575351_ERZ1645185 | MGnify/ENA primary metagenome ERZ1645185 (study PRJEB40838, sample SAMN11284767) | freshwater sediment metagenome | isolation source: river sediment | host: Sediment | place: India: Jana village, Kanpur | collected 2015-12-17 ...
TGCGCCTGGCTGGCGCCGCAATGCGAGGCGGCCGGCGTGGAAATCTACCCCGGCTTTGCGGCCTCGGAAATCCTCTACGATGACGCCGGTGCGGTCTGTGGCGTGCGCATCGGCGATATGGGAGTGGCCAAGGACGGTTCGCACAAACCGACCTACACCCAGGGCATAGACATCAAGGCCAAAACCACAGTGCTCGGGGAAGGCGCGCGCGGCCACCTGAGCAAGCAGCTGATCGCCCGTTTCAAGCTCGATGCCGACTGCGATCCGCAGAGTTATTCGATCGGCATCAAGGAATTGTGGCAGGTGCGCGAAGGGGTCTGCGAGCCAGGCAAAATTGTGCACTCCATGGGTTGGCCGGCCGACCCGCATACTTACGGCGGCAGCTTCCTGTATCACTTGGACAACAACCGCATCGCGCTCGGCTACGTGTCCGGCCTGGATTACAGCGACCCGAGTTACCAGCCGTATGAAGCCTTCCAGCAATGGAAAAACCACCCGTCGGTTAAATCCCTATTGGAAGGCGGCACGATTCTTTCCGCCGGTGCGCGTGCCATCGTCACCGGCGGCTACCAGAGCCTGCCGAACGTGGAAATGCCCGGTGCCTTGCTGATCGGCTGTTCGGCCGGCTTGCTCAACGTGCCGAAGATCAAGGGTGTGCACCAGGCGATCCGCTCGGGCATGCTGGCTGCCGAACACCTGGCCGCCAACAACGATTCAGCCGGCTGGAACGCCAGGCTGCGCGCATCAAAGGTGGTCGCTGAATTGAAGAAAGTGCGCAACGTGAAGCCCGGCTTCAAGAAGGGGCGGCTGTTCGGCCTGCTCAATGCCGGCTGGGAAACCCTCACCGGCGGCCTGTCACCGTGGACGCTGAAGGTCACGGCCGATTGGTCGAGCCTGAAAAAACTGTCGGAAGCCGAAAGCCCGGTCCGCGATTACGTGGAACGCACCCTGGCCCCGCGTGACCGGCTGGCCGGCGTGTATTTCGCCGCCACCGAGCACGATGAAGACCAGCCGGTGCACCTGCAGGTCGCCGACACCGACATCTGCATCACGAAATGCGCCGAGGAATACGGCAACCCGTGCACGCGCTTCTGCCCGGCCGGGGTGTATGAAATCACCCAGGACGACGCCGGCAAGCGCCTGCAGATAAACGCCGCCAACTGCGTGCACTGCAAGACCTGCGACATCAAGGATCCGTACCAGATCATCAACTGGGTCACGCCGGAAGGCGGCGCCGGGCCGAATTACCAGAACCTTTAAGGATACTTATGCTTGCCCTCGTTTCCGTCGCCGCCGCCCATCCGCTGGATGAAGACCTGGTTCCGCTGTCGGCCGCGCTGGACGCCGCCGGCATCTCGCACCGCATCGTGTATTGGGATGACGCGTTCGTTAACTGGGCGTCGTTCTCGGCCGCCGTGATCCGCTCGCCCTGGGACTACATCGACAAACTGCCGGAATTCCTGGCCTGGGCCGCACGTGTTTCAGAACAGACGGTTTTGCTCAATCCGCTGAATGTGATCGAGAGCAACACCGACAAGCACTACCTGGATGTGCTGGCCAAGCAGGGCATAGCCACTGTGCCGAGCCGCTTCATCGAGCCCGAGCAGCATGCCGAAGACGGCCTGAAGGCGTTCCTGGATGAATTCGCGCACGCCGAATTCGTGGTCAAGCCGGCCGTCGGTGCCGGCTCGAAAGACGCCCAACGTTACGGCCGCGAAGAACCGGAAGCGGCGCTGATGCACATCAAGCGCCTGCAGCTGAAGAACCGCAGCACCTTGCTGCAGCCGTACCTGAGCCGTGTCGATGAAGCCGGCGAGACCGCCCTGCTGTTCTTCAACGGCGTGTATTCGCACGCCATCCGCAAAGGCCCGCTGCTCAAGCGCAACGAGGGCCCGACCGAAAAGCTGTTCGCACCGGAACAGATCGTCGCGCGTGCACCCAGCGACGACGAGCATGCCTTGGCGCGCCAGGTGGTGGGCGCCCTGCCTGGCCTGTTCCATCTGGATGCACCGCTGGCCTATGCGCGCATCGACCTGCTGCGCGATGAAGACGGCAGGCCGTGCCTGCTGGAACTGGAGCTGACCGAGCCCTCGCTGTTCTTCAACACCGCCGATGGTGCCGCCGAACGCTTCGTGACGGCGCTGAAGGCCCGCATAAGTCTTTGATTCCAATTTCAGGTTTCGTACCGTTCGAGCCCGGTATCAGCATGTATGTCGTTGATTTCACGCTTTGCTCATGCCAAACGGCTGTTTGAAAAAGGGGATTTGCGCTAGAATAAGAGGCTGTTTTTTCCTTCAGATTCCCTTAGAGGCTGTGCAATGAAGATTCTGGTTGGTTACAAGCGCGTCGTGGATTACAACGTGCGCATACAGGTCAAGCCCGACGGTTCGGGCGTGATTACCGATGGCGTGAAACTGTCCGCCAATCCGTTCGACGACATCGCGCTGGAAGAAGCGCTGCGTCTGCGCGACAAGGGCTTGGCTACGGAAGTCGTTGTGGTGACCATGGGTTCGGCGGATAGCCAGGCGCACATCCGCAACGGCCTGGCGATGGGCGCCAACCGCGCCATCCATGTCGTCACCGACGCCGCCATCCAGCCATTGACCGCCGCCCGCGCGTTCCTGAAATTGATCGAAAAGGAACAGCCCGGTCTGGTCCTGATGGGCAAGCAGGCCATCGATGACGACGCCAGCCAGACCGGCCAGATGCTGGCCACGCTGTGGGGCCGTCCGCAGGCCACCTTCGCCAGCGCCATCGCGATCGAGGGCGGCACGGCACGGGTCACCCGCGAGGTGGACGCCGGGCTGGAAACCCTGGATGTCGACCTGCCTGCGGTGATCAGCGTCGACCTGCGGCTGAACGAGCCGCGCTTCATCAAGCTGCCCGACATCATGAAAGCCAAGAGCAAGCCGATGGAAACCGTCGCGCTGGCCGATCTCGGCATCGAGCCCGCCGATCACCTGAGCGTCAGCCTGTACGCACCGCCCGCCAAACGCAGCAAGGGCGTGATGGTCAAGGATGTCGCAGAACTGGTCGCCGCCCTGAAGAACAAAGGATTAGTGTCATGAGCCGTGCATTGATCATCGCCGAACACCTGAACGGGCGACTCAACAGCGCCACCGCGCGCTGCGTGTCCTGCGCCACGGCGTTCAACGCCGCCTCGATCGACGTGCTGGTGCTGTCCGACGCGCCGCAGGCCGTCGCCGAACAGGCCGCGAAACTGTCCGGCGTCGCGAAAGTCATCTGCGTGCAGAATGCCGCCAACGGCCATGCCATCGCGCAGGTGCTGGCGCCGCAGATCGCCGACATCGCCAAGGCCTATACCCATGTGTTCGGCCCGTCGACCACCTTCGGCAAGGACCTGATGCCGTGCATCGCGGCCCTGCTCGGCGTGGCGCAGGTTTCCGATCTGATGAGCGTGGAATCCAGCCACAGCTTCAAGCGTCCGATCTACGCCGGCAATGCCATCATCACCGTCAATGCCCCGGCCGACCGGACCGTGGTCGCCACCGTGCGTACCGCGTCCTGGCCCGCCGCCGGGATGGACGGCAGCGCCGCGATCGAAACGGCATCGGTTTCCGCCGAACTGCCCACACATACCCGGTTCGTGTCCCTGCAACAGGGCAAGTCCGACCGCCCCGACCTGCAGAGCGCCAGCAAAGTGGTGTCCGGCGGACGCGCGCTCGGGTCAGCCGAAAACTTCGCCGTGGTCTATTCGCTGGCCGACAAACTCGGCGCCGCCGTCGGCGCTTCGCGCGCCGCGGTCGATGCCGGCTATGTCCCGAACGAACTGCAGGTCGGCCAGACCGGCAAGATCATCTCGCCGGATCTGTACATCGCGGCCGGCATCTCGGGCGCCATCCAGCACCTGACCGGCATCAAGGACGCAGGCACCATCGTCGCGATCAACAAGGATTCCGAAGCGCCTATTTTCGAAGTGGCCGATTTCGGTCTGGTCGGCGATCTGTTCCAGATTCTGCCGGAGCTGGAAAAAGCGCTTTGACATAACTGATATACCTGCCTATGAAAACGGCCCGCGAGGGCCGTTTTTGTTTTGCCGTCAATGTCGGACGCTGAGCCCCCTACAACAGCGGCACGCCGGTTTTTGATTGCACTTCCTCAATTGAAACATCCGGTGCGAGCTCAATCAACTTCAAGCCGGCTTCGGTGACGTCGAACACGCCGAGTTCGGTGATGATGCGGTTGACCACGCCAAGGCCGGTCAGCGGCAGGGTGCATTCCGGCAGGATCTTCGGTGAACCGTCCTTTGCGGCGTGTTCCATCAGCACCACCACGCGCTGCACGCCGGCCACCAGATCCATCGCGCCGCCCATGCCTTTCACCATCTTGCCGGGCACCATCCAGTTGGCCAGGTCACCTTTGTCGGTCACCTGCATGGCACCGAGAATGGCTAAATTGATATGCCCGCCACGGATCATCGCGAACGAATCGTGGCTGCCGAAATAGCTGGCGCCGAGGCGCGCGGTCACCGTCTGTTTGCCGGCGTTGATCAGGTCGGCGTCCACTTCATCTTCGGTCGGGAACGGACCGATGCCGAGCAGGCCGTTTTCGCTCTGCAGCCAGACATCCATGCCGTCCGGAATATGGTTGGCCACCAGGGTCGGCAGACCGATGCCCAGGTTCACATAGGCGCCGTCGGTCAGTTCCTGGGCGGCGCGTTTCGCCATGTCATCACGGGTCCAAGCCATGCCGTTCTCCTTATGCCGTGCGCACGGTGCGTTGTTCAATGTGTTTTTCGGGCGTGGCATTCAATACGATGCGGTCGACGTAGATGCCGGGCGTATGCACGCCATCCGGATCCAGTTCGCCCAGCGCGACGATTTCCTCGACCTCGGCGACGCAGATCCTGCCGGCCATGGCCACCGCCGGATTGAAATTGCGCGCGGTCTTGCGGTACACCAGATTGCCGGCCGGGTCGGCCTTCCAGGCCTTCACCAGCGACACATCGGCGTGCAGCGCGGTTTCCAGCACATAGTGTTTGCCGTCGAATTCGCGGGTTTCCTTGCCCTCGGCCACGATGGTGCCGAAGCCGGTGCGGGTGAAGAAGGCCGGGATGCCGGAACCGCCGGCGCGCAGGCGTTCGGCCAGCGTGCCCTGCGGGTTGAATTCCAGCTCGAGCTCGCCGGACAGGTACTGCCGTTCGAACTCCTTGTTCTCGCCCACGTACGACGAGATCATTTTCCGGATCTGGCGGGTGTTGAGCAGCATGCCCAGGCCGATGCCGTCCACGCCGGCGTTGTTGGAGATGGCGGTCAAGCCGCTTTTGCCGCTGTCGCGCAGGGCGAGGATCAGGGCTTCGGGTATGCCGCACAGGCCGAAACCGCCGACCGCGATGGTCTGGCCGTCGCTCAGGATGCCGTCCAGGGCGGCGGCGGCGCTGTCATAGATTTTATTTTTCATGTGGGAACCCTCAACACCAGCGCACAGTATCAATCGGCCAAGGCCTGTTGAATATCGGACCAAAGGTCAGTGACGTCTTCCACGCCGACGCTCAGGCGCACCAGATTGCCGGTGACGCCCAGGGCTTCGCGGCGCTCGACAGGCACCGAGGCGTGGGTCATCACTGCCGGGTGGTTGGCCAGGCTTTCCACGCCGCCGAGCGACTCGGCGCAGGTGAACAGCTGCATGCGTTCCATGAAGCGCTTGGCCTCCGGAAAGCCGCCCTTCAGCCAGACGCTGACCATGCCGCCGAAGCCGTGCATCTGGGTTTTGGCGAGTGCATGCTGCGGGTGCGAGGCCAGGCCCGGATAAGCCACTTTCTGCACGGCCGGGTGCGCTTCCAGACGCTCGGCGATGAACTGGGCGTTCTCGCAATGCGCCTTCATGCGCAGGTGCAGGGTCTTCAGGCCGCGCAGGGCCAGGAAACTGTCGAACGGGCCTTGGATGCCGCCCACCGCGTTCTGCAGGAAAGTCATCTGCTCGGCCAGTTCCGGCGAGTTCACCACCACCATCCCGCCGACGATGTCGGAGTGACCGTTCAGGTATTTGGTGGCCGAATGCATGACCAGATCGGCGCCGAGTTCAAGCGGACGCTGCAGGATCGGCGAACAGAAGGTGTTGTCGACCGCCAGCAGCAGGCCGTTGGCTTTGGCGAACGCCGACAGGCGCGCGATATCGACCAGTTTCAGCAGCGGGTTGGTCGGGGTTTCGCACCAGATCATTTTGGTGTCCGGCCGCAGTGCGGCCTGCACGGCATCCAGGTCGTTCAGGTCGACGAAACTGAAATCGAGGCCGGCCGAACGCCGGCGCACGCGTTCGAACAGGCGGTAGGTTCCGCCGTATACGTCGTCCATGCAGATCACATGCGATCCGGCGTCGAGCATTTCCAGCACCGTCGAGGTGGCCGCCAGGCCGGACGCGAACGCGTAGCCGTGCGTGCCGGACTCCAGCGCCGCCACGCAGCGCTCGTAGGCGAACCGGGTCGGGTTGTGGCTGCGCGAATACTCAAAGCCCTGATGCTGTCCCGGACTGGCCTGCGCGTAGGTCGAGGTCGCGTAGATCGGCACCATCACCGCGCCGGTGGATGGATCGGGCGACTGCCCGGCATGGATGGCCTTGGTGCCCAATCCGTGGTTCTTGCTGTTGCTCATGGCTTTCCTTTATTGCACGCGTCGGCGCAGGTAATTCAGTAAATCGATGCGGGTGATCAGGCCGAGGAATTTCGCGCCGTCCATGACGATCGCCACCTTGCCGGCGTCGAACACCGGCATCAGGGCTTCCATCGGCGCGGACACGTCCAGCACTTCCAGGTCGCGCACCATGGCGGTACCGACCAGGTCCTTGAAACGCTCATGGTCGGCGTGTACATGCATCAGCACGTCGGACTCGTCGACGATGCCGACGATCTTCTCGTCGTCCATCACCGGCAGCTGCGAGACGTCGTACATCTTCATGCGCTGGTAGGCCACGGTCAGGGTGTCGCCCGGGCCGACCACCACCGTATCGCGCTTGGCGTACGGACGCAGGATCAGGTCGGACAGGTCGCCCCTGGCCTCACGGTCGAGGAAGCCGTTGTCGAGCATCCAGTAATCGTTGTACATCTTGGACAGGTATTTGTTGCCGGTGTCGCAGACGAACACCACCACCTTCTTCGGCACGGTCTGTTCCCGGCAGTATTTCAAGGCGGCGGCCAGTAACGTGCCTGACGACGAACCGCCGAGCACGCCCTCCTTGACCAGCAGTTCGCGGCCGGCATGGAAGCTCTCCTTGTCGGTAATGGCATAGGCTTTTTTCACGCGCGAGAAATCGGAGATGTCCGGCAGGAAGTCCTCGCCGATGCCTTCCACCATCCACGAGCCGGATTTGGTGCTGAGCACGCCTTCGTTGATGTACTGGGTCAGGATCGAACCGACCGGATCGGCCAGGATCAGTTCGACGTGCGGCGCTGCCTTGGCGAAGAAACGCGACAGGCCGGTCATGGTGCCTGAGCTGCCGCAACCGAACACGATGGCGTCCATGTCGTGCGCCATCTGCTCCCATATTTCCGGACCGGTGCCGGTTTCATGCGCCAGGGGGTTGTCCGGATTGCCGAACTGGTTGATGAAATAAGCGCCCGGGGTTTCGCGCGCGATGCGTTCGGCCATGTCCTGGTAATACTCGGGATGGCCCTTGGCGACATCGGAGCGGGTCAGGATGACATCGGCGCCCATGGCGCGCAGGTTGAAGATCTTTTCACGGCTCATTTTGTCCGGGACCACCAGCAGCAGCTTGTAGCCCTTCTGCTGCGCCACCAACGCCAGGCCGATGCCGGTATTGCCGGCCGTGCCTTCGATCAGGGTATCGCCCGGTTTTATTTTTCCGGCCCGTTCGGCCGATTCGATCATCGACACACCGATGCGGTCCTTGATCGAACCGCCCGGATTCATGCATTCGAGTTTCAGGTACAGGCTGCAGAGACCGGTGTCGAGATGCTGGGCTTTTACGACGGGCGTGTGCCCAATCAACTCAAGGACGCTTTGGTGGATGCTCATAGAAACCACTAGGGATTAAATCGTGTCCATTCTAGCAGTTTGGGCGTGCATAAAGTTCAGGCAACGGCCGTCTACGGGGAAGCCGGCCGTTGCCAGGCGGGGTTGCATGCGTTCAATTGCTGCTGTCCCGCAGCATACGGGTCAGCCGGTCTTTGGCCATGAGTTTCTCCCGCTTCATGCGGGTCAGGGTCAGGTCATCGATGGGCAACACGCCCAGTTCGGCGTCGGTGACTTTCTTGTCGAGCTTCTGATGGTAGTAATACAGCTGCCGGAATGAACTGTCGGCTGCCATCATCGAATCCAGCGCTTGCTTTGGTTGACCTTCAAACATCGCATTCTCCCGGTGAAAAACAAAACCCCAGCAGGGCTGGGGTTCAAGGCATCGCGCTTGCATCATGGGCGCCGGACTTGCCGCATGGCGCGGACAGAAATCCGAAGGCTGCATCAGGACGAGGTGATGTGCAATCGCGCATGGTTCAAGCTCTCTCAATCCACGCACTGGAAAAGTTCCGCACATGGAATATAAAAACTACGCCTGTCTTTTTGCGCCCGCAACTGTTTTTTTATCCATATGATTTATATGGACTTATTGCGTCAATTCGGCCCATGTTTGGTATTGGGGAGGATTTCCCAGACATTTCAAGCGGTTGGCCCGCCATGGCAATCCGACCTGAAGACATATCATGCTGATAACTCAGCTATTTCTGGATTATTTCGATACGGCGATTTTGCGCACGGCCGGTTTTGCTCTGATTGGAGGCAACGGGCTTGGCAGAACCCATGCCCTTGGCGCTGAGCTTGGCGGCCGGAACGCCGGCCGATTTCAACAGCGCAAGCACCGCATCCGCGCGTTTTCTGGAGAACTGCAGGTTGGTTGGCTCCATCCCGATGGCATCCAGATGGCCTTCAACAGACCACGCCTTGCCGGACGCGGTGAGCTTTTTCGACAATGTCCTCAGTGCGTCCTTGGCCACCGGCGTCAGCGCGGCCTTGCCGGGTTCAAAGGCGGTTCCTGACACGGTATAGACCGTCTTGCCGGCGCTGACACGGCGCTTGAGCACGTCATCGGGGGCGCTCATCTGCGCCGACAGCTCTTCCTCCAGACGGGCCAGCTCCGCTTCTTTCGCTTTGGCCTCGGCCACACGCCTGCTCTGTTCATCGGACGCCGTACCTGGCGCGGCCAGGGCCGGACCGGCGACGGGGCCCGATTCCGGATCAGTGCTCAGCAGTTGCTCCTCCTCGCGCGCCAGCGCCTGCAGCCGGAGGCGCTCCGCTTCCTTGCGGGCCAGCGCCGCATCGCGGCGCGCGGCCTCCACCATGATCGCGTCACGTTCGCGGTCGAGCTGTACCAGCTGATCCTTGAGCTGGCTGGCCTTGACGGCATAGTCAGCGGTCCTGACCAGCACCCGTGCATCTTCAAGCGCCGACTGCCGGTCGCGCGGCCGAACCGCCTGCACCCGCTCCAGCGCCTGCCGCGCCTGCAGCCTTTCCAGCGCAGCCGGGTTGCCGTCACGCGATTCCCGATCCAATGCATCAAGTTCCAGCGTGAGCTGCGTCACAGATTGCGGTATGGGATCTTCCGCGGCACGGACGGACAGCGTGGCGCATGCCAATGCCAGCATCAGCCACAGCCTGATCATGGCTTCTCCCCGTTTTCGCCCAGCAGCAGCTCGCGGCGCAGGCGCGCGTTCTGTGCGGTCTTCTCCTCAACCGCTTCCTTCAAGCGGATGTAACGCGCCTGATTGGCCGACAGCTCGGCGAAGCGGATGGCCCGCAGGGCCTGGCGCTCCGCCTCCTTGCCTTTGCGCCTGGCGAGCAGCGCGCGAGCGTCCGCCAGCGCCGCATCGGCCAAAGCCAAGCTGTCCGGCGCGAGCGCCGGAGCACCGGCTTCATGGGAGGCCTCGATGGCCCGTTCCGCCCTGTCGATCTGTTCCGGCGGCGCGATCGATGCGCCACTCTGCGCCTGGGCCGCGCCAAGACAGAGAAAAAGTGCCACACTGAGCGGGTACGGAAGTCTTTGGTACAATCTACAATCCATGCAGGCGGCCATGCGGCCTCGATGCTCAAGTGTACATAAAAACGCGTCTTGTGAATAAATTAAAAGGGGAATTATGGATATCGGTTATTTTCTGAAATTGATGAGGGAGAAAAACGCCTCGGATATGTTTTTGACGACCGGCGCCCCCGTATACATCAAAGTCGAAGGCAAACTCTACCCGCTCGGCAACAGCGGCCTGCCAACCGGCATGGTGAAGAAAATCGCCGCGTCGCTGATGGATGAAGACCGCCTGGCCGTGTTCGAAAGGGAACTTGAATACAACATGGCGCTGTCCCTGAAGGAAGCCGGCCGGTTCCGCATCAACTGCTTCAAGCAGCGCGGCGAAATCGCCATGGTCATCCGCGCCATCAAAAGCGAGATCCCGAGCATCGAACAGCTGCAGCTGCCGGCGATCCTGAAGGACATCATCAACGAACCGCGCGGCCTGGTGCTGGTGGTCGGCTCGACCGGTTCCGGCAAGTCCACCGCGCTGGCCTCGATGATCGACCACCGCAACGAAACCCAGACCGGCCACATCCTGACCATCGAGGATCCGATCGAATTCCTGCACCGCCACAAGAAATCCATCGTCAACCAGCGCGAGGTCGGCCTCGACACGCACGCCTTCCACAACGCCCTGAAGAACGCCATGCGCGAGGCGCCGGACGTCATCCTGATCGGCGAGATCCTGGACACCACCACCATGGAGGCGGCCATCGCCTTCGCGGAAACCGGCCATCTGTGCCTGGCCACCCTGCACTCCAACAACGCCGACCAGACCCTGGAGCGCATCCTCAACTTCTTCCCGGAAGCGGCGCACAAGAACATCCTGATGAACCTGGCGCTGAACCTGAAGGCGGTCATCTCGCTGCGCCTGGTGATCGGCGTCGACGGCCGCCGGATGCCGGCCACCGAAGTGCTGATCAACACCCCGATGATCCGCGACCTGATCCGCCGCGGCGAGGTCCATGAGGTCAAGGAAGCCATGGACAAAAGCCTGGAGGAAGGCATGCACACCTTCGACCAGTCCCTGTTCAAACTGTTCAAGGAAGGCAAGGTCGAACTCGAGGAAGTCCTGCGCAATGCCGATTCACGCGATGGCCTGTCCCTGAAAATCCGCCTATCGGAAGGCGCCGACGCCGAACACGATCCGTACGGCGACCTGTACAGCCAACACTGAAGGAAAGCCCGCGCAAGCGGGCCTTCTTTATCGCATCACCCGTCGAGCCGGAACTCGGCCGGCGTATCCGGCTGGCGGCCCGGATGCGCCCGCACGAAAGCGGGCAGCACCAGGCAGTTGTCGACGATGCGCATGACGGTCGGATACTGGGCCATGTCCAGGCCAAAGCGGTCGGCGGCGAACACATGCGGCACCAGGCAGCATTCGGCCATGCCCGGCGCCGAGCCGGCCGCGAACGCGCCGGTCAGCGGGCTGTCGGCCAGTTGCCGTTCGACATTGGCGAAGTTGATCGCCAGCCAGTGCCGGACCCAGGCGCTCTTGGCGTCGTTGTCGAAGCCATGCAGGTGCTCGAGATGCTGCAGCACGCGCAGGTTCATCAGCGGTTGGCCTTCGGAGGCGATGTACAGCGCGATGCCGCGCACCCAGGCGCGGTCCAGCGGTTCGGTTGGCAGCAGCGGATGCACCGGAAACACTTCATCGAGGTATTCCAGGATCGCCAGGCTCTGGCCGATGGCGTTGCCGTCATGCACAAGTGTCGGCACCAGCGACTGCGGATTGATCACCCGGTAGTCTTCGGCATGCTGCTGGCCGCCGCCTTCCAGCAGGTGCACCGGCTCGATGGCGTAGTCAAGGCCCTTCAGATTGAGCGCGATGCGGGCGCGGTAACTTGCGCTGGAACGCCAGTAATGATGCAGGGTCAGGGACGCGGCGGTCATGCTCAGGCTCCGCTATAGGGCGTGATTTTCTGCTCGATGGCGCCGAACAGGCTGTCGCCGTCGCCGCCCAGCATCTCGATGCGCACCACGTCGCCGAATTTCATGAACGGCGTGCTCGGTTTGCCGTCGCGCAGGGTTTCCACCGTGCGCAGCTCGGCGAAGCAGGATGCGCCAAGCGAGGTGTCTTCATTGGCCACCGTGCCGGAACCGACCACCGTGCCGGCACTGAGCGGCCTGGTCTTGGCGGCGTGCGCGATCAGCTGGGCGAAGTTGAACTGCATGTCGACGCCCGCCTCCGGCGCGCCGAACCAGCGGCCGTTGATATGGGTCAGCAGCGGCAGGTGCACCTTGCTGTCCTGCCAGGCGGCGCCCAACTCATCGGGCGTGACGAACACCGGGCTCAGGCTGGAACGCGGCTTGGACTGCAGGAAGCCGAAGCCCTTGGCCAGTTCACCGGGAATCAGGTTGCGCAGCGAGACGTCATTGATCAGGCCGATCAGCTGGATGTGCCCGGCGGCCTGCCCGGGCGAAACCGCCATCGGCACGTCGTCGGTGACCACCACGATTTCGGCCTCCAGGTCGATGCCGTATTCCTCGCTGGACACCAGCACCGGATCGCGTGGGCCGCAGAATCCGGCCGATACCGCCTGGTACATCAGCGGATCGGTGTAGAAGCTTTCAGGCACCTCGGCGCCGCGCGCCTTGCGTACGCGGGCCACGTGCGGCAGGTAGGCGCTGCCGTCGACGAACTCGTAGGCGCGCGGCAGCGGCGCGGCCAGCGCAGCCATGTCCAGCGCGAACACGTCCTCGGCATCGATGGTTTCGACATTGCCGTGGTTCAGCGCTTCATACACGCGGTTCAGGCGCGGCGCGGCGGCGTGCCAGTCCTCCAGCGCTTTCTGCAGGGTCGGCGCGATGCCCGGCACGGTCACGGCGCGGCTGAGGTCTTTCGATACCACGATCAGCGTGCCGTCACGGCCGCCTTGTTTCAATGACGCTAGTTTCATCGGTTCATCCTGTTATGGGGTGAAATGCTTCTGAAGACCCTGCCAGCAACGGTGGTATTCTTGCTGACGGCTGCCGCATTGCAAGGCCTGCGCGGTCGGTGCGAACACCGCACGGGTTTCGAACATGAACGCCATGGTTCCGGTGATCACGTCCGGCCTGCTCAGGTCGGCGGCGCTGGCCTTGTCGAAGGTGGCGGCGTCCGGGCCATGTCCGGTCATCGCGTTGTGCAGCGAGGCGCCGCCCGGCAGGAAGCCGTCGGCCTTGGCGTCATACACGCCGTGGATCAGGCCCATGAACTCGCTGGCGATGTTGCGGTGGAACCAGGGCG
>ERZ1645185.803-NODE-803-length-13260-cov-15.091329_pt1 | contig 13260 bp, 12 predicted proteins | sample MGYA00575351_ERZ1645185 | MGnify/ENA primary metagenome ERZ1645185 (study PRJEB40838, sample SAMN11284767) | freshwater sediment metagenome | isolation source: river sediment | host: Sediment | place: India: Jana village, Kanpur | collected 2015-12-17 ...
GGCTGCTGCAGCCGCGCTTCGGCCAGCGCCAGCGCAAGCGCGTGTTCCGCCTGCTGGCGCATCCGCGCTTCCGCGCCGCGTTCGATTTCCTCGAGCTGCGCCTGGTCGCCTCCGAGTCGCATGCCGGGGATGTCGCGTTCTGGCGCGAGGCGCAGGCGCATCCGGCGGCCGCCATGGCCGCGGTGGACGCCGACGGGCACGCGGAGGGCGGCGACGCGGCCGATGCCGGCGATCCGTCCGCCCCGAAGAAGCGCCGCAAGCGGCGTCGCAAGCCGGCTGCCGACGCCCCGGCATGACCCGTGCCGCGATCGGGCTGGGGGGCAACCTCGGCGACGCCGCGACGACCCTGCGCCAGGCCATCGAGGCTCTCGGCGCGCTGCCCGGCACGCGCCTGCTGCGCGCCTCGCGGCTGTACCGCACGCCGGCCTGGGGACTGACCGCGCAGCCCGATTTCATCAACGCGGTCGCCGTGGTCGAGACCACGCTCGCGGCGATGGCGTTGCTTGAACACTTGCTCGCGATCGAACGCCGCTTCGGCCGCGTGCGCGTCGACGGCGAACGCTGGGGACCGCGCACCCTCGACCTCGACCTGCTGCTGCATGGCGAGGCGCAGCTCGATGTGCCGGGCCTGCAGCTGCCGCATCCGCGCCTGCACGAACGCGCCTTCGCCCTGGTGCCGCTGGTCGAGGCGTGGCCGGATGCGGTGATCCCCGGCATCGGCGGCGCGCAGGCCTGCCTCGACGCGATGGCGGGCGAGGGCATCGAGGCGTTACCTTAGCCGCCCCCGCGCACCGGAGCCCGCGATGAGTGCAGACCGCAAGCCCTGGACCGTGCCGATGCTCTCGGAGGCGCGCGAGGCGGGGCGCAAGCTGGTGATGCTCACCTGCTACGACGCCAGCTTCGCCCGCGTGCTCGACGACAACGGCGTCGATCTCATCCTGGTCGGGGATTCGCTGGGCATGGTCGTGCAGGGCCACGACTCGACCCTGCCGGTGCAGGTCGGCGACATCGCCTACCACGTCGCCGCGGTCGCGCGCGGCGCGCGGCGCGCGCTGAAGATCGCCGACCTCCCGTTCGGCGCCGACGCCACGCCGGAACAGGCGCATGCGGCGGCGGTCCGCTTCATCCAGGCCGGCGCGGCGATGGTCAAGCTGGAGGGTGCCGGCCACAAGCTGGAGATCATCCGCTACCTGGTCGATCGCGAGATCCCGGTGTGCGCGCACCTCGGCCTGACCCCGCAGTCGGTGCTGCGCTTCGGCGGCTTCAAGGTGCAGGGACGCGAGGAGGCCGCGGCCGCGCAATTGCGCGCCGATGCCCGGGCCGTGGCCGGGGCGGGCGCGGGCTTGCTGGTGCTGGAAGGCGTGCCCGCCGCGCTCGCGGCCGCGCTCACCGCGGCCAGCCCGATCCCGACCATCGGCATCGGCGCCGGTGCCGGCTGCGACGGCCAGGTGCTGGTGCTGCACGACCTGCTCGGCATCGACACGGGCCATCGCAAGCCGCGCTTCGTGCGCGATTTCCTGGCCAGCGGCGGCTCGATCGCCGGCGCGGTGCGCGCCTACGTCGATGCCGTCCGCGACGGCAGCTTCCCCGATGCCGGGCACAGCTACGCATGATCGCGATCCACCGGGAACTCGAGGCCCTGCGCGCGCAGGTGGGCGACTGGAAGCGCGCCGGCCTGCGCGTCGGCTTCGTGCCGACGATGGGCAACCTGCACGCCGGGCATCATTCGCTGGTCGCGCTTGCGCGCCGGCACGCCGACAGGGTGGTCGCCAGCGTGTTCGTGAACCCGACCCAGTTCGGGCCCCACGAGGATTTCTCGCGCTATCCGCGCACCCCCGGGCAGGATGCCGAAGGCCTGCAGGCGGCCGGTTGCGACGCGTTGTGGCTGCCGTCGGTGGAGACGATGTATCCCTACGGCCCGGAGCGCTGCGTGCGCATGCACGTGCCCGGCGTGACCGACACCCTGGAAGGCGCGCACCGTCCCGGCCACTTCGACGGCGTGGCCACGGTGGTGGCGCGCCTGTTCAACCAGGTGCAGGCCGATGTCGCCGCGTTCGGGCGCAAGGACTACCAGCAACTCGCGGTCATCCGCACCATGGTCCGCGACCTCGCGTTCCCGCTGGAGCTGCTCGCCGGCGACACCCTGCGCGAGGCCGACGGCCTGGCGATGAGCTCGCGCAACCAATATCTCTCGCCGGAAGAACGCGCCACCGGTCCGGTCATCTATCGCGTGCTGCTGGCGATGCGCGAGGCCACCCGTGCCGGCACGCCGCGCGCACGGGTCGAAGCCGAGGCCGACGCCGCCTTGCGCGCGGCCGGTTTCGAGCCCGATTACGCGGTCGTGCGGGCGCCGGATTTCAGCCTGCCCGGCGATGGCGAAGCCGGCCCGCGGGTGGCGCTGGTGGCCGCGCGGCTGGGGCGGACGCGGCTGATCGACAACCTGGAATTCGACGCCGGCTGAACGGGATCCATGCGATGTTGCGGCGCGCCATGCGCTGCCTATACTGCGCGCTGCCGGGCGCCAGCCCGCATCGTTCCCCCGGAGCCCACCCATGCAGCTGACCTTGCTCAAGGCCAAGATCCACCGCGCCACCGTCACCCACGCCGAACTTCACTACGAAGGCTCGTGCGCGATCGACGGCCGCCTGCTGGACATCTCCGGCATCCGCGAATACGAGCGGATCGAGCTCTACAACGTGAACAACGGCGAGCGCTTCGCGACCTACGCGATCCGCGGCGAGGAAGGCAGCGGCGTGATCTCGGTGAACGGCGCCGCCGCGCACAAGGCGCAGGTCGGCGACCTCGTGATCATCTGCGCCTACGGCCAGTGCGACGAAGCCGAGGCCGCCAGGTTCAAGCCCACCCTGGTGTACGTCGATCGCGACAACGCGATGACCCACACCAACCGTTCGATGCCGAAGCAGGCCGCATGAGCCCGGCGCTGGCCGGACTCGATGCCCACGCCCGGCGGCTCGCCGGGGCCAGCCTGCCCGACCTGATCGACGACGACCCGCGGCGCGCGCGCGATTTCTCGCTGCGGGTCGGCCCGCTGTACGCCAATTTCGCGCGCCAGCGCTACGACCGGCTCGCGCTGGACGCGCTGTTCGCGCTGGCCGAGGCGCGCGACCTGGCGGGCGCGATGCGGCGCCTGCTGGACGGCGATATCGTCAACCCCACTGAAGGCCGCGCCGCCCTGCACACCGCGCTGCGTGGCGATGCCTCGGATGCGCCGGCGGCGCGCGACGCGCGCCGGCAGGCGCTCGATGCGCAATGGCGGATGCGCGCGCTGGCCGATGCGCTGGCGGCGAGCGAGGTCACCGACATCGTCAGCATCGGCATCGGCGGCTCCGACCTCGGGCCGCGGCTGGTCGTCGATGCGCTGGCCACCCGCGACGCGCGCTTCCGCCTGCACTTCATCTCCAACGTCGATGGCAACGCGGCCGAGCGCGTGCTTGCCGGGCTGGATCCGGCGCGCACCGCGGCCATCGTCATCTCCAAGACCTTCGGCACCCAGGAAACCCTGCTCAATGGCGGCATCGTCCGCGCGTGGCTGGGCGACGACAGCCGCCTGTACGCGGTCAGCAGCAACCTCGAACGCGTCGCCGCGTTCGGCATCCCGCCGGAACGCACCCTGCCGATGTGGGATTGGGTCGGCGGTCGCTACTCGCTGTGGTCGGCGGTCGGCTTCCCGATCGCGCTGGCGCTGGGAATGCCGCGCTTCGAGGCGTTGCTGGAAGGCGCCGCGGCGATGGACCGGCATGCGCGCGACGCCGCTCCGCGCGAGAACCTCGCCGTGTGGCATGCGCTTACCGCCGTGTGGAACCGCAACGGGCTGCACGCCGCAGCGCAGGCGGTGCTGCCCTACGACGAACGCCTGCGCCTGCTGCCGGCCTATCTGCAGCAGTTGGTGATGGAGAGCCTCGGCAAGTCGGTGGCCCTCGACGGCGGCCCGCTGGCGGCGCAGACCGTGCCGGTGTGGTGGGGCGGTGCCGGCACCGACACCCAGCACAGCTTCTTCCAGGCCCTGCACCAGGGCACGCAGGTGGTGCCCGCCGACTTCATCGGCGTGCTCCAGGCCGACCATGCGCATGCGCGCAACCACGCGGCGCTGCTCGCGAACCTGTTGGCGCAGACCGAGGCGCTGGCGAACGGCCAGGACGCCGAGGATCCGCATCGCCGCTATCCCGGCGACCGCCCGAGCACGCTGCTGTTGCTCGACCGCCTGGACGCGCATGCGCTGGGCATGCTGGTCGCACTGTACGAACACAGCGTGTACCTGCAGTCGGTGCTGTGGGGCATCAACGCCTTCGACCAGTTCGGCGTCGAACTCGGCAAGCAGGTCGCCAGCCGCCTGTTGCCCGCGTTGCACGGCGAGGGCGAGGCCGACGACGTGGTGACCCGCGAACTGTTGCGGGAATTCAGTACGCGAGGCTGACCGGCAGGACGGACGGGCCCGGTGTGCACCGGGACCATCGGCGGCATGGATGCCGCCCATGAGCCTACATCGACGTATTCACGGCGTGTCCCGGAGTGAAGCGGGATCGTCCGGCCCAGCGACGACCACCCTCCGATCCTTTGCGTGTTGTTCGAGCGCCCATGCCACGTGCTCGCGCACGATGGGCGACGGATGCGCGCGACGCGCGCGCAGGGCCTCGACGACCTCCGGCGTGGTCGGGGCATTGCCCAGCGCCACCGCGAGGTTGCGCAGCCAGCGTTCGTGCCCGCTGCGGCGGATCGCGGAGCCTTCGGTGCGGCGCAGGAACTCGTCTTCGTCCCAGGCGAACAACGCGGCCAGCGTGGCCCGGTCGAGGTCGTTGCGTGCGCGGAAGTCGGCTTCGTCGGTGCGCCGCGCGAACTTGTTCCAGGGGCACGCCAGTTGGCAGTCGTCGCAACCGAAGATGCGGTTGCCGACCAGCGGGCGCAGTTCTTCGTCGATGCTGCCCGCGTGCTCGATGGTCAGGTAGCTGATGCAGCGCCGGGCGTCCACGCGGTGGGGCGCGATGATCGCGCCGGTCGGGCAGATGTCGATGCAGCGCGTGCAGGTCCCGCAATGCGCGCTGGCGGGCGGGTCGACCGGCAGCGGCAGGTCGACGAACAGTTCGCCGAGGAAGAACCAGCTGCCGCCGTCGCGATCGATCAGGCAACTGTGCTTGCCGATCCAGCCCAACCCGGCGTTGCGCGCGAGTGCGCGTTCCAGCACCGGCGCCGAATCGACGAACACGCGATGGCCGAACGGCCCGATGGTCGCCGCCACCGCATCCGCGAGGCGTTGCAGGCGGTGCCGCATGAGCTTGTGGTAATCACGACCGAGCGCATAGCGGGCCACGTAGGCGCGTTCACCGTCCTGCAGGTTGGCCCAGGCCGCCGCCTCGTCCTGGCCGTAGTCGAGGCCGACCGACACCACCCGCAGCGTGCCCGGCACCAGGGCCGCGGGCTGTTCCCGCAGCTCGCCGTGGCGCGCCATCCAGTCCATCGTCCCGTGCTGGCCCTGCGCCAGCCAGTCGCGCAGGTGGGCCACGTCGTCGCCGAGCTCGACGCCGGCGATGCCGACCCGCTGGAAACCGGCCTCGGTGGCGAGCGCGCGGATCCGCGCGGCCAGCGCGGCGGGGTCGGGAGGGGCGATCGGCATGCGTGCAGTATAGGTTCGCGTTCTAGAATCCCCGGATGCACAGCCCGCTCCCGCTGCACGACACCGCCACGCTGCGGCGCCTCGAAGCCCGCGGCATCGCGGCCTGCGATGGCGATGCCTTCGCCCTGATGGCGCGCGCCGGGCAGGCGGCCTGGCGCAGCGTGTTGCGGCACTGGCCGCGCGCGCACCGGCTGGTGGTGGCCTGCGGCCCGGGCAACAACGGCGGCGATGGCTACGTGCTCGCGCGGCATGCGCTGGAGGCCGGCCGCAGCGTGCGCGTGATCGTGCTATCGGAACCCGCGACCGACCTCGCCCGGCATGCCCGCGACGCGTTCGTCGCGGCGGGCGGCGACGTCGCACCGGGCAACGCGGCCTTGGGCGACGCCGACCTCATCGTCGACGCGCTGTTCGGGATCGGCCTGTCGCGTGCGCTCGACGGGGCCGCCGCGGCGTTGGTCGAATCGATCAACGCGCATCCGGCGCCGGTCCTCGCGCTGGACGTGCCGAGCGGCGTCGATGCCGATCGCGGCCATGCGCCGGGCGTGGCAGTCGTCGCCGACCGCACCCTGCAGTTCATCGCGCGCCACCGCGGCCTGCGTACCGGGAGCGCGCTCGACCATGCGGGCGAGCTCGAACTCGCCGGCCTCGACCTGCCGGATGCGGTGTTCGACGGCGTCGCGCCCGACGCGCTGGCCTGGCGCGCGGATGCCTTGCCCGCTTTCTTTCCGTTGCGCGCGCGCAACTCGCACAAGGGCCGTAACGGCCACGTGCTCTGCATCGGCGGCGATGCCGGCGGTGGCGGCGCGGTCCTGATGGCCGCGGAAGCCGCGCTACGCTGCGGTGCCGGGCTCGCCAGCGTGGCCACCCGCGCCGTGCATGTGCCGGGCGTGCTGGCGCGCCGCCCGGAAGTGATGGCGCATGCGGTGGAGGGCGTCGGCGACCTGCTGCCGACCCTGGCGCAGGCCGACGTGATCGCGATCGGGCCCGGCCTCGGGCGCCAGGCCTGGGGCCACGGCCTGCTGGCGGTCGTGCTGGGCCAATCGACGCCGCGCGTGGTCGATGCGGATGCCCTGAACCTGCTCGCCGCCAACCAGTGGACCTTGGCCGAAGGCGACATCGCCACCCCGCATCCCGGCGAGGCCGCCCGACTGCTCGGCGTCGATACCCCGACGGTCCAGCGCGACCGCTTCGCCGCCGTCGCTGCGTTGCAGGCACGGCTCGGCTGCACCGTGGTGCTGAAAGGTGCAGGCACCCTCATTGCGTCGGCAGGGGCACCGATTGCGGTGGTCTGCGCCGGCAATCCCGGCATGGCCACCGGCGGCATGGGCGACGTGCTGGCCGGCGCGATCGCGGCCCTGCGCGCGCAAGGCCTGCCGCCGCACGATGCCGCGGTCGCTGGTGCCTTGCTGCACGGCGCGGCGGGCGATGCCGCAGCCCGCGACGAGGGCGAACGCGGCCTGTTGCCCTCCGACCTGTTGCCCTGGCTGCGACGCCTTGCCAATCCGGTGCGGCGTTGAGCGGGGACGATGGCGTGCAGGTGACGCTGGCGCTGGCGGATGCCGCGGCGACCGAGGCGCTCGCGGCCCGGCTGGCCGCACACTTGCCGATGCGTGCCGTCGTCCATCTCCACGGCGACCTCGGCGCGGGCAAGTCGACCTTCGCCCGCGCAATGCTGCGCGCCCTCGGCGTGGCCGGGACCATCCGCAGCCCGACCTACACCCTGGTCGAGCCGTACGCGTTGCCCGGCGGCGGCCAGGCCCTGCACCTGGACCTGTACCGGATCGGCGATCCCGGCGAGCTGGAATTCCTCGGGCTCGACGAGGATTCCGCGCGCTTGTGGCTGGTGGAGTGGCCCGAGCGCGGTGCCGGGGGGCTGCCGGCGCCGGACCTGCGGGTGCAGCTGGCGGTGGCGGGCGAGGGCAGGCTGGCGCGGATCGAGTCGGGCTCACCCGCCGGCCAGGGATGGATCGACGCAGCGCACGTAGCCTGAGGCTTGCCGCACCTTGCTGCGGCCGGGCTGAGGAAAGTTCGGCAGGTTACGGATTATTAAGGGAAAACCGCTTGCATCATCGGCTGGCTGGTGCTTAACTCCCGGCCATGCGCGTCAAGGGGATCCGCGTCGAGCAGTTGCTGATGGCCGCCATGCTGGTGGCGGCGCTCTGCTGGAACCTCGCAAACGCCTCTGAAATCAAGCAGTTGCGCGTGGATGCGGGAGCCACCGGCACCCGGGCCGAAGTCCACCTGGACCGCCCCGGGGCCTACAAGGTCATCGAACTGCACAACCCCGAGCGGCTGGTCGTCGATTTCCCGGGCAGCCGCCTGGGGCGCAGCCTGGGCCTGCCGACACCGACCGGTGCGATCCGCGCGGTCCGCACCGGACAGCCCGAAGCCGGCACGGTCCGCGTGGTGTTCGACCTTGCGACCTCGACCCGGCCGCTGCCGCCACGGATCGAGGATGGGGTCGGCGGTCCGCGCCTGGTGCTGGAATGGCCGGGCGATGGCGATGCCGCGACGGCCGCGCGCGGACCCGTGCCGCCGTCGACACCGGATCCGATCGCCGCGTTGGCGGCGCAGTCGTCCGCGCCCGCTCAAGGCGTCACCACGGTCAACGCCGCGCCGCAGCCCACGCCCGCCAAGGTCGAGGCGGCGCCTGTGGCCCCCAAGCCGGCTGACGTGCCGTTGGCCAACACCGCCGCGCCGTCGGTGACCGACGTGCCGGTGCGCCCGGCACGGCCGCTGCCGTCCGGCACCCGCCCGCTGGTGATCGCCATCGATGCCGGCCATGGCGGCCAGGATCCGGGCGCGCACGGGCTCAACGGGACCCGCGAAAAGGACGTCACCCTCGCCATCGCCCGCGAGCTGGCGCGGCAGGTCAATGCCACGCCCGGGATGAAGGCCTTCCTCACCCGCGAGTCCGACTACTACATCCCGCTCAACCAGCGCGCACGCAAGGCCAGCGCGAACAAGGCCGACATCTTCCTGTCGATCCACGCCGACGCCGCGGAAAACCGCAACGCGCGCGGCTCGTCGGTGTACGTGCTGTCCACCCGCGGCGCCTCCTCGCAACGCGCGCGCTGGCTGGCCGACAAGGAAAACGCCGCCGACGTGATCGGCGGCGGGCGCGTCCGCGTGGCCGACGACACCCTCGCCTCGGTGCTGCTGGACCTCACCCAGAGCGGCAACATGCGCGCGTCGGAGGACGCCGCCGGGCACGTGCTGGGCGGCCTCAAGCGGGTCGGCAACAACCACAAGCCGGACATCGAGCGCGCCAACTTCGCCGTGCTGCGCACGTCCGACAAGATGCCGGCGATGCTGGTCGAGACCGCCTTCATCTCCAATCCCGACGAAGAGAAGCGGCTCGCCGACCCGGGTTTCCAGCGCACCCTGGCCTCGGCCATCCTCGACGGCATCGACCGCTACTTCACCCGCCAGCCGCCGCCCGGCACGCTGTATGCGCTGCGTGCGCAGGCGGCACAGGGCGCCACCGCGGTGTCCAGCGCCCCGCAGGGCGCGTTCGGCGCGGGCGGAAGCCCCTGACGCGACCCGGTAGACTGGGCGGGTGACGATCCGCCAACTGCCCGACACCCTGATCAACCAGATTGCAGCCGGCGAGGTGGTCGAACGACCCGCGTCGGTGGTCAAGGAACTGGTCGAGAATGCGCTGGATGCCGGCGCGCGCCGCATCGACATCGACCTCGAGGAAGGCGGCGTCCGCCTGATCCGCATCCGCGACGATGGCGGCGGCATCGGGCCGGAGGAACTGCCACTGGCGGTGAGCCGGCATGCGACCAGCAAGATCGCCAGCATCGACGACCTCGAGGCGGTCGCCACGCTCGGTTTCCGTGGCGAGGCGCTGCCGTCGGTCGCCTCGGTGAGTCGCTTCCGGCTCGCCTCGCGCCCGCGCGATGCGGCGCATGGCGCAGAGCTGCGGATCGAGGGTGGCCGCATCGGCGAGGTCGTGCCACAGGCGCATCCGCACGGCACCACGGTGGAGGTGCGCGACCTGTTCTACAACGTGCCGGCGCGGCGCAAGTTCCTGCGCGCCGAGCGCACCGAGCTGTCGCACATCGAGGAATGGCTGCGCTCGCTCGCCCTGGCGCGGCCGGACGTGGAGCTGCGGGTCACCCACAACGGCAAGCCGTCGCGGCGCTGGAAGGGCGAGGGCGACCTGCTCTCGGAAGTGCGCCTGCACGAGGCGCTGGGCGAGGAGTTCGCGCGCAACGCGCTGCGCGTCGACCATGCCGGCGCGGGCCTGCGCCTGCATGGCTGGATCGCGCAGCCGGCCTACAACCGCGCCAGCACCGACCAGCAATACCTGTACGTCAACGGGCGCAGCGTGCGCGACCGCAACGTCGCCCATGCGGTGCGCCAGGCCTACAGCGACGTGCTGTTCCATGGGCGCCACCCGGCCTATGTGCTGTTCCTCGAACTGGACCCGCGAGGGGTCGACGTCAACGTGCACCCGGCCAAGCACGAGGTGCGCTTCCGCGAATCGCGCCTGGTCCACGATTTCGTCTACCGCAGCCTGCACGCTGCGCTCGCCGAGACCCGCGCCGGCGCCACCGCGGCACCGATGCCGTCGCTGGCCGCCGCCAACGAGGCGCGCTGGTCGATGCCGCCGCCGCAGCAGCAGGCGATCGGCCTGCGGGTCGGCGACGCGCCCGCCGCGTATGCCGCGCTGTACGCCCCGCGCGACGGGGCGCCGTCCTCCGATGCCGCGGCGCCGCAGCCGATGCCAGACGACGCACCGAGCGGGATGCCGCCGCTGGGTTACGCGGTCGCGCAACTGCACGGCATCTACATCCTCGCCGAGAACGCCGACGGCCTCGTCGTGGTCGACATGCACGCCGCCCACGAACGCATCGGCTACGAGAAGCTCAAGGCCGCGCACGATGGCGCCGGCTTGCGCACGCAGCCGTTGCTGGTCCCGGCCAGCCTCGCGGTGTCCGAGCGCGAGGCCGACGTGGCCGAGCGCGAGGCCGAGACGCTGGCCCGGCTCGGCTTCGAGGTACAGCGCAGCGGGCCGCAATCGCTGCTGTTGCGCAGCGTGCCCGCGCTGCTGGCGCACGGCGATGTCGAAGCGTTGTTGCGCGACGTGCTCGCCGACCTGCGTGAACACGGCAGCACGCGCCGCGTCGACGACACCCGGGATGCGTTGCTGGCGACCATGGCCTGCCATGGCGCGGTCCGCGCCAACCGGCGGCTGACGCTGCCGGAAATGAACGCCCTGCTGCGCGAGATGGAAGCCACCGAGCGCTCCGGGCAATGCAACCACGGCCGTCCGACCTGGACGCGCTTTTCACTGGCGGAGATGGATCGATGGTTCCTGCGCGGACGATGAAGTGGGTGGGCGTGTTGCTGGCCGGCGCATTCGCGGTGGCCGCCTGCGCGCGCGAAAGCGGGCAGGTCTCGCCCGATGCCGCGGCGGCGCAGCAGGCGGCGGCCAAGGCCTATGCGCAGGCGCAGTACCTGTGGCGCGCGCAACGCATCATCGACCTCAACCGGCCGGATGGCTGGACCAGCCTGGTCGGCCTGCACTGGCTCGATCCCGGCGTGCACCGCGTCGGCAGCGACACCGACAACGGCATCCGGCTGGCCATGGGGCCGGCCCACCTCGGGGTATTCACCGTGCGCGACGGCAAGGCGAGTTTCGTCGCCGACACCGAGGTGACCGTGGATGGGCAGCCGAGCCGTGGCGGCGCGCTGCGCAGCGACACCTCGCCTGCGGGCGCCAGCGTGATCGGCTTCGATGGCGGCAACGGCCTGGCCACGGTGATCGAACGCGGCGGGCGCCTGGCCCTCCGGGTGAAGCATGCCGAGGCCGAAACCCGGCGCAATTTCGCCGGCCTCGACTACTGGCTCGGCGGCATGGCCTGGCAGGTGCCCGCGCGCTTCGTCGCGCATCCGCCCGGCAAGACCTTGCCGGTGCTCGACGTACTCGGCAATACCCAGCAGATCGCCAATCCCGGCGTGCTCGAGTTCGAACTCGGCGGCAAGCCGCTGCGACTGGAGGCGCTGGACGAGGGCGAGGGCACGCTGTTCATCGTGTTCGCCGACCGCACCAGCGGGCATGGCAGTTACCCGGCGGGCCGCTTCATCGATGCGCCGATGCCGGACAAGCAGGGACGCGTGGTGATCGATTTCAACCAGGCCTACAACCCGCCGTGCGCGTTCACCCCGTTCGCCACCTGCCCGCTGGCGCCGCCGGAGAATCGCCTCGATGTCGCGGTCGAGGCTGGCGAGAAAACCTATGTGAAGCACGTGGATGCCGCCGCCGGAGCCGCGCCGTGACCGGCCGCCGTGCCGCGTGGCTGGCCCTCGCGCTCGCGGGTTGCATGGCGGGCGCGCATGCCGCCCAGGTGCCGGCGCCCGCGCCCGTGGAGGCCAGGCGACCGCTGCTGTGGAAGGTGTCGGATGCCGACAACGCCGTGTACCTGCTCGGCTCGTTCCACCTGCTGAAGGACACCGACTACCCGCTGCCGGCGGAGATCGACCGCGCCTTCGAGGATGCGGAATCGGTGCTGTTCGAGATCGACCCGCAGGCGATGGCCTCGCCGGAAACGCTGGCCACCATGCGGAAGTTCATGGCCTACGACGGCGACCAGCGCCTCAGCAGTACCCTGCCCAAGGCCACCCTGGACAAGCTGGAGACGATGGTGTCTGCCAGCGGTGGCTCGCTGGCGGCGCTGGAGCAGAACGAGCCGTGGGCAGTCAGCCTGGGCCTGGTGCTGGGGATCACCCAGTCGATGGGCTTCCGCCCCGACCTGGGCGTGGATCGCCACCTGATGGAGCGCGCGGCCAAGGCCGGCAAGCCGACCGGCGGGCTGGAAACCGTGGAGGACCAGTTCCGCGCGATGGACAGCGTGCCGCACGCCGAGCAGGCCAAGGGGCTGGAGGAATTCCTTGACGACCCGCGCAAGGCGGTCCGGCAGATGGGCGACATGCATGCCTGGTGGCGCGCCGGCGACGTCGGGCGGCTGGACGCGGAGATGCGCGCGGAAATGGAGAAAGAGACGCCGGAGACCTACCGCCTGCTCAACCGGGACCGCAACGAGGCCTGGCTGCCGTTGCTGGAAAAGCGCCTTACCGGATCCCGCTCGGACGACACCCTGGTGGTGGTCGGCGCCCTGCACCTGCTGGGCGAGGATGGGCTGGTCGAGCGACTGCGCGGCAAGGGCTACCGCGTCGAGCGGATCTGCGACGCCTGCGTCGAGGCGCCGGCGCCCTGAGCGATCAGGCCGTCGCCGGGACGGCCACGATGCAGTCCACCGGGCATGCCGGCAGGCACAGGTCGCAGCCGGTGCACAGCGGCTCGATCACCACGTGCATGTGCTTGGCGGCGCCGATGATCGCGTCCACCGGGCAGGCCTGGATGCACTTGGTGCAGCCGATGCAGTCGGCCTCGACGACGCGCACCGCGTGCGGCGCGGCCTGGAGGCCGCGGGCCCGGTCGTAGGGCCGCGGGGCGACGCCGAGCAGGGCGGCGAGGGCGCGTGCGCCGGCATCGCCGCCCGGGGGACAGTGGTCGATGCCGGCCTCGCCGCGTGCCATCGCCTCCGCATACGGCCGGCAACCCGGGTAGCCGCATTGCCCGCACTGCGTCTGCGGCAGCAGGCGGTCGAGGCGTTCGA
>ERZ1645185.804-NODE-804-length-13244-cov-5.104254_pt1 | contig 13244 bp, 13 predicted proteins | sample MGYA00575351_ERZ1645185 | MGnify/ENA primary metagenome ERZ1645185 (study PRJEB40838, sample SAMN11284767) | freshwater sediment metagenome | isolation source: river sediment | host: Sediment | place: India: Jana village, Kanpur | collected 2015-12-17 ...
TCGAGAACAAGGTGGTGGTCATCACCGGCGGGTCTTCCGGCATCGGCAAGGCTGCTGCCATCAAGATCGCCGAAGCCGGCGCCAAGGTCGTCATCGCCGCGCGCGGCGAAGAGGAGCTGGAAGTGACCCGCAAGGAAATCACCGATGCCGGTTACCTCTGTTACGCCTATAAATCCGACCTGGCGGACCTCGCCTCCTGCGATGACCTGATCGAACAGGTCGTCAAGGACCATGGCGGCATCGACATCCTGATCAACAACGCCGGCCGTTCGATCCGCCGCTCGATCGAGCTGAGCTTCGACCGTTTCCATGATTTCGAACGCACCATGCAGCTGAACTATTTCGGCTCCCTGCGCCTGATCATGAAGTCTTTGCCCGGCATGATCAGCAACCGCCGCGGCCATATCATCAACATCTCCTCGATCGGCGTGCTGGCCAGTTCCCCGCGCTTTTCCGCCTATGTGGCTTCCAAGGCCGCCTTGGACGCTTTCAGCCATTGCGCGCAGGGTGAGCTTTCGGGCAAAGGCATCAGCTTCACCACCATCAACATGCCTTTGGTGAAGACGCCGATGATCGCGCCGACCAAGATGTATGATTCCGTGCCGACGCTTACGCCGGAGGAAGCGGCTGATCTCATCGTCAAGGCCATCATCGAGAAACCGAGCCGCGTCGCGACGCGGCTGGGTGTGTTCGCCGGCGTGATGCACGCGGTGTTCCCTAAGGCCTACGAAGTGGTCATCAGCACCGCCTTCGACCTGTTCCCGGATTCCGCCGCCGCCAAAGGCATGAAGGGCAGGGGCGACATGGGGCAGGCGACCAGCGAGCAGATCGCCTTTGCGTCCGTGATGCGCGGCGTGCATTGGTAGCCGATCCGTAGATACAAAAAAAAGTACCGCATGCGGTACTTTTTTTGGGTAAAAAACCCGTCAGAGAAATCGTATTGGGAGGGAGATAACGAACAGCTGGTCTGACGGGCCTAAAACATCATTCTTTCGGAGCTACCGGCGTCGGCGCGTGCGGCAAGGACGACTTGGCGGCTTTCTTGGCCACTTTGGCCGCGGTTTTCTTGGCAACCGCTTTCTTGGCGGGTGCGGCGGTTTTCTTGGCAGCCGGCGCTTTGTTCTGTTTGCGCAGTTCGGCCGTCAGGGATTCGACGCGCTTGCTCAGGCTGTTCAGGTCTTCACGGGTCGGCACGCCAAGGCGGGTCAATGCGCGCTGCACACGGTCTTCGAACACCTTTTCCATACGGTCCCAGGTGTCGGTGGCTTTTTCGCGGACGTTTTCAACACGGTCCTCGACGGCGCCGCGCACCACATCCACCTTGCCGTTGGCAAGTTTGCGGGTCTGCGCTTCGATTTTCATGCCTTTCTTGATCAAGGCTTCGAACAAGTCGGTGCCTTCGCCCTGCGCACGGGCCAACGCGCCTACGCCGGCCGACCAGATATGCTGGGCGCTGTCGAGCAGGTTGCCCGTAGCGGCTTTGGAGCGGGACACTGCTGCTTTCTTGGTGGTTTTGCGGGCAGCGGCGGGTTTCGAGCGAGCGGCTTTCTTGAGCTTGGCCATGGGATTACCTGTTTGAATGGGGGGGAAGGATAAATGACGTAACATCACTTACCGCCCATTGTTTCGGCTTTGTCTAGAGCAAACACACCAAATTCGGATATATTTTTTCCGAGGGAATTGCCGAGGTGCGGCTCAGGCCTTGCGTGCTTTCAGCCGATGCTCGATGTCATCCAGATTATTCCAGAGCTGCGCCGTGGTGGCGGTGCGGCGATAGGTCGTGGTGATGCCGTCGAGCAAGGTGATAGTCGGATCGTCCAGCACTTCCTGCTTCAGCCTGAGGCCATGTTTCGCCAGCACCGGCGCCAGCTGCTTCGCCCTGCTCCTCAAATCGCGTAACGTGGTCTGGAACGCATGTTCGCAGATATTGTGCCTGGACGAATAGCTGAATACGCTGGTGAGGAACATCTCTTCGTCATCTTCATTGGGTTCGAACACCAGCTGGTCGGTTTCCGGGAACTGCTGCGCGTATTTTCCCAGACCGACCTGCATCCGGGACTGAAGCAAGGTCCGGAATGTCTGTGACAGCACCATCGGCAGTCCGCCGTCCGCGAGTTTGGCTTTGGAACCTTTCTCGATTTTCTTCTTGGCATTGAATGGGACAAAGGGGTTCAGTCCGATCATCAGGTCGATGCCGTGGTCCAGAATGACCGAGGCATGCATGGTGCGCCTCAGCGCGCCATCGACGAAATGATGGCCGTTGATGTCAACCGGCGGGTAAAGACCCGGCAACGCTGAGCTGGCCTGCACGGCCTGTGATATCGGGACGGCGTCCCAGCCTGCGCTGCCGAAGCGGACCGCCTTGCCTTGGTCAAGGTCGACGGCGACCACATACAGCGGCCTTTCCAGTTTGCGGAAATCATTGCTTCGGCCCGGCCCGGTGAAGATGCTTTTCAGGAATTTCTCGATGGGCGCATTGTCGAACAGCCCGGTAGGCACCACGCCGGTGAAGCGCGACATGAACTCGTTCAGGTGTGAGCCGCTCGGGTCAAGCAGGGCGTTTTTCCACCAGTCGAGCGCCAGGGCGGGCAACGCGGAAAGGCGTTTGCCGTATTCCATGAAGGCCGGTTTCAGGAACATCCTTGGCTTGAAAGCGATATCAGGGTGGTCGCCGGTGATGAAAATCTGGCAGATCTCGGCCGTGCTGAGCCGGTTGACCAGCCCCGCAGCCAGGAAGGCGCCCGAGCTCACGCCGACATAGACGTCAAGTCGGTTGAGATCCAGGCCTTCGATGGCGGTTTCCATGGCGCGCAACGCGCCCAATTCGTACATGCCGCCGGTAGGGCCGCCGCCGGCAATGGCTAATCCAATGCGTCCTTTGTGACGGGCTGGCTGGGTTGCTTTTTGCAAAACGAGCATTTTTTAGGCCGAATCGAATCGAATGCATCCATTGTACGGCTAAAATAATCGTATTCCAATCGTTCAGGGTCAGGTCATGGATGTAAGCAGACTTCAGACACGGTTAGCCAGGCGGCTCCGCTGGCAAAAACAGGCGCACGAGCTGGAAAGGCGGGATAAAACCCTGTCGGCCTATCTGCCTATGCTCAGGAAATGGCAGACCATACGCCTGGAGACCAGTTTTGCCCGGTTTCTGGCAGACCCGGCAACGAGGCCTGCAGCCGAGTTTTTCCTGAGCGATCTGTATGGCGACACCGATTTCATGAAGCGCGATGAGGAAGCTGCGAAAATATTGCCGAAAATGGCCAGGATCCTGCCGCTGAACCTGCTTCAGGCTGCAATCGATGCCATCGAGCTTTCTGTGCTGAGCCATGCGCTCGACATACGCATGGCGAGGAGTCTAGCCGGCATGCTCAAACCGGATGCCGAGTTGACCGAACGGACATATCAGAGAGCCTACCGCGAGGTCGGCTTCCCCAGGCTCCGCAGGCGGCAGATTGACCTGGTGATGGATGTGGGCGTGCGGCTGGACGCCGTTGTCCGGAAACACGGCATATCCAAGCTGCTTTCAGCGTCCCGTCTGCCCGCCCGCCTGTTGGGTCTAGGCCATCTGCAGAACTTTCTGGAGCGAGGCTTCAGCGCTTTCAACCACTTGGGCGGCGCTGGCTACTTCCTGAATGAGATCCATGCACAGGAATCGGCCATCGCCCGGCGGCTGATGTCAGGCGCACCGGATCCGTTCAGTCCGCCATTCAACTGAACTCTTCATCCAGATAGCGGTTGATTTCGCGCTCAATCGGGTGTTTCAACGCCGAAAGAAAGAACCCGAGGTCTGCGATCACATGGATTGATTTGGCGTTGACCTTGATGTGTCCGTCCACCCCGGCGCGCTGGAAGCTCAGGGTATTGCCTTCCCAGGCGCAATCGACGCCGAACTTCTCGGCGATGTGGTCGGCCACGTGCTGCACCGCAATTTTCGCTTTCTGGTGGTCCAGGCTGTGCGGGCGTTTTATATCGATGGAATGCATGTAAAGCCCTTGTGCTCGGTCGTGGATTAAAAATACAATGAAATCCCCGGTTTGTCTGTCCCGTCGCGGCAAATTCACGTAAATAAGGCACATGCATGCGTCTGGTCCTGCAAATTCCCGATCATAATCCCGTAATCGTCGACGACTGCGAGCTGGCGATCGGATCGGATCCGTCCGGCGATGTCTACCTGCCGAATTCCGGTCATACCGGAGTCTATGCACGCATCCGGCCGACGAATGACCGGGTTTGGCTGCTCAGGCCTTTGGATTCATGCGCTTCAGTGCACCTGAACGGCCGAAGGATCCATGCCAAGGCGCTGGTCCACGCCGGCGACGAACTGCACTTCGACGGCATGCCGGTGCAGGTAAAAACGGAGCAGGCTCCCGCTTTCGACAAGCCGCATGCCCTGCGGGCGGTGAATTTCAGCGACCGCATCGTCCTGCGCGTCCACTCCGGCGCGGAAACCGGTAAGGCGTTCGCGTTGGTCAACAGTCTATGCATCGGCCGGTCCGCAATTTCGGAGGTCCGTGTCGATGATCCCGCACTGGCGGAGCGGCAGATTCTGCTGCAGCGGCAGGGCAATGACGTGCTGGTGAAAAACCTCAGCCCGGCTGTGGAAATGCGCGTTGACGGATGGGTCTGCGAAGAGGCCCTTCTGAAACCCGGTTCGCAGCTCAATATCGAGCAGCACCGGTTCGTGCTGGAGTCGCCCGCGCCGGATCTGGCGAATTTGCCCGAGCCTGCAGCCGCTGAAGTCCCGAAGGCGTCCGCGCCGCACGATGAACCGCCACCGCCCAAGGACAGTCCGCCCTTGTTCAGCCGTTCACAGTGGATATTGCTCGGAAGTGCCCTGGGGATATCGGTTCTGCTGGTTCTCTTATTAACAATATCGCCCTGAACTATTAAAAGAATTAGCCTGCCAGCCTTTCAAAGCCTTCAACCGGCGTGCTAGGCTAATAGGCTTACCGTTTGGAGTCCAACATGTCTCGAGCTTTCAATTTCAGCGCCGGCCCGGCGACCCTGCCGGAATCGGTTTTAGTCCAGGTACAGCAGGAATTGCTCGAGTGGCAGGGTGAACGCGCATCGGTGATGGAAGTCAGCCACCGTGGCAAGGCGTTCATCGAGTGCGCCGCGCAATCCGAAGCCGATCTCCGTGAACTGATGGGGATTTCCGGTGACTATGCGGTGCTGTTCCTGCAGGGCGGTGCGACCACTGTTTCGGCCCTGTTGCCGATGAATCTGGCCCAAAGCGGACAGACCGGTGAATACCTGTTGACCGGCCATTGGGGTGAAAAAGCCCTCGAAAACGCCAAAGCATCGGTCAACACCCATGTGGTGGCCAGCGACAAAGCCAATGCCTACCGGACTATCCCGGCTGTCGACGATTGGCGGCGCGCGCCGGGGTCTGCGTACTTTCATTACACTTCCAACGAAACCATCCATGGCGTGGAGTTCGCCGATGTGCCGCAGGTCACTGATGTGCCGCTGGTCGCCGATTTCTCGTCCAACTTTCTGGCGCGCCCCGTCGATGTCAGCAGATTCGGCATGATTTACGCCGGGGCCCAGAAAAACCTCGGTCCTGCCGGAATCACCATCGCCATCATCCGCAGGGATCTGCTCGGCAGGCACCAACGTGTGCTGCCACCCATTTTCGAGTGGGAAAACCAGGTCAAGAACGATTCCATGTTCAACACCCCGCCGACTTTCCCATGGTATGTGGTCGGCTTGGTGCTTAAATGGATGAAGGCTGAAGGCGGCACCGCCGCGTTCGCGCTGCGCAACGCCGAAAAGGCGGCCCTGCTGTATGACGCCATCGATCAATCCGGCGGATTCTACCGCAACGAGGTTGCCATATCCGCCCGGTCAAGCATGAATGTGCCGTTTATCCTCAAAGACGAAGCGCTCGACAAGGCGTTCCTGAGTGAAAGCGAGCAGGCCGGACTGGTGGGTCTGAAAGGCCACCGTGCCCTGGGCGGCATGCGCGCATCGATCTACAACGCCATGCCGCTGGCCGGCGTGCAGGCCTTGGTGTCTTTCATGAAAGACTTTGCGGTGCGCAATGGCTAAGAAACCCGCAGCGCCGGTGAAAAATGCGGAGGTGCTGAGTAAGCCGGCCAAAGCCAAGGCGCAGCAGCAGCTTTCGGAAGTGCGCGCCCAGATTGATGGCCTGGACCAGCAGATCCAGGAACTGATTACCCAGCGCGCCACATGGGCGCAGAAGGTGCGCGCCGCCAAGGGCGAGCTGAAAGCCGCCGTCGAATATTACCGTCCGGAGCGCGAGTCGCAGATCCTGCGCCGCGTGCTGGACCGCAACCAGGGGCCGCTCAGCAATGAGGTCCTTCTGCGTCTGTTCCGTGAAATCATGTCGGCCTGCCTGGCGCAGCAGGAACCCTTGAAAGTCGGGTTTTTGGGGCCGGAGGGCACTTTTTCGCAACAGGCGCTGTATAAGCATTTCGGACATTCCGCGCAGACCCTGCCTTTGGCCAGCATCGAAGAGGTCTTCCAGGAAATCGACAGCGGAAACGCCGACTTCGGTGTGGTTCCGGTCGAGAATTCAGGGCAGGGCACCATCCAGTCCACTTTGGACATGTTCCTGACCTCCAAGCTGAAGATTTGCGGAGAAGTCGAACTGCGCGTGCATCAGCATCTGCTGTCGCGGACCGGCCGCATGGAGGACATCGAGCGCGTCTATTCGCATCCGCAGTCCCTGGCGCAGTGCAAGGCCTGGCTGCGCGCCAATCTTCCGCATGCCGAGAAAATCCCGGTGTCCAGCAATGCCGAAGCCGCGCGCCGCGCGCGCGTGGCCGATGACTGCGCGGCCATCGCCGGCGAGACCGCCGGTTACGTGTATGGCCTGAAAGTACTGGCCGGGCCGATAGAGGACAGGCAGGACAACACCACCCGCTTTCTGGTGATCGGCCGTGAGTTCTTCACGCCGTCTGGACATGACCGCACATCCCTGCTGGTTTTCGTCCGGGACCAGCCCGGCGCGCTCTACAACGTCCTGAGTCCCTTTGCCAGGCATGGCGTGAGCATGAACCGCATCGAATCCCGTCCGGCCCACAGCGGCCGTTGGCAGTATGTGTTCTTCATCGATGTCAGCGGCCATGTCGAAGACGACAACGTCAGCAAGGCCATGTCCGAGCTGGGTGAGTACGCTTCCGACGTGGTGGTGCTGGGATCCTATCCGGTCGCCCTGACGTAACACGCCGTCGATGCCGATTGATTTCACGACCCTTGCCAATCCAGCCATGCGGAACTTGCAGGCCTATGATCCCGGCCACGATATTCCCGCGCTGCGGCGGCTGTACGCCGATGGTGGCGGGCTGCTCGAACTCGGCTCGAACGAAAACTGCTATGGCCCGAGTCCGCTGGTGGCGACGGGTCTGCAGGACGAGCTGGACACCTTGTTCCGTTATCCCGACCCGGCCGGCAAAGCCCTCAAGCAGGCGGTCTCGGAGAAGCTCGGGATTCCGGTTGAATCCATTGCCTTGGGAAACGGTTCGCATGAACTGCTGATGCAGCTGGCGCAGGTTTTCGCCACGCCCGAAGATGACGTGCTGGTGAGCCGTTACTGCTTTGCGGTCTATCCCATCGCCGCCAGGGCGGCCGGCGCGCGTCTGGTGACGGTGGAAGCCAATCCGCCCGATCACGCCATGCCCCTTGGCCATGATCCCGACGCCTTGCTGGCCGGGATATCGGCCAATACCAAAATGGTGTGTTTCGCCAACCCCAACAATCCGACCGGCACCTGGTTCTCGTTCGACCGGTTGGCGCGCTTCCTTGCCGCGGTGCCCGAGAACGTTCTGGTGGTGGTCGATGAAGCGTACATCGAGTACGCGACAGACCCTGAAATCCGTTCGGCGTTGACGCTCATCGGCGATCATCCGAACCTTATCGTGACCCGGACGTTTTCCAAGGCCTACGGCCTGGCCGGCCTGCGGGCGGGTTTTGCGGTCGCCCATCCGGACATCATCAAGCTCATGGAGCCGATCCGCGAGTCCTTCAATCTGAATGCCATCGCCCTGCAGGCGGCACGACTGGCCCTTTCCGATGAGCCGCACCTCGATAAGGTCAGGGCCGGAAATGCCATCGAGCGCGACTGGATGCGCGCACGGCTTGCCGATCTTGGTGTTGAGGTCCTGCCATCGCAGACCAATTTCGTCCTGGCGCGTTTCGGCGTGCGGACCGCCGCGATCGAGAACGCCCTGTTTCGGCGCGGGGTGATGGTCCGTCCCATGTCAGGCTATGGACTGGGTGATCATCTGCGCATCACGTTGGCTTCGCGGGTCGAGAACCAGCGCTTCATCGACACGCTTGAAGAGGTGATGGCATGAGTCTCGACTGGCAGGGCCGCCGCTCAGGCGGGCTGACGGGGCAGGCAACGGTGCCGGGTGATAAATCCATTTCACACCGCGCCATCATGCTGGCGGCCTTGGCCGACGGCGAATCGGTCATCGAAGGTTTTCTGGAAGGCGAGGATACCCGTGCCACGGCGCGCATATTCAGCCAGCTCGGCGTACGCATCGAAACCCCGAATCCACATACCCGGGTCGTTCACGGCGTCGGCCTGCACGGCCTTCAGCCAAGCGCCGAAGCACTCGATTGCGGCAATGCCGGAACCGGCATGCGGCTGCTGACCGGGTTGCTCTGCGCCCAGGCATTCGACAGTGTGCTGGTCGGTGACGCATCCCTGTCCAAGCGCCCGATGGCCAGGGTCATCAGGCTGCTGGAAAAAATGGGTGCGTCGGTTTCCGCCCGCGACGGCAACTTCGCGCCTTTGCACATCCACGGCGGCCAAGTGCTGCACGGCGTTGAAATCGATACGCAGGTGGCCAGCGCCCAGGTCAAGTCGGCGCTGATTTTCGCCGCGCTGTACGCGCAAGGCGAGACGGTGATCACCGAGCCCCGGCCGACGCGCGACTACACCGAATCCATGCTGAAATCCCTTGGCTGGCCGATTGATTACAGGCCGGGCGAGGTTCTTGTCCACGGCGGCGGTTCGCTCAAAGCCGGCGGCATGCGGATCCCCGGTGACATATCGTCCGCCGCATTTCTCATCGCCGCCGCTATGCTGGTTCCCTGCTCAGACATCACCCTGTGCAATATCGGCGTCAATCCCCGCCGTACCGGCATCCTCAGCGCGTTCGCGCTGATGGGCGGACGCATCGAGCTGTTCAATGAACGCCGCGAAAGCGGCGAGCCGGTTGCCGACATCCGGGTACGCAGTTCGAGTCTCAAGGGTATCGACCTGCCGGAGCATCTGGTGCCCGACATGATCGATGAATGCCCGATTTTCTTCGTGGCGGCGGCGTTGGCCACGGGAAAGACGCGCGCCACCGGTTTGGCCGAACTGCGGGTCAAGGAATCCGACCGGATCGCCAGCATGGTCAAAGGCCTGCGGGCCATGGGCGCGCAGGCCGTCGATTCGCCGGACTCGGTCGAAATCACCGGCGGTACCCTGCATGCGGCGGACATCGACAGCTGCGAGGACCACCGCATCGCCATGAGTTTCGCGGTGGCTGCGCAATGCGCCGATGGCGTGACAGCGATTCATGACTGCGCTAATGTAGCTACATCGTTTCCGGGGTTTGTGGCGTTGGCGCAGTCTCTGGGCATGAACCTTGAATAATGGCTTGACGCCTACGGCTTGGAGTTTGGATGAGCGCTGAATCTGTACCCGTGGTCTGCATCGACGGGCCGGCGGGAGCCGGCAAAGGCACGGTCAGCCGTCTGGTCGCTCAAGCCCTTGGCTGGGGCTATCTTGACTCCGGCGCCCTGTATCGCGCGGTGGGAATTGCCGCCTCTTGGGAAGGTATCGGCTTGGACGAGCCGGAGGCATTGGCGGATTGCGCATCTAGAACTGACATTAAGTTCATTACGCAAGACCATGAAGAACCTAATATAATTGTTAACGGAAAAGATGCGACCGCTGAAATCCGTTCCGAGCTGGCCGGCTCCATGGCTTCCGCCTTGGGTGCGCAGCCCTTGGTCCGTCAGGCTTTGGTCGAGCTGCAGCGCGGCTTCCGTTCGTCGCCTGGACTGGTTGCCGACGGCCGGGATATGGGCACGGTGATTTTCCCCGATGCGCCGTACAAGTTCTTTTTGACCGCCAGCCCGATGGAACGTGCACAAAGACGCCATAAGCAGTTGATGGAGAAAGGGGTTTCTGTTAAACTCGACACCCTATTGCACGAAATCGTGGCTCGTGACGAGCGTGATGCCAACCGTGCGGTGGCCCCGTTGAAGCCAGCTGATGACGCCGTCATCATCGATTCCACTTCAATGCCCATCGCCCAGGTGATTGAACGGGTTCTATCCGCTCTCCCACCGCATTACCGCCGTTGAGCGGGCTTTCGGATTCCTGCGGTAGGTAATGGTCCCGGTTTTCCGCCGGGTTGTTCCACGTGCATTCCGCACATCACAGGTGGGCCGTCTTGTTATCACCGGCCTGTTTATCAACTTGAGAATTTATCATGACTGAATCATTTGCAGAACTGTTTGAGCAAAGCCAAACATCACTTAACAACCTGAAAGCGGGCGCCATCGTCACCGGTACCGTCGAAGAGATCCGCGCGGACGTCGTTGTCGTCAACGTCGGCCTTAAATCCGAAGGCGTGATTGACATCAATCAATTCCGCAACGAACAGGGTGAACTCGAAGTCGCCGTCGGCGATATCGTCAAGGTCGCGCTGGAATCGGTTGAAAACGGCTTTGGTGAAACGGTTCTTTCCCGCGACAAAGCGAAAAAAGCCCTGGTCTGGGACGAATTGGAAACCCTGATGGACGCCGGCGAAATCGTCACCGGACGCATCAGCGGCAAAGTAAAGGGCGGTTTCACCGTCGATATCCGCGAAGTGCGCGCGTTCCTGCCGGGTTCCCTGGTCGACGTCCGTCCTGTGCGCGATCCGGGTTACCTGGAAGGCAAAGAGCTTGAATTCAAGATCATCAAGCTTGACCGCAAACGCAACAACGTGGTGGTTTCCCGCCGCGCAGTTGTCGAAAGCGAAAACACCGTCGAGCGCGAGCAGATGCTCGAGCGCCTGACCGAAGGCACCATCATCACCGGCGTGGTCAAGAACCTGACCGACTACGGCGCATTCGTGGACCTTGGCGGCGTCGACGGCCTGCTGCACATCACCGACATGGCCTGGAAGCGCGTACGTCATCCATCCGAAGTGGTCAATGTCGGCGACGAACTGCAGGTCCGTGTGCTGAAGTACGACCGCGAACGCAACCGCGTCTCCCTCGGCCTGAAACAGCTGGGCGAAGATCCGTGGGAAAACATCGCGCGCCGCTACCCGGCCGACACCCGCGCATTCGGCAAGGTCTCCAACGTCACCGATTACGGCGCGTTCGTCGAGATCGAACCGGGCGTCGAAGGCCTGGTGCACGTTTCCGAAATGGACTGGACCAACAAGAACGTCAACCCGAGCAAGGTCGTGCAGCTGGGCGATGATGTCGAAGTGATGGTCCTGGACGTCGACGCCGAGCGCCGCCGCATCTCGCTGGGCATCAAGCAATGCGTGCCTAACCCATGGGAAGCATTCGCGGCCATTTACAAGAAGGGCGACAAAGTCTCCGGCCAGATCAAATCGATCACCGATTTCGGCGTGTTCATCGGCCTTGACGGTGGCATCGACGGCCTGATCCACCTGTCCGACATCTCCTGGAACACGACCGGTGAAGAAGCCGTGCGCAACCTGAAGAAAGGCGACACCCTGGAAGCCGTCGTGTTGGCCGTCGATCCGGAACGCGAGCGCATTTCCCTGGGCGTCAAACAGCTGGAACAGGACCCGATGGGCCAGTTCACGGCCAGCACCCAGAAAGGCGCGATCGTGAAGGGCATCGTCAAGGAAGTCGACGCAAAAGGCGCCGTCATCGAAATCGAAGGCGGCATCGAAGGCTACATCAAGGCCAACGACATCGCCAAAGAACGTGTCGAAGACGCCACCCAGTACCTGAAAGTGGGCGATGAGATCGAAGCCAAGTTCATCGGCAACGACCGTAAAGGCCGTGTCATGCAACTGTCGATCCGCGCCAAGGACGAAGCCGAGCTGCAGGAAACGCTGGCTGAAGTCAATAAAGCCGATGCCTCCAGCGGCACCACCAAGCTGGGTGCCTTGCTGCGCGAGCAGATGGGCAAAGGCGAGTAATAGACGTGTTACATTCGGCCCAGCGTAAGCTGGGCCGAATTCTTCCAGGTGATCAAGTCATGACAAAATCCGAGCTTATCGAGTTCTTATCCAAGCAACAGCCCCATCTCAAAGCGGATGACGTTGACCTGGCGGTGAAGACCATATTGGAAATGATGAGTACGTCGCTTGCCGACGGAAACCGGATTGAAATCCGCGGTTTCGGCAGTTTCTCCCTGCATTACCGGCCGGCACGGCTGGGCCGTAACCCGAAAACCGGCGAGTCGGTTGAATTGAGCGGAAAGCATGTTCCGCATTTCAAGCCCGGCAAAGAGCTGCGCGACCGCGTCAACAGCGTGACAGTAATCCAGCCAGACAGTTAATTTCCCCAGTCTTTTCGGTTAAGCTTGTCTTATCGATCCGGAGACTGCCATGCGCGCACTCAAAGCCATCATCGCCCTGTTGTTCGTCCTAGCCGGGATAGTCATCGGCGCGCTCAACCAGCAATCGGTCGACATCGACCTGTTCTTCTTCCATTACCAGGCCCATATCGGCTTGGCCTTGATCCTAAGCCTGCTTGCCGGAGCCGTCATCGGCGGCGCGCTGGTCAGTGTCAGCCTGCTGTTCAGGAACCGCCCCCAGCCTGCGCCCAAACGCGCAGCGCCACCGCCGTCTTCGATTGAGCCGCATTTATGATGACCCATGCGGCATGGCTGCTGCTGATTCCAGCAGCGCTTGCGACCGGCATCCTGATGGGACGTCGCGGAGGCGAAATCAAGGGCGGTGCCAAGATATCGCGCCTGTCGAACACCTATTTCCGCGGCCTGAACTACCTGCTGAACGAACAGCAGGACAAGGCTTTGGAGATTTTCCTGCAGATCGCCGAGGTCGACAAGGAAACCGTTGAAACGCAGTTCGCCCTGGGCCATCTTTTCCGCCGCCGCGGTGAGGTCGACCGCGCCATCCGTCTGCACCAGAACCTGGTCGCGCGCACCGGCCTCAGCGAAGAGCAGAAAACCCGTGCTGCGCTGGAACTTGGCGAAGACTACATGCGCGCCGGCCTGCTGGACCGCGCCGAAACCCTGTTCAACGACCTGGTGCAGATGGGCGTGCATGCGCCGA
>ERZ1645185.805-NODE-805-length-13238-cov-9.085944_pt1 | contig 13238 bp, 10 predicted proteins | sample MGYA00575351_ERZ1645185 | MGnify/ENA primary metagenome ERZ1645185 (study PRJEB40838, sample SAMN11284767) | freshwater sediment metagenome | isolation source: river sediment | host: Sediment | place: India: Jana village, Kanpur | collected 2015-12-17 ...
GATGCCGCCTCGTCGGCGCTGGAGCGCCCGGCATCCACGGCGAGGTCGCCCTCAGAAGACTTTTTTGCGGAACGGCCCTCGTAGGCCGCGCGCTTCTCGGCGATCAGCGCGCGCTGGGCGTCGCTGAGTTCCGGATCGACGATCATGCCGATCGCTTTCAGGTGTTCTTCCACCACCGAGCCGATTTCGGCCACGATCGACGGCATGTACACGCCGCCGGCCTTGAAGTAGCCGCCGCGCGGGTCGAACACCGCCTTCATTTCCTCGACCAGGAAGGTGACGTCGCCGCCCTTACGGAACACGGCGCTCATGATGCGGGTGATGGCGACCACCCACTGGAAGTGGTCCATGTTCTTGGAGTTGATGAACACCTCGAACGGACGGCGCATCTCGTGGTTGGTGCCGCGGTTCAGCACGATGTCGTTGATGGTCACGTACATGGCGTGCTCGACCAGCGGCGATTTGATCTTGTAGGTGGCGCCGACCAGGTATTCCGGGCGCTCGACCTTTTCATGCATCTGGATGATTTCGGCGATTGGCGGGCCGGACGCGGTCACCGCTTGGGCCGGCGCTGGCTGGGCGGCAGCGTCTTCCGGTTTGTGGACGGCGTAGGACTTGATTTTTTTTGTAATTTTGATGGCCATTACTGCATGGACTCCTGAATGGTACGGTATTGCTGTGTCATTGGAATGGAAGCGGCCCGGCCCGACGCCGGGAAAGGCCGCGTCCGGTTACGGCTTATTTTTTCTTGGCGGGTGCTTTTTTCACTGCGGCTTTCTTGGCTGTAGCCTTTTTAGCCGCCGCTTTCTTGGCAGGCGCTTTTTTCGCCGGGGCCTTTTTAGCCGCCGCTTTCTTGGCAGGCGCTTTTTTCGCCGGGGCTTTCTTGGCGAGTTTGGCCTTCACCGAGTTGATGGCTTTCTTGACCGCTTTCGCGGCATCCGAACGCTCGGCCTTGCTGATCGCGCTCTTGACCGCCTTGGCGGCATCGGATCGTTCGGCTTTGGCCATCTCCTGCTTCACTTTCTTGATCATCGGCGCGGCCTTTCTGCTGATCACGTCGCCGGCCTTCTTGGCTTCGGCCTGGACCTTTTTGACGGCACCTTGCACGGCGCTGGTGGATTTCTTGGTTGCCATAAATATCACCTTGTGGGTTGGGGAACACGCGTGGCCGGCACGGCCGTCCGGTTTCAGAACTTGCCGTAGTAGCCTTCTTTCAGCGCATCGAACAGGTTGGCGGCGGTATGCATTTCCCCGTCGTATTCAATCTCTTCGTTGCCCTTTACTTCTACCACAGAACCGTCTTCGAGTTCAAACCGGTAGACGGTGTTTTCCAGATCCGATTCCTTGACCAGCACGCCCTGGAACGCGGCCGGATTGAAGCGGAACGTGGTGCAGCCCTTCAGGCCCTGCTGGTGGGCGTAGGTGTAGATGTCCTTGAAATCCTCGTACGGATAGTGGGTCGGCACGTTCGCGGTCTTGGAGATCGAGGAATCGATCCACTTCTGCGAAGCGGCCTGGATGTCCACGTGCTCCTTCGGCGAGATGTCGTCGGCGGCCACGAAATAATCCGGCAATGCGGCCTCCGGATCGGTGCTGTACGGCATCGCCTTGTCGTTGACCAGACTGCGGTAGGCCAGCAGCTCGTAGCTGTACACCTCCACTTTTTCCTTGGATTTCTTGCCTTCGCGGATGACGTTGCGTGAATAGTGGTGTGCGAATGAAGGCTCGATGCCGTTCGAGGCGTTGTTGGCCAGGCTCAGTGAAATGGTGCCGGTCGGTGCGATCGAGCTGTGGTGGGTGAAGCGCGAACCGCGCTCGGCCATCTGCGCCACCAGCTCCGGCGCGACCGCGGCCACGCGCTGCATGTAACGCGAGTACTTGGCGTGCAGCACCCGGCCCTTGACGGTATCGCCGACCTTGAAGCCATCGGCCGCCATTTCCGGGCGCTTGCGCAGCATGGCGGCGGTCACCGTGAAATCTTCGTCCATGATCGGCGCCGGGCCTTTTTCGGCGGCCAACTCCAGACCCACTTCCCAACCGGCCAAGGCCATCTCGCGCGAGACCGCTTCGGTGAATTCGAGGCTGTCCGGCGCACCGTATTTCATCTTGAGCATGGTCAAGGTGCTGCCCAGACCCAGGAAGCCCATGCCGTGCCGGCGCTTGCGGATGATTTCATCGCGCTGCTGCTGCAACGGCAGGCCGTTGACTTCGACCACGTTGTCGAGCATGCGGGTGAACACGCGTACCACTTCCTTGTATTCCTCCCAGTCGAAACGGGCCTTGTCGGTGAACGGATCGCGCACGAACAGGGTCAGGTTGACCGAGCCGAGCAGGCAGGCGCCGTAGGGCGGCAGGGGCTGTTCGCCGCAGGGATTGGTGGCGCGGATGTTCTCGCACCACCAGTTGTTGTTCATCTCGTTGACGCGGTCGATCAGGATGAAGCCCGGTTCGGCGAAATCGTAGGTCGAGGCCATGATCCGGTTCCACAGCTGGCGCGCGCGGATGTGGCCGTAGATCTTGCAGGCCACCAGACCGTCATCGCGGGTCACGTAGCCGGTGCTGACCGGCCAATCGCGCCAGACCACCTGTGCCGGGTCGTCAAGGTTGAGATCGCCCTGTTCCTTGACGCTGACCGGGAAAATCAGCGGCCAGTCGCCGTCATTCGCGACCGCCTCCATGAAGCCGTCGGTAATCAGCAGCGACAGGTTGAACTGGCGCAGACGGCCGTCTTCGCGCTTGGCGCCGATGAATTCCTTGACGTCCGGATGCGACACGTCGAACGTACCCATCTGCGCGCCGCGGCGGCCGCCGGCGGACGACACGGTGAAGCACATCTTGTCGTAGATATCCATGAACGACAGCGGACCGGAGGTGTGCGCGCCGGCGCCGGCGACATAGGCGCCGCGCGGACGCAGGGTGGAGAACTCGTATCCGATGCCGCAGCCGGCCTTGAGCGTCAGCCCGGCTTCGTGCACTTTATCGAGGATGCCGTCCATCGAATCCGGCACCGTGCCCGAAACCGTGCAGTTGATGGTTGACGTCGCCGGTTTATGCTCGAGTGCGCCGGCATTGGAGGTGATGCGGCCGGCCGGAATCGCACCGCGTCGCAACGCCCACAGGAAGCGCTCGTTCCAATAGGCCCTTTTCTCGGCGTCGGCTTCGGCGTCCGACAGCGCCTTGGCGACTCGGCAATAGGTATCATCGATGACGTGGTCGACCGGGGTGCCGTTTTTGGTCTTCAATCGGTATTTTTTATCCCAGATATCCAAGGAAGCCGGCTGCAGCGGCAAGGCATCGGGATGGGGGCTTTGCAGGCTGTGCTGAACAGCTTCCAAGCGGGGTTTACTCATAAACGGTGATCTCCCAGTATTCATTTACATCGGCACTTTCGCACCGCCCCCGCACTATATCTTGGGGTTTATTGTTTTAAAAACACAAGATATTGTGTTTATGAGGTGTACATTAAACAGGTTGTTGCTGGCTGTCAATCAAAAATTGGACCCCCGGACATTGTTCATATTCCCTTAACTTACAACCGGATACACTGAATTCAATGGCGTGAAACCGCCCGTGAATCCGCATAAAAACGCGTATTTCCTCAAGCACCCTCCTCGGCGACCCCTCCATGGCCCTTTCCCTGCGTAACCTCAGCTTCGTCCTGCTCTGCACCGCCACCGGCGCCTTGGCCACGGGCATCTATTTCACCCAATCAGGGCAATCGCCGGCCCGGAAACCCGACGCCGAAAGCCCGGACTGGATAATTCCCGCCGCGCAGGCCAGCACGCCCGGCAGCAGCCAGACCATGCCGACCCTGGCCCCGATGCTCAGCAAAGTCACGCCTTCGGTGGTCAATATCTATACCAAGCAACGGGTTCGGGTGAACAATCCGATCGCCGAGTTCTTCGGCGGCGGCCGCATCCCGCAGGAGCGCATCCAGCAGTCGCTGGGCTCCGGAGTCATCGTCGATGCCGGGCGCGGCCTGATTCTGACCAACAACCACGTGGTCGAAGGTGCCGATGAAGTGTCGGTGATTCTGTCCGACGGCCGCAGCTTCGAGGCCCAACCGATCGGCTCCGATCCGGACACCGATATCGCGGTCATCCGCATACCGGCGGAAAACCTGACCGCGCTGCCGGTCGCCGATTCCAGCAAGCTGCGGGTCGGCGATTACGTGGTCGCGGTCGGCAACCCGTTCGGCCTCGGCCAGACGGTAACCTCCGGCATCGTCTCGGCAGTCGGCCGCAGCGGCCTGCAGGGTCTGGGCTACCAGAACTTCATCCAAACCGATGCTTCGATCAATCCCGGCAACTCAGGCGGCGCCTTGGTCAACCTCAACGGCGAGCTGGTCGGCATCAACGTTGCCAGTTTCAATCCGCGCGGCAGTGCCGCCGGCAACATCGGCCTGGGCTTCGCGATACCGGCCAATCTGGCCAAGGAGATCATGCGCCAATTGATGGCCTACGGCGAAGTCCGGCGCGGCAGCCTGGGCCTTGATGCCGAAAACGCGCAAGCGCAGAACGGCAGCTACGGCAAAGGCGCGATGGTCACCCGCGTGTACCGAGGAAGCCCCGCCGAAGCCGCCGGCATCCGCCCGGGCGATGTCATCGTCATGGCCAACGGCCAGCGCATCGACAGCGCCGATGCGCTCAGCAACCTGGAAGGCCTGCTGCCGCTGGGTGCGCCGGTGCGCTTGGAGATCGTGCGCGGCAACCAGCGTCTGAACATCAGCGCACAGCTGCGGGCCTCGCCGAGCGCGCTCGACGGCGGGCAGCTCGATCCGCGACTGGCCGGCGCGGTGCTGATCGACCTGCCGGAGCGCTACCGGCAGACCGGCGTGCGCGGCGTGATCATCAACAAGGTCGGAGCCGGCAGCCGGGCCGACAAAAACGGACTGGAAGTCGGCGACCGCATCCTGGTGGTCAACCGGCAGAAAGTCGCCGACCTCAATGCCCTGCGCGCGCTGCTGGCGCAGACCCCGCCGAAGCTGGAGCTCGGCTTGGCACGCGGCCGGCAGTCCGGCTACCTGCAGATGCGCTGAAAAACACGCACCCTGCACACGCCCGCGCGGTATCCTATACGGATGCACACGCTGAAGGCGATTAGCCTGGATTTGGATGACACGCTCTGGCCGATCTGGCCGGTAATCGAGCGGGCGGAAAGGCAACTGCATGAATTCCTGCAAGAACACGCACCGGCCACGGCGCTGAAATTCCCGGTGCCGGCCATGCGCCATCTGCGCGAACAGACCGCCCAGGCGCACCCGGAACTGGCACACGATTACACCGCGCAGCGCAAACTCTCGATCGGGCACGCGCTTCGGCTATCCGGCGACTCCGTGAATCTGGTCGAACCGGCCTTCAATGCCTTTTACCGGGCCCGCAATGCCGTCGACCTGTATGCCGACTGCCTGCCGGCGCTGGCGCGGCTGTCGGCACGCTTTCCGCTGATTGCGCTGACCAACGGCAACGCCGATCTGGAACAGACCGGCATCGCGCGTTTTTTCATCGCCTGCGTTTCGGCACGGGAGGCCGGCAGCGCCAAGCCGGATGCCGCCATTTTCGAAGCCGCCCGGCAGCGCCTGGGCTGTCCGTCCGAGGCCATCCTGCATGTCGGCGATGACCCTTGGCTCGACATCGACGGCGCTCACGGCGCCGGCTTCCGTTCGGCCTGGATCAACCGCACCGGAGCGCATTGGCCGGCCGAATTGCAACAGGCCGACATCAGCGTGACCGATCTGAACCGGCTCGCCGACATTCTCGATGAGGTTCCCGCATGACCGACACCGCCGCGCCGCAAGGATTGCGCTTCGACCGCGCCCCCGATTCCAAAGCCATTGCATTCATCCACCCGAACCAGTACCGCGACTGGCTCACTTTGCAACCGGCCATGACCCGCAGTTGGCTCGAGAGCCAGGGCTTCGAGGGCAAGTCCGGGCAATTCGCCCTGCTGCCGGACGAAACCGGCCGATGGCAGCGCGTGCTGGCGCTGACCGGCAGCGATGATCCGTTCGCCGTCGCGCACCTGCCGAAACTGCTGCCCAAGGGCGATTACCACCGCTGCCAGGATTCCAGCGCCGCCCTGCATGCCGACCACCTGCTGCTCGGCTGGGGTCTTGGCGCATACCGCTTCGAGCGCTACCTGGCCGGAACCGAAAGCCCGCGCCTGCACAGCGAAGGCCATGGCGCGCAGGCGCTGGCCGTGCTCGATGCCAGCCTGAGGGTCCGTGATTGGATCAACCTGCCGACCGAAGACATGGGGCCGGAACACCTGCAGTCCGCGGTTTTCGAAGCGGCGAACGCTTTCAACGGCAAGGCCGAAGCCATCATCGGCGATGATCTGCTGCTGCAAAACTTCCCGACCATCCACGCCGTCGGCCGCGCCTCGCACCGCGCGCCGCGCCTGCTGCGGCTGGATTGGGGCGATGCCGCGCATCCGCACGTGGTGCTGTGCGGCAAAGGCGTGTGCTTCGACACCGGCGGACTCGACATCAAGGCCGCCGACGGCATGCGCAACATGAAAAAAGACATGGGAGGCGCCGCGCATGCGCTGGGTCTGGCGCGTCTGGTGATGCAATGCAAGCTGCCGGTACGCTTGACCGTGCTGATTCCGGCGGTGGAAAACGCCATCGCCGGCAATGCCTTCCGGCCCGGCGAGGTCATCAAGACGCGCAAAGGCCTGAGCGTGGAAATCGACAACACCGATGCCGAAGGCCGGTTGGTGCTGTCCGACGCCCTGTGTCTGGCCAGCGAGCTGCAGCCGGACCTGATCATGGATTTCGCGACCTTGACCGGGGCTGCGCGCATCGCCCTCGGTCCCGACCTGCCGGTGCTGTTCAGCAACCGCGACGAGCTGGCGCAGGCCTATCTGGCCGCCGGCGAAGCGCAGCATGATCCGCTCTGGCGCCTGCCGCTGTGGCAGCCTTACCTGAGTTACCTGAAATCGAACATCGCCGACTTGGCCAACGCCGGTGCCAGCAAGATGGCCGGTTGCATGACCGCCGCCTTGTTCCTGCAGCGTTTCGTCGATCCGGCCGTGGCCTGGACGCATGTCGATGTGTACAGCTGGAACGACGGCGAGCGGCCGGGACGGCCGGCCGGCGGTGAGGCCCAGGGCCTGCGCGCCGCATTCTCGCTGTTGCAGAAAAAATATGACAACCGGCACTCGGCAAACGCCTGAGCCGCTGGCAGAATCAACGCCGTTACCCATAGGATCCGAACATGACCCGCTCCGACGACCTGCTCAATGAACTGAAAATCAAGCGCCACGGCGCGGCTTCGAAAAAGAAACGGCGCTGGCCGTGGATTGTCGGCGTGCTCGTGGTTTTGCTGGTGGCGGCGCTGCTTCTGCTCGGCGGCAAGCCGGTCGAAATCGATACCGTCCAGCCGCGTTCGGCCGCCGAAAGCGGACCGGCTTCGGTGCTGGACGCGTCCGGTTACGTGACCGCACGACGGCTCGCCACGGTGTCTTCGAAAATCACCGGCAAAGTGCAGAGCGTCTATATCGAGGAAGGCCAGCGCGTGAAGGAAGGCGAAATACTGGCGCGTCTGGATCCGCAGGATGCCGAAGCGCAGCGTGAAGTGGCGGCATCGCAGCTGGCGTCCAGCCAATCGCAGCTGGCCGAGGCGCAGGCGCAATTGGTGCTGGCGAAGAGCAACTACAACCGCAACCGCGAACTGGCGGCAAAGCAACTGGTGTCGAAACAGGCGCTGGACACGGCCAAAGCGGAATTCGATACGCGCACGGCGCGGCTGGCCAGCGTACAGAAACAGGTCGCACTGGCCATGGACCAACAGGCGGTGGCGCAGCTCGGCGTCGACAACACCGTCATCCGCGCCCCGTTCGACGGCGTCATCATCGCCAAGGCCGCGCAGCCGGGCGAGATGATCTCGCCGATCTCCGGCGGCGGCGGTTCGATCCGTACCGGCATCGGCACCATGGTCGACATGGATTCGCTGGAAGTGCAGGTCGACGTCAATGAAGCCTACATCGGCCGGGTCACCCCGGGCATGCCGGTCGAGGCCGTGCTCAACGCCTATCCGGACTGGAAAATCCCCGGCACGGTGATTGCCATCGTGCCGACCGCCGACCGTTCCAAGGCGACCGTGAAAGTGCGCGTGGCGCTGGACAGCAAGGATCCCCGCATCGTGCCCGACATGGGCGTACGGGTCAGCTTCCTCGAAAAAAACGAAAGCGGCAAACCACTGACCGGATTCTGGATTCCGAACTCGGCATTGACCGGCGAGGGCAACGCCAAGGCCGTGTTCCGCGTGGTTGACGGCAAGGCCGTGCGCACGGCGGTGACAGTGGCCGAAAGCAACGACAGCGAAAGCCGCATCGAAAAGGGCATCGACAAGGGCGACACGCTGGTGGCGGATCCGGGCAAGGAACTGCAGGACGGTGCCAAGGTGGTGATCAAGGCGGATGCCGCGAAATGAGCCGGGAGCGTTCTGCCGCACTCTACCCGCTGGTGGAAATCCGCCAGCTGACCAAAGCCTACGTGCGCGGCAAGCAGGTGCTGGAAGTTCTGCATGGCATCAACCTCGACATCCCTGAAGGCGATTTCGTGGCTCTGATGGGTCCGTCCGGCTCTGGCAAGACCACACTGCTCAACCTGATCGGCGGTATTGACTCGCCGACCGACGGCCTGTTGAAGATTGACGGAAAACGCATCGACGAACTGTCCGGTGACGAGCTCGCGGCCTGGCGCGCCGACACTGTCGGATTCATCTTCCAGAGCTACAACCTGATGCCGGTGCTGTCCGCGCAGAAGAACGTCGAGCTGCCATTGCTGCTGACCGACATGAGCGCGGCCGAGCGCAGGCACCGTGCATCGGTTGCCTTGCAGCTTGTCGGCATCGCCGACCGTGCCGGCCACAAACCGAACGAACTATCAGGTGGCCAGCAGCAGCGCGTGGCGATTGCCCGCGCACTGGTGTCCGATCCGCGCATCCTGATCTGCGACGAACCGACCGGCGATCTCGACCGCAAGACCGCAGACGAAGTGCTGACCCTGCTGCAGCAGCTCAACCGCGAATTCGGCAAGACCATCGTAATGGTGACCCACGACCCGAAGGCGGCCGAATACGCGAGCCGGACCGTATACCTGGACAAAGGTACGCTGGTCACCGAAGCGGTGCATTGATGCTCAAGTACGCCGGCTTGGTACTCTCGGGGCTGACGCGCAAGAAGCTGCGCACCACGCTCACTTTCCTGTCGCTTGCCGCGGCGTTCACCCTGCTCGGACTGCTGCAGGCGGTCAATTCACTGTTTTCCGGGGCTGCCGATTTCCTCGGCGTTAACCGGCTGATCACACAGGCCAGCACCAGCTTCACCCAGCCGCTTCCGATGCGCCTGCTGCCGCAAATTGAAGCGGTGCCCGGCGTGCAGGCGGTCTCGCATTCGCAGTTCTTCGGAGGCATCTACGGCGAAGGCCGCAATTTCTTCCCGCAGTTCGCGGTCAACCCGCAGCGCCTGCGCCAGACCTACCCCGAATGGCTGATGCCGGAAGACAATTGGCGCGCTTTCATTTCCACCCAGGACGGCGCCATCGCCGGTCGACTGCTGGCCGAGCAGAACGGCTGGAAGATCGGCGACATCATCCCGCTCAACTCCTTCATCTGGACCAAGGCCGACGGCGGCCGCACCTGGGAGTGGCGGCTGGTCGGCATCTTCGATGGCCGTGATGCCGAATGGCAGAAACGCACCTCGCTGATGTATCTCAATTACGGCCAGTTCGATGAAGGCCGAAACCCGGGCGCGCGTGGATTGGCCGGCGTATTCGTGGTTCAGGTCGAGGACCCTTCCCGATCCGGAGAAATCGCCAGCGCCATCGATGCCAAGTTCACCAATTCAGCTGAAGAAACCAAGACCCAGAGCGAACAGGAATTCCAGCTTGGCTTCATCCGTCAACTCGGCGACATCGGTCTGATCGTCAACCTGATTACCGGCGCGGTGTTTTTTTCGATCCTGTTCCTGACCGGCGTGGCAATGAGCCAGGCTGTGCGCGAACGCATTCCCGAGTTAGCCGTATTCAAGTGCCTGGGTTTCACCGACCGCCAAGTAATGTGGCTTGTGCTGGCGGAATGCTTCGCGCTGTGCCTGCTCGGCGCTTTGGCTGGAATGCTACTCGCCAGCGCGGTGATGAAAGGTCTGCCGCCGGAGTTCCCGATCACCGCCGATGCGTTTGTATGGGCCGTGGCCGGCGCCAGTGTGCTGGTGCTCACGCTATTGGTCGGTCTACCGCCGGCACTTACGGCGCAACGGCTGAAGATCGTCGATGCGCTTAACGGACGCGCCGGTGACTCCGCGCTCGAACACATGCTGCGCAAGGCCATCGAATGGCCGCTACTGGCCTGGCGCTGGTTGCGTGGCCAGCCATTGCGGCCGCAGGAGTTTGCACCATGAGCAGCTGGCCGCAGGTCCGCGAAATCACTCTGATGAACCTGCGCTCGATTCCCGATCGGCTAGGACCCTCGCTGGTGATCGTGATCGGCATTGCAGGCGTTGTCGGCGTACTGGTCGCGTTGCTGTCGATGTCGGCCGGACTGCAGGAGACTCTGGGCGGTGATGGCAGGACCGACCAGACAGTGGTCACCCGCGGCGGCGCCAATGGCGAGCTGGCCAGCTTCCTCAGCATCGGCTCGATGACCTTAATTAAACAGGATCCGGCCATCGTCCGCGACGCCGAAGGCATGGCGTTGGCCAGCGGCGAGCTGATCGTAATCACCGAAGTACCAAGGCCCGGACAGAAGACCGGTGCCAACGTCACCCTGCGTGGCTTGGAGCCGATGGGCATGCGCCTACGCGAAGGCTTCCGCATCACCGAGGGCCGCGCTTTCCGCCCGGGAGTGCAGGAGCTGATTGTCGGATCCGGCGCCGCCGCGCAATTCAGCGGACTGGAAGTGGGCAAGACCCTGCGCTTCCGTGGCTCGCGCTGGACCATCGTCGGCCACTTCGAAAGCAGCGGCGCGTATGCGTCCGAGCTATGGAGCGACGTGCAGACGGTGCAGAGCGCCTGGCAGCGCGCGGGCGTGTCATCGGTGCTTGCACAGCTGCAAACACCGGCGCAGCTGGAACCGCTGGCCAAACGCCTGAAGGAAAACCCGCAGCTTGACGTCGAGGCCAAATCGCAACTCGAGTTCTACAAGGGCCAGAGCAGCAACCTGACCAGCACCATCGGCGTGCTGGCCGGCGTGGTGGCGGTGATCATGGCTTTCGGCGCCACATTCGGTGCGCTCAATACCATGTACTCGGCGGTGTCGGCACGCACACGCGAAATCGGCACGCTGCGGGCATTGGGTTTCGGCGCCTTGCCGGTGGTTGTCTCGGTCATGGCCGAAGCGCTGCTGCTGAGTTTTTCCGGCGGCCTGCTCGGAGCGGCAATCGCCTACCTGCTGTTCAACGGCTATGCGGTCAGCACGCTCGGCGGCGGCTTCACCCAAGTCGCCTTCCAGTTCGCGGTCACGCCGGCGCTGGTCGTGCTCGGACTGGTACTGGCGGTCGGCATCGGATTCATAGGCGGCCTGGCGCCGGCCATTCGCGCCGCACGCCTGCCGGTCACCGCCGCGCTGCGCAGCAACTAGGCACTGCTTCGGCACACGGCAATCACGACCGAATGTTATGATTTGAGCGTGAACACTTCTGTAACGCCAGCATCGCGCATGTGTGCGTCCGTCCGCCGGCGGACAGCCCGTTTGTCGGCTGTCCTGCTTTCTCTGCTGCTGTCTGCCTGCGCAACGCAGTGGCCTGCCTACGAGCGCCCGAGCCTCGACCTGCCGGCGGCAACCGCCAACGGACTCGACATCGACCGACAATGGTGGCGCACGTTCGACGATCCGGTGCTTGATGCACTGGTCGAGGAAGCCCTCGCCCACAACTTCGATCTGCTCAAGGCCGCCAGCGCCATCGCAGAAGCACAGGCTGCCGCCGGTGTAGCGCGAGCCGCGCTCTCGCCGCGTCTGGACGGCGGCGCGAGCGCACAGGTTTCGCAACGCCAGTTGTCGCTCAGCGCCGACATCGACGACATCAATACGGTGAATGCTTGGACCGGCGCCGGTCTGCAGGCCGGCTGGGAAGTCGACCTATGGGGCCGTATCGCGCAACTCAACGAGGCCGCGCTGGCCCGTGTCTCGGCTTCGGAGCACACCCGCAACGCGGTCGCGCTTTCGGTCTCGGCCGCCGTCGCCGAAACCTATTTCCATCTACGCGCACTGCAGCAGAAGCTCGCTCTGACGCGCGAAGCCACGGGTTACCTGCAGGCGCTCAGCCAACTCGAATACCGCCGTTGGCAGGGCGCGGTCGGTACCCAACTCGCGTACCGGCAGGCTCTGGCCGAACAGGCTTCGATGGAAGCGCGGCTGCCCGCACTGCAGTCCGCCATCGCGCAGACTGAGCTGGCGCTGCGCCTGCTGGTCGGCAGCAGCCCGCGCCAGATGTCACTGCAGATACCGGATGGCAAGCCGCTGAAGGTGCCACCGACGCCACGGGAAATCGACTCGGCATTGCTGCTGCGCCGGCCTGACATCGCCTCGGCCGAACAACTGCTCATCGCCACCCATGCCGATCTCAACGCGGTGCGTGCCGAACGCTATCCGCGGCTTTCGCTCTCCCTGCTCGGCGGCCTGCTGGCCACCACCTCGTCCGCCATTTCCGGAACCCCGCTGTACTGGGACCTGACCGCCGGCCTGACCGGCCCGATTTACGACGCAGGCCTGGTGCAGTCACGCATCGATGGCGCCGATGCCCGTGAGGACAAGGCCGTGGCTCACTATCGGTATACAGTGTCGTTGGCATACCGCGAAACCTACGAAGCACTGGTGCGCGCCGACAGCAGCGACCGCGAGCTGGCAGCCGTCGAACGTGAAGTCGAGACCCGCAAGCAGGCGCTCGCGCTCACCCAACGCAGTTTCGATGCCGGCCGCTCTAGCATGTTCGAGGTGCTCGGCGAAACAACCAAGGTGGTCAACGCACGCATGGGACTGGTCGATGCCCGCCAGGAACAGCTGGTCGCGCGCAGCCGCTATTACAAAGCCCTGGGAGGTGGATACTGATGCTGTTCCATGTCTATGATGAAGCCAAGCCGGAAGGCTATTATTCGACGCAGCCGGTCGACCTGTACCGGACCCTGCTCGACGCTGACTGGCCGATCTACCTACTGCTGCCGACACTGTTGGTCGGCATCATCGTCCTGCTGATACTGGCTTGGCGCGTACACGAAATTCCGGCGCACAAGGCCCAGA
>ERZ1645185.806-NODE-806-length-13238-cov-4.974513_pt1 | contig 13238 bp, 13 predicted proteins | sample MGYA00575351_ERZ1645185 | MGnify/ENA primary metagenome ERZ1645185 (study PRJEB40838, sample SAMN11284767) | freshwater sediment metagenome | isolation source: river sediment | host: Sediment | place: India: Jana village, Kanpur | collected 2015-12-17 ...
GGCCGCGCGCAGCGGCGAATCCGGCATCTGGTGCTGGCCGACCTCATGGAAGCCGAAGCTGCCGTGGAACAGCAGGGCCGGGTGGGTGCTCTCCTCCATGAACACCTCGGCGACCACCGCCGGAGCGCGCACTTCGGCGAAGCTCAGCACGTCGGCGTAGAACAGCCGGCCGATGCCTGCGCTGCGCTGACCTTTGGCGATGACGATGCGGTCGACATAGATGAACTGCGGATAGCGCTGCTTGAACCAATGGAAATTGCTGCTGTCGTAGACGGCGTCCTGGTTCAAAGCGATCAGGAAACCGACCAGGCAGTTGTCGGTTTCGGCGACCCGGAAGTAATCGGCGTTCTGCCAGAAGTACTGTATCTGCGTTTGGTTCATCGGCAGGATACCGCTGCCGGCGGCGTTGTTCATGGCCAAAATGGCGTCCAGTTCGTGCTCCTGCACGTCGCGGATCAAAATCGACATCTACGCTACTCCAAACTGATGATAAAAGGCACCGGACGCGCCGGACATTCCGATTCAATGCCGAATTATCGCATGACCTTGTCGGCGGCGGTTAGAGTTTTTACTTAAAATACGCGTGTACCATGACTTATGGCCATCTCGCGGGCAGGTGTTTAGGATTATCATGCACTTATGAATACACGATTCAACCACCAGCAACTGCTGCGTTACGCCGGGCTGTTCACCTGGATCATGGTCGGTATCCCGCTCATTTACGCGTGGCAGCAAGGGCTTGCCGAAAACGGGCTGCTTTCGCGCTCAATGCTGGGCTGGGTGCTGTCCTTCCTGGCGTTCGGCATCCTGTATATCCTGGTCGCCGGCAAATTGAGCGTTTACCGCCGAGGGTGGCGGGACGGCCTGTACCTGTTATTCCTGACCATCTCAGCGGTCGCGGTCAGCTATTATTCATCAACCGGCCTGGGCAGCGTGCTGCTGATGGTCATCGCCGGCATCCTGCCGTGGATCCTGCCGGTGTCTTTCGGCCTGATCTGGCTTGTCATCAGCCACCTGACAGTGATACCGGTGTTCATATTCGGACCCATGGACCTGACCGGATGGGAGGCCTTGATGCAGAGTCTGCTGTATGCCGGCTTCTCGACCTTTGTGTTCGTGACCGGCTACGTAGCCAAATTGCAGGCGTCGGCACGCGAGGAGCAGCGCCGCCTGAACGCCGAACTGCGCGCCACACGTGCTTTGCTGGCCGAAAGTTCACGGGTCGGCGAGCGTCTGCGCATATCCCGGGAAGTCCATGACCTGCTCGGGCATCACCTGACGGCCCTGAGCCTGAATCTGGAGGTGGCCGGCCATTTGACCGAGGGCTTGGCCCAGGAGCATGTCAAGCAGAGCCACGCACTGGCCAAACTGCTTCTGGCCGATGTGCGCGAGGCGGTTTCCGAGATGCGTCACGGCGGCAGCATAGACATCGCCGCCACCATTGAACCCTTGCTGCAATCCGTGCCCAATCTGCACATCGAATTCAAGGCCGACCAGGATCTCCGGTTGGATGATGCCTCGCTGGCCCAAGTGGTGTTACGCTGCGTACAGGAATTGATCACCAACACCATCAAGCATGCCGGTGCGAAAAAACTGGAATTGACCTTGCAAAAGCTCGATAATCTATTGATTTTAAAGTCTGAAGACGATGGCATCGGTGTCAGTCTGGCGAAACTGGGTAATGGCCTGCAGGGCATGAAAGAGCGGGTTTCCGCATTGAACGGGCAGATGGTCATCCAGACCGCGCCGGGTCACGGCTTCAGTGTCACCATTACCTTACCTTTAGGAGTTTAAGATGATTAAAGTGGTTTTGGTGGATGATCAGACCTTGGTTCGACAGGGCGTTAAATCCCTTCTGTCGCTGGCTCAAGCCATCGAGGTTATCGGGGAGGCCAGTGACGGGCAGCATGCCATCGAGCTGATTCCCACCCTCAAGCCGGATGTGGTGCTGATGGATATGCGCATGCCGGTCAAATCCGGGCTTGAGGCCATTCAGGAGCTGGCCGCCCAGAATACACTTCCCCCGACCATCATCCTGACCACGTTCGACGACGATGAACTGGTGCTGGCGGGCATCAAAGCCGGCGCCAAGGGCTATCTGCTCAAAGACGTCAGTCTGGAGCAGCTGGTCGAAGCCATTGAGGTGGTATCCAAGGGCGGAACACTGGTCCAGCCTGGGATGACGCAACGGTTGCTGTCAGGCTTGGAAGGGCTCAATAACCAGTTCGTCAGCCTGGACCGGCCCGACCCGCTCACGGAGCGGGAAACCGAGATCCTCCGCTTCATGGCCGGTGGCTTTTCAAACAAGGAAATCGCCAATTCGCTGCATGTGGCGGAAGGTACCATAAAAAACCACGTATCCAATATCCTGTCCAAGCTGGGCGTCCGGGATCGGACCCGTGCGGTATTGAAGGCCTTCGAGCTGAAAATCGTCTGATCCTGTCCGGAACCGGGCCTAAAAAGTGCCCGAGGGGTCTAACTCTTTTGGATTTTAGATGGTATCCTTAAAGGCTGATTGCCCAGATGGGCGGTTTGTTCTTGGAGAGAGTGTTTAAATGAACCGAATTTATGAATTTCTGATTTCTTTGGTCGTAGTCGTGGTGCTGTTCGCTACGGTGGCGCTGTTTTTGCCGGCCAAGCGCGTGGTCGTGAACAAAGTCGAAAGCAACCGCCCGGTCAGCACGGTTTTCGACGTGCTCAACGGCTTCAACCGTTTTGACGAATGGAATGTGCTGCGTTCGGACCGCATGCTGAAATCGCAGGTCAGCGGCCCGGCCTCCGGCCCAGGCGCGACCATGACCTACAGTTCACTGAACCGGTCGACCGGCGAAGGCAAATGGGAGCTGGTCGAAAGCATCCCAGAAAAGAAAATCAAATTCAAGATCACCGACAGCTCCATGGGCAACAACAAGTTCCTGACCTTCGATTTCTACCGCACCGGTCCGATGAACCGGAACGTCGGCATCAACCAGACCTATGAAGTGGATTACGGCTGGAACCTGTTCGGCCGTTATGCCGGCATGTATGTCGAGCGCAACGTCGGCGACCAGCTGAAGGCAGGCACCAAGCGCCTGACCACGTTCCTGGCGACCATTCCGAAGCTTTCCTACGCCGACCGCGAACAGCCGATCAGCTTCGTGGACGTGCCTGCTGCCAATGTGCTGGTGGCTACCGTGATCGCAAAACGCGACAACGAGGTCATCGCCACGGCAATCCTCAACAAAATGGCCTGGATCAACAAGATCATGGCCGCCAACGGCCTGAAGGCCGCCGGTCCGATGCGCATCGTGACCAACGAATTCACCTCGGACAGCTACAGCTTCGATGTCGTGCAGCCGGTCAGCAAGGATGGCCAGACCGAAGGCGCGTGGGACATCAAGACCGAGGCCGAAGTGACCTTCGAACAGCTGCCTGCAGGCCGCGCCGCGACCACCGATTACACCGGCTATGCGACCGGCCTGGAAAGCGAGCGTCAGATCGTCCGTGCCTGGGCGCTGGTGCAGGGCGCTTCCACGCGCGACCGCGCCTACGAAGAGTATCTGGTGCCGGTCCAGCAGATGATGACCGAGGACGCCAAGTTCAAGGTCTATTGGCCGATCAAATAAGTCTCGATGAAAAAGCGGGCCTGGCCCGCTTTTTTATTGCCGGTTTTTTTCAGACCGTTTTTTCTATACACTGGAACGAAGCCATCGGGAATCCTCCATGATCCGGGCGCAGGCCTTAAACAAGAAATTCGCCGCCATCGAAGCTGTCCGCGATCTGTCTTTCCAGGTCGAGAAGGGCGAGGTCGTCGCGCTGCTCGGGCCAAACGGCGCCGGCAAGACCAGCTGCATGCGCATGCTGTCAGGGTTCCTGAAGCCGGACAGCGGCGTTGCCCTGATCGCGGGCCACGACAGCACGAGGAATCCCTTGGCCGCCAAACGTCAGTTGGGTTACCTCGCCGAACACGCGCCCATATACAGGGAACATACCGTCTTCTATTACCTGCATTTCGTCGCCAAGGCGCGTGGCTTGTCCAAAGGCAGGGCCGAGACCGCCGTGGATGACGTTTTCCGCAGCCTGAATCTGGATTCGATCGCCTTTCAGCCGATCAACACCCTGTCCAAGGGGTCGATGCGGCGGGTGGCCCTGGCGGCGGCGGTCCTGCACCGACCGCCGGTCCTGCTTCTGGATGAGCCGAGCGACGGCCTTGATCCCATCCAGAAGCAGCTGGTCCGCAGCTTGATCCTGGATCTCGCCAAAAACAGCGCCATCCTGATGAGCACGCACCAGATCGATGAAGTGCTTGCCCTCTGCCCGCGCACCATCATCATGGCCAAAGGCAGAAAACTTCTCGACCAGGCCACCGACGACCTGCTCAGGCAGTCCAAATACCATAATGCGGTGTCCTTCGTGGCCAAGGAAAGCATCGCCGCACGGGCCGCTCTGGAGGGCTTGTCCGGCGTCACCGGCTTCGAGCAGAACGCCGTCGACGGACGTCTGTATGTGTTCGTGCATGGCCATAAGCCGCAGAACCAGCTTATCGTCGAGAAGCTGTCGCAGAAAAACGTGCCGTTTTCGGATATCCGGCTGGAATACGGCAGGCTTGAGGAAGTGTTCAGCAAAGCCGTGGCCGAGGCGGTCTGATGCGCGCATTCCTGTCCATTGTCATGCGCGAGCTTCAGGCCTACTTCTTCACGCCGCTCGCACTGGTGTTCATCATCATTTTCCTGCTGCTGTCGAACAGCTTCGTGTTCTATCTCGGTGATCTGTACGAAATCGGCCAAGCCAGCATGCAGTCCTACTTCAGGCTGCTGCCCTGGGTCTGCCTGCTGCTGATCCCGGCGTTGTCGATGCGGTCCTGGTCGGAGGAGTACCGCTCCGGAACGATGGAGTTCCTGGATGCCCTGCCGATTCCAGGCTGGCAGCTGGTGCTGGCGAAATTCATTTCGCTCTGGTGCGTCGCCTTGTCCGCCCTGGCCATGAGCTTCCCGCTGTGGATGACGCTGTCGTGGCTGGGCCAGCCGGACCACGGCACCATCATCCTGGGCTATCTCGGCGCGGCGATGATGATGGCGGCCATGCTGGCGGTCGGCCTGTGCATTTCATCGCTCAGTGAAAACCAGCTGATCGTGTACATCGTGACGTCGCTGATACTGCTGCTTTTCCTGCTGGCGGGGTACCCGTTGGCCTTGAATCCGGTACGCGAGGTGTTTTCCCAGTCATTCGTCGATCTGGTCAGTTCACTGAGTTTCCTGACCCATCTGCAGTCCATCAGCCGCGGCGTCCTGGATCTGCGCGACGTCCTGTTCTACGCCCTGACCATCGTATTCTGGCTGGCGGCCAATGCCGTGCTGCTAAAGTCCAGAAAGGACAGGGGTTGAACATGCGCCGGATGACCGTGCTTTCCGCGCTGACGGCCCTGCTGGTGATGTTCCTCGGCCTGATGTACCTGAACCTTCGAGTCATCCCGCCGGTAAGGCTTGATTTGACCGAGAACAGCCTGTTCACCCTGTCGGAAGGCAGCGTCAGGATACTGGGGAACATACGCCAGCCCGTGCAGCTGCATCTTTATTATTCCGAGAAGGAAGCGCGGCCCTATCCGCAGTTCAGGCAATACGCCGAACGCGTCATCGAGAAAATCGATGAATATGCGGCGCAGTCCGGTCATCGGATCACGGTGAAGCGGATCGATCCGGAACCTTATTCCGTTCCAGAAGACCAGGCCATCGCCAACGGCATCATCGCAATCCCCCTCGAGGACGGTTCAGGGCCCCTGTATTTCGGGCTGACGGCGCAGGCGAACGGCAAGACCCAGACCATCGGTTTCATCAAGCCGGAATCCGAGCAATATCTGGAATATGAGCTGTCAAAACTGATCCAATCCGTGCAATCCAACAAAAAACCGAAGGTGGCCCTGCTGTCGGACCTGCCCGTTTCCGGCGGAAATCCAACGGAACCCGCACCGGCCCGGCCGGCATGGGTCGTGTTCCGCCAATTGTCGGAACGCTATGAGCTGAGCCATCTCATGCCTGGGGATTCCGCCATTCCGGAGGACATCGATGTACTTTGGGTGATGCACCCCGGGGCGTGGCCTGACAGGACGATTGACCAGATCCGTGCGTTTGTCGAAAACGGCGGGCACGCGGTCATCATGGTCGATCCGTATGCTGAGTCCGTGCCGGCTATCACAGTGACTTCCGAGCCTGTCGCAGAATCCTATCTGGCTTCGGACATGCCTGGCCTGTTCAAGCGCTGGGGCATAGGGTACGATCCCACGCAGGTCGTCCTGGACAGCAAGTTCGCCTGGCTGATGCAGGTGAACGAAAACCAGTTTCCCAAGCGGAATCCCGCCCTGATCAGCCTGCCAACGGAAGCCATGAACCAGCGGGACGTGGTCACCGCCGACCTCGACCGGATCGTGTTTTCCAGCGTCGGTTCGCTGACCCTCCGCGAAAACAGTCCGCTCGACATCGAACCGCTGCTGCAAAGCTCCGACTCGTCCAAACAGATCGGCGTGGATCAGCTTCGCCAGGCCAGCGAGGACCCCGAGCGCCTGCTCAATAAATTCGTCTCCAGTCAGGAACCCTTCGTGCTGGCCGCACGTTTCACCGGCAATCTTCAGTCGGGCGGTAAGGGCGATGTGCCGGTGAACTTCATCGTCATCGCCGATACCGACATGCTCAGTGACCGCTTGTGGGTCCTTGAAAACAACCTGTTCGGCCAGTCGGTATTCAGTGCGCAGGCCAGCAACGGCGATTTCTTCTTCAATGTCATCGACCAGCTGTCGGGCTCCGATGACCTCATCTCGATCCGAAGCCGCGGCATGGTGTCTCGTCCGTTCGTCAAGGTCGACCAGATCCGCCGCACGGCGGAGCAGGAATACCGTGACAGCCAGGCCCAGTTGCTCGCCAATCTTGAGAAAGTACAGGATGAGATAAACCTGCTGCAGGCAGATGTAAAAAAAACCTCTGGCAACGAAGCCGACAGCCGCCTGCAGAAGCTGTTGGCCGAAAAGATCAGGCTCCGGCAACAGCTTCGGCGGATCCAGGGCGAGCTGAACGACGACGTCGACCGTCTCGGCCAAGCCATCAAGCTCATCAACATTTTCACGGTCCCGGTCTTCCTGCTGCTGTTGGCGTGGTTCGTGCACATCCGGCGCAGGATGCACAAGGATTTTTCCCGGGTGGGCCGTGGCTCGGTATAAGCGGGGTTTCGAATGCGCGCTGGCCAGCAGGCAGCTGGCCAGGGCGGATGCCGCCTTCCGGCCGTGGATAAAGCGCATCGGCGCCATCGATCACAGTTCCGGCTGGCGGAAAGGCTTTGACGTCACCGATGCGTTGGCACGCGCCATTCTTTACCAGCAGTTGAGCGGGAAAGCGGCTGCCACCATCGTCTCGCGGGTTGAGGCCGCATTGGGCGGCAGCGCCATCCATCATCAGGCGCTGAAAACCGTCAGTGACGACCAGCTGCGCGCCTGCGGGGTTTCCGGCAACAAAGTGCTGGCCCTGCGCGATCTTGCGCGCAGGGAAGCCGGCGGCGAAATACCGCAGTCCCGGCAACTGCAGTACCTGAGCAATGACCGGATCATCGAGCTGTTGGTGCCCACGCGCGGCATCGGGCGCTGGACCGTCGAAATGATGCTGATGTTCCGCCTGGGCCGGCCCGATGTGCTGCCGGTCGACGACCTCGGCATCCGCAAGGGCGCACAGCTCCTGGACCGGCTCGATGCCATGCCGGGCCCGAAGGAGCTGCTTGAAAGAGGGAGGGCCTGGGAGCCGAACCAGACCATGGCCAGTTTCTACCTGTGGCGGATCGCCGACTTCAGCAAGGAAAACGTCAAACGTTCTCAGGATTGAGCGTCGCCGATCCAGTACCAATGCCAAGGCTCGTAACCGATGCCATGGCTGTTCCCCCGGGGAAAGCTCAAGCGGAACCCGAAACCGCCGGCATGCCGTTGCAGCCAGTCGAAGGCCGGCGTGCGTTCGAAGCTTTCTTCCGCCGACGGTTCGCCGTGAGCTCCGATATCGATGGCACGGCCGGAATGGTGTTCGCTGAAGCCCGGGGCCGCGTTGACGGTCAATATGTCGGATACCGAGAGGCCGCGCGCCATTTTGCGCCGGAAGATGCCCATCTGATATTGCTGGCTGCGGAATCCGGAAATGGCGTCCATCGCCACACCATCCGCCGAAGCGGCTTGGCGCAAACGATGCCAGGCCTTGCCGGTGTTGTATTCCAGCCAGAGCGGGCGCCGGTAGCGGTCATATCCGGCGAATTCCAGTTCGATCGGCTCCGTGACCGGCGACAGGCCGCTTTCAGCGCCATATTCCCCGGCATCGATGCCGAGTTCCGCCAGATGCGGCTCAAGGTCGGTTAGGGGCCTGCAGGCCGTCCTGCGGCCCTGCCCGGCCAGCATTTCGGCGATGCCGTCCAACCGGGCCTGATGCCAAGGCGCGCGCCTGAAAAACGTCATGCGCCGGTCTGACAGCGCCGCAACGTATTCACCGTTACGTTTGTCACGGATAAGCCATTGCGAAGATGCCAGAATGCGTGCGTGGGCATTGGCTTTTGCATGGTACAGGCATGCCGGTACGGCATCGAGTTCACGGCCGTTGATCAAGCGGTATTCGGGCGGAGTCAGCATCTCAGGCCTTGCAGGTGCGCGAGGAAATCCGCGGGACGCTCCAAGCTTAATAAAACCGGACCGCTTTGGGTAGGGACATACACAACTTTCTGCGTGTCGGTGATGTACAGGTGGGATTTTTCGCCGTTATACAGCTTGAACAGGCCTGATCTCAGGCCGGGCATGGCTACGCCCCACAGCTTCCATTTCGGCCGCAATTCCCTGCGGGTGTCTAGATCCACCATATTGGCGCCCGCGCCGTCGAGTTCTGAAAGTGCCCAGCGTTTGTTGATGAAACTGACTCGGATGCGAAGTCCGTCCTTGCCAAGCTCGGCTTTGGGGTTGCGGACGCCCATCGCCGCAATCAGCAGAATCACCGGGCCGAGACCGATCAACAGGCCCAAAGCCCATGCTGGCATCTCGCTGAATGCCGCAGCGTCGTCCCATAAAATCATCAGTGCTATGGCGATCGGCAGAAGCATGATCAGGGCAAAGAACCATTTGGCGGACTGTCCGATGGGGGATAGTGCATATTCCCTGCCGCGCTTGTCATTCATGGTCTTCAGCCTCGGGTTGTTTTTTAGGCAAGCGCCCGGATTTCTGCAGCGCGTCCCGAAGAAGGTATTCGATCTGCGCATTCAGCGAGCGCAGCTCGTCATCAGCCCAGTGCTGGACGGCTTCCAGCACCTTGGCGTTGATGCGCAGCGGAAAGGCTTTTTTAACGATCATCGACGGTCAGTAGATTGAGCCGGCATTGACGATCGGCTGGGTGCCGCGTTCACCGCACAGCACGACCAGCAGGTTGCTCACCATGGCGGCCCGGCGCTCCGGGTCGAGGTCGACCACATTGCGTTTCGACAGTTCGCTGAGCGCCATTTCGACCATGCTGACCGCGCCTTCGACGATGCGCGTGCGGGCCGCGATGATTGCGCTGGCCTGCTGGCGCTGCAGCATGGCCTGGGCGATTTCCGGCGCGTAGGCCAGATGGCTGATGCGGGCTTCGATGACGCGAACGCCGGCCTCGGCCAGGCGCTCCTGGATTTCCTCGGTGAGGTGCTTGGCGATTTCGCCGGCGTGGCTACGCAGCGAAATCTTGCCTTCTTCGTGCTGGTCGTACGGGTAGGATGTGGCCATGGCGCGCAGGGCCGATTCGGACTGGATGTGCACGAAACTTTCGTAATCATCGACGTTGTAGACGGCTTCGGCCGAATCCACCACGCTCCAGACTACAACGGCGGCGATTTCAATAGGGCTGCCTTCCAGATCATTCACTTTCAGCTTGCCGGATTCGAAGTTCCGGGTGCGCAGCGAAATCTTCTTCTTGCTGTAGAACGGGTTGTTCCAGCGCAGACCCTGTTCCTTCACGGTACCGACGTATTTCCCGAACAGGCTGGCCACCGCGGCCTGGTTGGGCTCAACCATATACAGACCGATCATCATGAAAGAGAAAACGGCCAACGCAGTCAATGAGGCAAGCGCCATGAAGCCGTCGTTTGACTGTGCGCCAACGTAGAAACCATAGGCGGCTACGCCGATGGCTGCCAAGCTAGCCAGCAGGACACCAATGCCGTTAAGTGAATTCAGCTGATTTTCTTTCATGATGACACCTCGTTGATAGATATCAAAATGATATCAAAATTAATTTATGTGTCAATAAAAAACTAATATCATTTAATTCAATAAGATACGCATATTCCAACGGCTGGCTTGAATAAAACCGTCAGTGTCGCAGGTGAAATCCGGCCAAATCCGGTTAGGTCAGCATCCGCGCGGAATCAAAGCTGAGGCCGCTTATTCCGCAAGCCGGTCGAAGCGGATGATCGGCGTCGGTGACTGTTCGCTGCCGATGAATATGCTGTTGCCGTCACTGGAAAACGCGATGCCTTCAGCCTGCGGAAGCCAGGGCAGAGTGAGGGTCTGGACCGGACGCAGCTTCGCTGGAATGGCCAGTGCGCCAAGCCGGAAGAAATTGACCTGCTGGTAATTCAACACCGCCAGCCAGTGACCGTCCGGACTGATGTCCGCGCCGGTGATCTGGGAACGGTACCGGCCATAATCGCCCTTGGCGTTCATGGTTTTTTCATCCGGCTGGGCGATGCCTTCCAGAATTGCCACCAGCTTCGGCGTATCACCGTCCTTGGCGTCGAAGGGCAGGGCGAAGACTTCGGCGGGAACCCTTTTTTTGGATATCAGCAGGAACTGCCGGCGCGTTTCGTCGGCAAGCATCGCCTCGGTGTCCCGTGCGCCGTCCGGCCACTGAAAGCGGATGGTCCTGATGATTCTTGCCTGTCCTTTATCCGTCAGCTGGGCGGGTTCTTCGACGACATGCAGGTACAGGTCGGTGCGCAGGCCGCCGTTGTCGCCGGAATCCGCGATGGCAAGATAGTTCCTGCCTTGGTCACGGTAATTGGCGATGTCTTCCCAGTCGATGTTGCGTACGCCGTCCAGGGTGAACCAGGCCTTGGTGCGGGCCTGGCCGTCGATGGCGATGATTTCAGCCGGATTGTCGCCGTCGTTGACGGCCCAGAAAATGTCCGGGCGGGTATTGGAGCGCGTCAGGCCGGACAGCTCACCCAGTTTCGCTTCATCGGGGATTCCGGCGAACTGCGGTTCCGACCACTTCGTCAGGGCGGGTTCAGACGTGGCCTGGCAGGCTGAAAGGAACAGCAATCCTAGCGTCGCAAGGCCAAGCAGAACGGGGCGTGATTTAAACATAACGGTAAATTCTGGCATTGGTATAGAATGACACATCCGCCATTTCCAGACAATTCCATGGACCGACATTCCGTTACCTTAGGCACGCCTGAAGCCAAAAACGCCTTCCGCGTCCTGTTGCTGGGATCCGGCGAGCTGGGCAAGGAAGTGGCCATCGAACTGCAGCGTTTCGGGGTGGAAGTGATCGCCGCCGACCGCTATGACAACGCGCCGGCCATGCATGTCGCGCACGAATGCTACACCCTCAACATGCTCGATCCGGCTGCCTTGCGCGATCTGATCGAGCACGTCAAGCCGCATCTGGTGGTTCCGGAAATCGAAGCGATCCACACCGAAACCTTGCTGGAAATGGAGGTCAAGGACGGTTTGACGGTGATTCCCACGGCGCGCGCGGCGCGCTTGACCATGGACCGCGAAGGCATCCGCCGCCTGGCATCCGAAACGCTCGGCCTGCCGACCTCGAACTATGGCTTCGTCGACACCGAAGCCGAGTACCTGCAGGCCGTGAAAGCGATCGGCATGCCCTGTGTGATCAAGCCGCTGATGTCGTCATCCGGCAAGGGCCAGAGCACCATTAAATCCGAACAGGACATCGGTGAAGCCTGGTTGAAAGCGCAGACCGGCGGCCGGGCCGGCGAGGGCCGCTGCATCGTCGAGGGTTTCGTCGATTTCGATTACGAAATCACCCTGCTGACCGTCCGCCACCGCGGCGGCACCGCGTTCTGTGCGCCGATCGGGCATCTGCAGATCGACGGCGACTACCGCGAAAGCTGGATGCCGCAACCCATGAGCGCGAATGCCATGGCCCGCGCGCAGGACATCGCACAGCGCATCACCGACAATCTTGGCGGGTATGGGCTGTTCGGCGTGGAACTGTTCGTCAAGGGCGATGACGTCTGGTTCAGCGAGGTGTCGCCGCGTCCGCACGACACCGGTCTGGTGACGCTGATTTCCCAGGAACTGTCGGAATTCGCCTTGCATGCCCGCGCCATTCTCGGCCTGCCGATTCCCGATGTCCATGTGCTCGGCCCATCGGCGTCCTGTGCCATCCTGGCCAAAGGCAAAGGCGTGCCGCAGTTCTCGCACGTCGAACAGGCGCTGCTTGAGCCGGACACCGCGCTGCGCCTGTTCGGCAAACCGGCCGTCGACGGTTCGCGTCGGGTCGCGGTGACCCTGGCACGCGCCGCCAACGTCGAACTCGCGCGCGAAAAGGCCCGCCGTGCCGCCGCCGCGCTGAAAGTCGATCTGGTTTAACGGAAGGAGCGCATTACGCTGAGCCTCAGGGGCCGGCCGTCGTCAGATCCACCCATACCATCCGGTGATCGGTGGCATCCAGCCACTCGCTGCCGGTTTCGCCGCGCTTCGGCCAGAACACACCCTTATCCAACACGCTGAAACCGGCCGAAGGCAATACATAATCCAGGCGCAGATTGCCGACCTTCGGCCCGAAATTTCCCGTGTCGTGATGGTGCGCGCCTCGATGCGTCAAATTCGCGCCACCATCCGCCAACGCGGCCTCAACCGCGCCTTCGCTGCGTGGTGTTGTCATGCGCAGCACCATGGGGTTTTCCAGCAGATCAACGATGGTGCCGGGAATGCCGTCGCCATCGGCGGGATCGGCATTCAAGTCGCCGGCGATGACGAACCGTCCGTTTTCCTCCAGGCCGCCGCGCAAACCCAGGTCATCGACGATCCATTCGTCGCCGCGGTTCCTGACATACTCATTCCAGAACCGGATTTCGTCGTGGTTGCGTCTGCCGTTGCGGTCCTCCGGGCCATCGAACACCGGCGGCGTCGGGTGCGAGACCAGGAAGTGCAGGGTGCCGAGCGGGGTGTTGACCGGCACGTCCCAGTGCGATTTCGACGACAGACGGAAAGCATCCCATGCTTCCGTGGAATACCATGGCGAGCCATCGGCATT
>ERZ1645185.807-NODE-807-length-13226-cov-36.040999_pt1 | contig 13226 bp, 11 predicted proteins | sample MGYA00575351_ERZ1645185 | MGnify/ENA primary metagenome ERZ1645185 (study PRJEB40838, sample SAMN11284767) | freshwater sediment metagenome | isolation source: river sediment | host: Sediment | place: India: Jana village, Kanpur | collected 2015-12-17 ...
AGCGTCAACACAAGCGCCTCCGCAGCCTGACCCTGCCGCCGAAGCTGTACTGATCCAGTCGCTTCAGCAGCAGCACGAGCCGCCAGCCTCAACAGCCGGCGGCTTTTTCGTTTGAATTTCCGGAAAATACGTCCATGAGCCTCAAAGCACGCATCACCGAAGACATGAAGACGGCCATGAAGGCCCGGGAAAGCGCCCGCCTCGCCGCCATCCGCCTGCTGCTCGCCGCCATCAAGCAGAAGGAAGTCGACGAACGAGTCGAACTCGACGAAGCCGGCATCGTCGCCGTCGTGGAGAAGTTGACCAAGCAACGCAAGGACAGCGTTGCGCAATACGAAGCGGCCGGCCGCCAGGAACTGGCCGAGGCCGAGAAGTTCGAGATCGGTGTGCTCGCGGCCTACCTCCCGGAAAAGATGGGCAGCGAGGAGATCGCCTCCGCCGTTGCGACCGCCGTTGCCGAAACCGGTGCCAAGGGCCCGGCCGACATGGGCAGGCTGATGGCGGTACTCAAGCCCCGCCTTGCCGGCAAGGCCGACATGGCGGAGGTGTCGAAGCTGGTCAAGGCGGCCCTCGCCGGCTGATCGCCGCAAATGATCCCGGAAAGCTTCATCCAGGACCTGCTGGCCAGGATCGACATCGTCGACCTGATCGACAGCTACGTGCCACTCAAGAAGGCCGGCGCCAACTATTCGGCGTGCTGCCCCTTCCACAACGAGAAGACGCCGTCCTTCACGGTCAGCCCGGCCAAGCAGTTCTACCACTGCTTTGGCTGTGGCGCCCATGGCACCGCCGTCGGCTTCGTCATGGAATACCAGGGCATCGGCTTCGTCGACGCCGTCAAGGAACTGGCCTCCCGCGCCGGCATGCAGGTCCCTGAAAGCGACGGCTTCCGGCCGGAACAGCAGGGGCAGACGCGGACGCTGGTCGAGGTCATGGCGCGCGCCGCGGCCTGGTACAAGGAGCAATTGAAACGCTCGCCGAAGGCCATCGAATACTGCAAGAAACGGGGGCTGACCGGCGAAGTGGCTGCTCGCTTCGGCATCGGTTACGCGCCGGACGGCTGGCAAAACCTGCAGGCCGTGTTCCCGGACTACAACGCCGAGGCACTGAAGACGGCTGGCCTGGTCATCGAGAACGACGCCGGGCGTCGCTACGACCGCTTCCGCGACCGGCTGATGATACCGATCGTGAATCCCAAGGGCGAGATCATCGCCTTCGGCGGCCGCGTCATCGACCAGGGCGAGCCGAAGTACCTGAACTCCCCCGAGACGCCCCTCTTCGAAAAGGGGCGCGAACTGTTCGGCCTGCCGCAGGCCCGCCAGGCCCTGCGAGCGACCGACACGGCGATCGTCACCGAAGGCTACATGGACGTCATCGCGCTGGCCCAGAACGGGGTCGGCAACGCGGTCGCCACCCTCGGCACGGCGACGACGCCGACCCATGTGCAGAAGCTGCTACGCCAGGTAGACCGCATCGTCTTCTGCTTCGATGGCGACGCGGCGGGACGCAAGGCTGCCTGGCGCGCGCTCGAGAACGCGCTCGAAGCCCTCGCCGACAACAAGCGCATCGGTTTCGTCTTCCTCCCGGCCGAGCACGACCCGGACAGTTTCATCCGCGAGCACGGCAAGGCCGCATTCGAGCGGGCCGTCGCCGAAGCGATGCCGCTTTCCGACTTCCTGCTGCGCGAACTCGCGCAACGCTGCGACCTGACCAGCTCCGAAGGCAAAGCCCGCCTCATCTACGAGGCCAAGCCGCTGCTCCTCAAGCTGCCGACGCCACTGCTGCGCCTGCAACTGGTGAAGCGCCTTGCCGAGGCCAGCGGCTTCGCCCAGCAGGAGGTAGAGCGCCTCTGCGAACTGCGCTCCTATGCCCCCCCGCCCCCGCCCAAGGCCCGGCGCGCCGCCCCCTCGCTGGCGCGCAACCTGCTGCGCGTCGTGCTGCACAAGCCGCAGCTCGCGCGCGACCTGCCCGTCGATCTCCTGCCCGACACCCCCGAGCGCCCCGCCCTCGTCCGCCTGCGTTCGCTGGTCAGCGGCGACCATACCGTGACCGGCTACGCGGCGCTGCGCGAGCGCCTGCGCGGCACCCCGGAAGAGACGCAGGTCGAGGAGGCCGCCGCGGAACTTCTCGCCCTGCCGTTCGACGAAGCAGAAGCCGAGGAGGAGTTCCGGGACGCGGTGGGACGCCTGCACGAGGGCGATGCCCGGCGCGCCTTCGAGGACCTCCAGGCGCGCGCCCAGAAATTCGGCGTTTCCGGCCTCAGCGCCGAAGAAAAGAAGGCCTACCTCGACTTCCTCGCCGGTCGCCGGGACAGAGGCTAAGTTATGGTAGAATTTGAGGTTTTCCCCGTTTCAATGGATCGTGGTCATGGCTAAGGCAAAAGCAAAAGACAGCGTCAAGGAAGCTCCGAAGGGCCGCAGCAGCAAGGCCAAGGAAAGGGCAGCCGAAAAGGCCCTGCTCGAGGGCGCCCTCACCGAGGCGCCGGCTCCGCTCGACGCAGAAGCGCGCAAGACGCGCCTGAAGAACCTGATCAAGCTCGGCAAGGAGCGCGGCTACCTCACCTACGCCGAGATCAACGACCACCTGCCGGACGACGTGGTCGATGCGGAGAGCATCGAGACCATCATCTCGACCTTCAGCGACATGAGCATCCAGGTCTTCGACGAGGCCCCGGCTGCCGAAGACCTGTTGATGACCGACACCGCCGCGGCGGCGGCCGACGACGAGGAAGTCGAGGAGCAGGCCGAGCAGGCGCTGTCGACCGTCGACTCCGAATTCGGCCGCACCACCGACCCCGTCCGCATGTACATGCGCGAGATGGGCTCGGTCGAACTCCTCACCCGCGAAGGCGAGATCGAGATCGCCAAGCGCATCGAGGACGGCCTCAAGCACATGATCCTGGCGATCTCCGCCTGCCCGACGACGATCGCCGACATCCTCGAGGTCGTCGCCAAGGTCGAAGCCGACGAGATGCGCATCGACGAGCTGATCGACGGCCTGATCGATCCCAACGCCGTCGCCGATGCCCCGGCCGCAGAAATGGCCGAGGAAGAAGTCTCCGACGAAGACGCCGAGGACGAAGCCGAGGACGCCGCAGGCGCTGTTTCAGCCTCGCTGTTGCAATTGAAGACGGAAGCACTCGAGCGCTTCGCGACCATCAAGACCCTGCACACCAAGATGCAGAAGGCCCTGCACAGCAAGGGCTCGCAGGACAAGACCTACCTCAAGCTGCAGAAGCAGCTGTCCGAAGAATTGATGAACATCCGCTTCACGTCGCGCACCATCGAGCGCCTGTGTGACAGCGTGCGCGAGATGGTCGAGCAGGTGCGCGGCAGCGAGCGCAAGATCCAGCAGCTGTGCGTCGAGCGCGTCAAGATGCCGCGCCCGCACTTCATCCAGGTCTTCCCGGGCAACGAAACCAACCTCGACTGGGTGGACGCCGAGATCGCGGCAGCCCCGAAGAGCTACATCGCGATCCTGACCCGCAATGCGCCGGACATCAAGGAACAGCAGAAGAAGCTGATCGCCCTGCAGGACCGCATCGGCATCCCGCTCAAGGAACTCAAGGACATCAACAAGCAGATGTCCACCGGCGAAGCCAAGGCCCGCCGCGCCAAGCGCGAGATGACCGAGGCCAACCTGCGCCTGGTGATCTCGATCGCCAAGAAGTACACCAACCGCGGCCTGCAGTTCCTCGACCTGATCCAGGAAGGCAACATCGGCCTGATGAAGGCGGTGGACAAGTTCGAATACCGCCGCGGCTACAAGTTCTCGACCTATGCCACGTGGTGGATCCGCCAGGCCATCACGCGCTCGATCGCCGACCAGGCGCGCACCATCCGCATCCCGGTGCACATGATCGAGACGATCAACAAGATGAACCGGATCAGCCGCCAGATCCTGCAGGAAACCGGCCAGGAGCCGGATCCCGCGACGCTGGCCAAGAAGATGGACATGCCGGAGGACAAGATCCGCAAGATCATGAAGATCTCCAAGGAGCCCATCTCCATGGAAACCCCGATCGGCGACGACGACGACTCCCATCTCGGCGACTTCATCGAGGACCAGTCGACGCTGGCCCCGGCCGACGCGGCGATGTTCTCGAGCCTGCGTGGCGTGACCAAGGACATCCTCGACACGCTGACCACCCGCGAGGCCAAGGTGCTGCGCATGCGCTTCGGCATCGAGATGAACACCGACCACACGCTGGAAGAAGTCGGCAAGCAGTTCGATGTCACCCGCGAGCGCATCCGCCAGATCGAAGCCAAGGCCCTGCGCAAGCTGCGCCACCCGAGCCGTTCCGACAAGCTGCGCAGCTTCCTCGACCACGGCAACAACTAAGCCCCGTTTCCGGGCCTGTAGCTCAGCGGTTAGAGCAGAGGACTCATAATCCTTTGGTCCTGGGTTCGAACCCCAGCGGGCCCACCAGACGAACCCCAGTCCCCTGGCTGGGGTTCGGCGCTTCCGGGACCCCCTTGAGCATCGGAGCACATGCGGGGAGAATCAGGGATCAGCCCGCCACGCCACGAATGCCCGGAATCTGCCAATGAAACTGCTGCCCCTCATCATCGCCGCATTGTTCCTCGCGGCCTGCTCGTCATCCGGCAAGCCAAAGGCCGCTGCGCCTAGCGCCAGCACTGCGCGCAACTACCAGCTGACCGACACCGAGAAGATCGGCAATGCCCTGAACCTCACCTTTGCCACGTCCTGGCGCTCGATCCAGTGCAGCGCGGCCATCGATGGCCTCAAGGTCGGCAGCGGACAGGGCACCAGCCTTGCCGGCGTCGCCAAGATGAGCATTTATGTCCCGGCCAAGTACGATGGCCGCCCTGCCCGCGACTTCGTCATCGAGTGCTCCCAGTTCTGAACACCGGTCGCGGCGAATCCGTAAACAACGAAGCCCGGTCCGCCGGACCGGGCTCTGTCGTGAGTCCTTGGTGGTGATGGGCAGAATCGAACTGCCGACCTATGGGTTATGAATCCATCGCTCTAACCGTCTGAGCTACATCACCACACCTTCAAGGGCGCGGATTATAGTCGGCGGGCCGATCCGCGGTCAACCTGACGGGGCCTCGGATATAATCTTTGCCTTTCCAAACAAACCGTTGCCAGCCGGCGACGGACAAGCTGCGAAACCACCCCATGCCAAAGAAACTGTTCATCCGCACTTTCGGGTGCCAGATGAACGAGTACGATTCGGACAAGATGGCCGACGTGCTCGCCGCCGCCGAAGGCGTCGTCAAGACCGACAATCCCGAAGAGGCCGACATCATCCTGTTCAACACCTGCTCGGTGCGCGAAAAGGCGCAGGAGAAGGTGTTCCACGACCTCGGCCGGGTCAAGCACCTGAAGAAACTCAACCCTGACCTGGTGATCGGCGTCGGCGGCTGCGTCGCCAGCCAGGAAGGTGACGCGATCGTGGCCCGCGCGCCTTACGTCGATGTCGTGTTCGGACCGCAAACGCTACACCGCCTGCCGCAACTGATCGCCGAGCGCAAGGAGAAGGGCAAGGCGGCGGTCGACGTCTCTTTCCCGGAAATCGAGAAATTCGACGCCATGCCGCCAGCCGAGGTCAAGGGCGCCACGGCCTTCGTCTCGATCATGGAAGGCTGCTCCAAGTTCTGCACCTTCTGCATCGTGCCCTATACCCGCGGCGGCGAGGTATCGCGTCCCTTCACCGACGTGCTGACCGAAGTCGCCGACCTGGCCGCGCACGGTGTCGGCGAGGTGACGCTGCTCGGCCAGAACGTCAATGCCTACCGCGGCGACATCGAAGGCAGCGACGAGAAGGCCGACCTGGCCATGCTCATCGAATACATCGCCGAGGTGCCCGGCATCGAGCGCATCCGCTACACGACCTCGCACCCGCGCGAGATGAGCCAGCGCCTGATCGACACCTACCTCAAGGTACCGAAGCTGGTCTCGCACCTGCACCTGCCCGTGCAGGCCGGCTCGGACCGCGTGCTGGCAGCGATGAAGCGCGGCTACACGACGCTGGAGTACAAATCCATCGTCCGCAAGCTGCGCGCGGCGCGGCCGGACATTTCGCTGTCCACCGACTTCATCGTCGGCTTCCCGGGTGAAACTGACGAGGACTTCGAAAGGACCATGAAGCTGATCGACGACGTCGAGTTCGACGCCTCGTTCTCCTTCATCTACAGCCCGCGCCCGGGCACGCCGGCGCTGGAACTCGCCGACGACACACCCGCCGAAGTGAAGTCTGCCCGCCTGAGCCGGCTGCAGAAGCGCATCGACGAACTGGCCCAGACCGTCAGCCAGTCCATGGTCGGCTCGGTACAGCGGGTGCTCATCGAGGGCACCTCGAAGAAGGACGCCAGTGAGCTGGCCGGGCGCACGGACAACAACCGGATCGTCAACTTCATGGGCAATCCCCGCCTGATCAACACCTTCGCCGACGTACGCATCACGTCGGCCCTGCCGCACAGCCTGAGGGGCGAAATTGTCATCCGCGAAGCCTAGGACCGCACCCAAGGAGAAGCCCGTCGACATCGCGCTGGCCCCCGTCGACAACGCCCAGCTCGCCAACCTGTGCGGGCCGATCGACGAGAACATCCGGCAAATCGAAGCCGGTTTCGACGTGGTAATCCGCCGGCGCAACGAACGCTTTTCGATTTTGGGCGAAAAATCCAGGTTGACCGCGGACGCCCTGCAGCATTTCTATGCCATGGCCCGCGAGCCGCTGTCGGTGGACGATATCCAGCTCGGCCTGATCGAATTCCTCAATGCCCCGGTGCGCCGCATCTCGCGCAGCGCCGACAGTCCGGTCGACGGCCCGCAGCTGGTGACGCGCAAGACAGAACTGCACGGCCGCACGCCGCGCCAGGTCGAATACCTGAAGCACATCCAGGAACACGACATCACCTTCGGCATCGGCCCGGCGGGTACCGGCAAGACCTACCTCGCCGTCGCCTCCGCCGTCGACGCCTTCGAACGCGACCTGGTCGAACGCATCATCCTGACCCGTCCGGCGGTCGAGGCCGGTGAACGCCTCGGCTTCCTGCCCGGCGACCTGACGCAGAAGATCGACCCCTACCTGCGCCCGCTGTACGACGCGCTCTACGACCTGATGGGCGCCGACCGCGTCGCCAAGCTCTACGAGAAGCGCGCCATCGAGATCGCCCCGCTCGCCTTCATGCGCGGCCGCACGCTCAACCACGCCTTCATCATCCTCGACGAGGCGCAGAACACGACGCCGGAGCAGATGAAGATGTTCCTGACCCGCATCGGCATCGGCGCCAAGGCGGTGGTCACCGGCGACATCACCCAGATCGACCTGCCCAAGGGCCACAAGAGCGGCCTCAAGGAAGCCGTCGATATCCTCAAGGGCGTGCGCGGCCTGGCCTTTACCCACTTCAGGAAGGAAGACGTGGTGCGCCACCCGCTGGTCGCCCGCATCGTCGACGCCTATGAAAAACGCCAGCAAGCGACTTGACCTCTCCGTGCAGTACGCCTGCAATCGCGAGGGGCTGCCCTTGCGTGCGGACTTTGTGCGCTGGGCGCGTGCGGCGCTGGTCGGCGGTGGCCAGATCACCATCCGCCTGGTCGAGGCGGACGAAGGCCGGGAGCTGAACGACGAGTACCGCGGCAAGGACTATGCGACCAACGTGCTGTCCTTTCCCTACGAAGTCGAGCCGCTGGTGCTGGGCGATCTGGTCATCTGCCCGGACGTCGTGGCACGCGAGGCGGCGGAGCAGAACAAGCCACTGGCCGCGCATTACGCGCACCTGACGGTGCATGGTATGCTGCATTTGCAGGGCTGGGACCACGAAAACGACGACGAGGCCCGGCAAATGGAAGACGAAGAAAGGACAATTCTCGCCGCACTGGGTTACCCGGACCCTTATGCCGCCGAATGATCATGGACTCTGACAGTAAACCCGGTTTCATCGAACGACTGACTTCCCTGCTGCTCCGCGAGCCCGAAGACCGCGGACAGTTGCTTGAAATCCTGCACTCGGCCTACGAGCGCAACCTGATGGATGCCGACGCGCTCACCATCATCGAGGGCGCGCTAGCCGCTTCCGACACCCGGGTTACCGACGTGATGATCCCGCGGGCGCAAATGGACGTCATCGACGTCGACGACCCGATGAGCGAGATCATCCCGACCGTCATCGAGGCCGCGCACTCGCGGTTCCCGGTCGTAGACGGCGACCGCGACAACGTACTCGGCATCCTGCTCGCCAAGGATCTGCTGCGCCTCAATACCGAAACCGAGTTCGACCTACGCGACTGGCTGCGTCCGGCCGTTTACATTCCCGAGTCGAAACGCCTGAACGTGCTGCTGCGCGAATTCCGCGTCTCGCGCAACCACATGGCCATCGTCGTCAATGAATACGGCGGTGTCGCCGGCCTCGTCACCATCGAGGACGTGCTCGAGCAGATCGTCGGCGACATCGAGGACGAATACGATTTCGACGAGGCGCACGACAACATTCGTCAGGACTCGACCGGACGCTGGCGGGTCAAGGCACGCACCGAGATCGAGGACTTCAACGAAGCCTTCGCGACGGATTTCTCCGACGATGAGTTCGACACCGTCGGCGGCCTGCTCCTGCGCCACCTCGGCCGCGTCCCCAAGCGCAACGAGGTCGTCGAGATCAAGGGCGTACGCTTCCAGGTACTGCGCGCCGACAGCCGGCGCCTGTACACCCTCCTCGTCGACCGCCCGAAGGCACCCCTGCCGGACAATGCGGCTGCCTGACGCGGCGGCGGCCCGCCTCGGGCTCGCTGCGCTGGCCGGTGCCGCCGGCGTACTCTGCTTCGCCCCATTCGGCCTGTTCTGGGCCGCGCCGTTCGTCTGGGGTCTGTTCTTCGCCCTCCTCCGCCGTGCCGGTTCGCCCGACGCCGGGGCAATGACCGGCTTCGCCTTCGGACTCGGCTTCTTCCTGTGCGGCGTATCGTGGGTCCACGTCAGCCTGTCGGTCTTCGGCGGCATGCCCTGGTGGCTGGCGAGTCCGGCCGCCTTCCTGTTCTGCGCGGTCATGGCACTCTTCCCGATGGCTGCGGGCTGGGCCTTCAAGCGCTGGCAGCCGCCGGGCCTGGTACGCGAGGCGCTTTTCTTCGCCGTCCTGCTGGCGCTGGGCGACTGGCTGCGCGGCTGGGTGTTCACCGGCTTCCCATGGCTCGCGCTCGGCTATTCACAGGCCCCGCCCAGCCCGCTCGCCGGCTTCGCGCCCCTGTTTGGCGTGTTCGGGCTGTCGCTGCTGGTCGCCCTGGCCGGCGCGCTCCTGCTGCACTGGCGGACTGGAGTCGCCTTCATCGCCGTGACCGTGGCGCTCGGCTTCGGGTTGCATCGGGTGCCATGGACGACCCCGGAGGGCGAACCGGTCAGCGTTGCGCTGGTCCAGGGCAATGTGCCGCAGGAAATGAAGTTCAATCCGCAGGCCTTCCTGCGCACGCTGGCGCTCTACCTCGATCTGATCGAGAAGTACCCGGCGCAGCTCACGATCCTCCCGGAAACGGCGCTGCCCAGCTTTTTCGACAGCCTGCCGCCGCATTACGTCGAGGCGCTGAACAAGGCCGTGCGTGCCCGCGGCGGCGACCTGATCGCCGGTACGCTGACCGGTGACCGCGACGCCTACTGGAACAGTGCGGTCACGCTCGGCGTCTCGCCGACCCAGACCTACAGCAAGCGCCACCTCGTGCCGTTCGGCGAGTTCATACCCCCCGGCTTCGCGTGGTTCATGGCGCAGGCCAACATTCCGATGTCGTCATTTTCCCGCGGTCCGGTGGTCCAGCCGCCGCTGGCCGTCGCCGGCCGCCAGGTCGCGGTCAACATCTGCTACGAGGACGTTTTCGGTGACGAAATCATCGCCGCCCTGCCGCAGGCGGGGATCCTCGTCAACCTGTCGAATACCGCGTGGTTCGGACGCTCGCTGGCGCAGCCGCAGCACCTGCAGATCGCCCGCATGCGCGCCATCGAGACCGGACGGCCGATGCTGCGCGCCACCAATACCGGGATGACCGCCATCGTCGGTGCCGACGGCAGCCTGCAGGGGGTGCTTGAGCCCTTCACCACCGGCGTGTTGCGCGGCGAAGTGCGCGCCTACACCGGCATGACGCCGTATGCCCGCTGGGGCAACCTCGCCTTCCTCGTGCTCGCCATGCTCGCCCTGATCGCGGCACTGTGGCCGCAGCGAACGCTCAGATAGCGCGCTGGAGCCGCGCCGCCTGCTCGAGCCGCTGCTTCTCGGCGAGCACCTTCGCCGAATAGCGCCGGCCCGGGTCGTTCAGCGCGCCACCGAACTGCTGCAACCCGGTTTCGATGCCGCCGTGGCGGCTGATCGATTCCTTGAGCACGCGGGCACCGACCTGGACGTTGGTCACCGGGTCGAGGAAAGCGGTTGTCCCCGCATCGTCGGGCAACTTGTCCATGTGGAAGCGCGGCACCACCTGCATCAGCCCCTTGGCCCCGTAGTCGCTCTGCGAAAACGGATTGAAGCCGGATTCGACGCCGATCACGGCGATGATCAGCAGCGGATCGAGGCGCAGTTCCTTGCCGGCAGCCTGCGCGGCAATGAATACGGGCGCGAGTGCGTTCGTCGACACGCGGTAGCGCTTGGCGACGTAGTCGAGCGCTCCCTGCATGCGCGGGGAAAGGGCGTCAGCCGCCAACCCGTCGTCGGCAGAAGCAACCGAAGCAGGCTGCTCGTCGGCGGCCGCATCGTCACTGGCGGCGACGAACGAGCGAAGCGCATCGGTCAGGCCGGCGTGGCCCGCCTGGACGGCGAAGAGCCCGGCGAGAAAGACAAGGCCCGCGACCATCAGGAATTTCTGGACCAGGTCGACGAGCGTGGCGGAAGCCCGCAGCACGGCGGGCGTAACAACGGTGGAAGCGGACATGCGACCTCCTTGACTGTTGCCACTGTCGGCCAGCAGGCCGGCAGCGAACGGTTACAGGGGGAATTGCACCGGAACCGGCGGCGGAATGGGTGAGAAGAAAGGCCGCCGGTAACGGGATGTGACGCAAGAATCACGAATGCTGCGGTGCAGCAAAACGCATATTATTGATTCTAATGACTTCTGTCAATCCATCGGTAGGCAAAGCCCTCTAAACCGGCAGCCCGCAGCAAAGCCCCTTCGGCGCCGAGCCCGCGTACTGCCTGACGCCACGCCGGCCCCCGCCTGACATGGCCGCACCCGTGAAATGCCTGTAAAATTCAAGGCTTTCCGTCATTCCGAGCCATTCCGATGACCACCAGCATCAAGCCGACATTCCAGGAAATCATCCTGCGCCTTCAGGAATACTGGGACAAGCAGGGCTGCGCCCTGCTCCAGCCCTACGACATGGAGGTCGGCGCCGGCACCAGCCATACCGCGACCTTCCTCCGGGCCATCGGCCCCGAGCCGTGGAAGGCTGCCTACGTCCAGCCCTCGCGCCGCCCCAAGGACGGCCGCTACGGCGAGAACCCCAACCGCATGCAGCACTACTACCAATACCAGGTGGTGTTGAAGCCGGCGCCCGAGAACATCCTCGAGCTCTACCTCGGCTCGCTGGAGGCGCTGGGCTTCGACCTCAAGCAGAACGACGTGCGTTTCGTCGAGGACGACTGGGAAAACCCGACGCTCGGCGCCTGGGGCCTGGGCTGGGAAGTCTGGATGAACGGCATGGAAGTCACCCAGTTCACCTACTTCCAGCAGGTCGGCGGCATCGACTGCAAGCCGATCACCGGCGAGATCACCTACGGCATCGAGCGCCTGGCCATGTACCTGCAGGGCGTCGAGAACGTCTTCGACCTGACGTGGACGGAAGGCCTCACCTACGGCGACGTCTATCACCAGAACGAGGTCGAGCAGTCGGCCTACAACTTCGAGCATTCCGACGCCGACTTCCTGTTCACCGCCTTCGGTGCCCACGAGAAGCAGGCCCAGCACCTGATGGGCGCGCAGCTGGCGCTGCCGGCCTACGAGCAGGTGCTCAAGGCTGCCCACACCTTCAACCTGCTGGATGCGCGTGGCGCCATCTCGGTCACCGAGCGCGCCGCCTATATCGGCCGTATCCGCAACCTCGCCCGCGCCGTCGCCCAGAGCTACCTCGAGTCGCGCGCCCGCCTCGGCTTCCCGATGGCCCCGCGCACCTGGGCCGACGAAGTGCTGGCCCGCATCGCGGAACAGAACGCCAAGAAAGCCGCCTGAAATGACCGCCAAGAACCTCCTCGTCGAACTGTTTGTTGAAGAACTGCCGCCCAAGGCGCTGAAGAAACTGGGCGAATCCTTCGCCGCCTCGCTTTCCGGCGCACTGAAAAACGCCGGCCTGGCGCCGTCGACCGCAACCGTCACCGCCTACGCTTCGCCGCGCCGGCTGGCTGCCCACATCACCAATGTCGCGGCGGTCGCCGCCGACAAGCCGGTCGTCCAGAAGCTGATGCCCGTCGCCGTCGGCCTCGACGCTGCCGGCAATGCGACGCCGGCGTTGTTGAAGAAACTCGCGGCGCTCGGCGCCGACGCCTCGGCCGTCGCCGGCCTGCGCCGCGAGAGCGACGGCAAGGCCGAGATCCTGTTCTACGACAGCCTGGCCAAGGGTGCGACGCTGGCCGAGGGCCTGCAGAAGGCCGTCGAGGCCGCACTGGCTGCGCTGCCCATTCCCAAGGTCATGACCTACCAGCTGGCCGATGGCTGGAACACCGTCAACTTCGTGCGTCCGGCGCATTCGCTGGTCGCCGTGCACGGCAGCGATGTGGTCCCGGTTTCCGTGCTCGGGCTGAACGCCGGCAACACGACGCAAGGCCACCGCTTCGAGGCGGCCGTCAGCGAAGTCGTCATCGCCAGCGCCGACCACTACGCCGAAATCCTCAAGCGCGACGGCGCCGTGATCGCCTCCTTCGCCGAGCGCCGCGCCGAAATCGCCCGCCAGCTCGCCGAGGCGGCCCTCAAGGCCGGCGCCAACCTCAAGCCGATCGACGACGACGCCCTGCTCGACGAAGTGACCGCGCTGGTCGAGCGCCCGAACGTGCTGGTCGGCCAGTTCGAGGAGGAATTCCTGGCCGTGCCGCAGGAATGCCTGATCCTGACCATGAAGGCCAACCAGAAGTATTTCCCGCTGCTCGACGCGGCGGGCAAGCTGACCAACAAGTTCCTCGTCGTCAGCAACATCAGTCCGGCCGACCCGAGCGCCGTCATCGGCGGCAACGAGCGCGTCGTGCGCCCGCGGTTGGCTGATGCCAAGTTCTTCTTCGACCAGGACCGCAAGAAGTCGCTCGAAT
>ERZ1645185.808-NODE-808-length-13224-cov-6.541195_pt1 | contig 13224 bp, 11 predicted proteins | sample MGYA00575351_ERZ1645185 | MGnify/ENA primary metagenome ERZ1645185 (study PRJEB40838, sample SAMN11284767) | freshwater sediment metagenome | isolation source: river sediment | host: Sediment | place: India: Jana village, Kanpur | collected 2015-12-17 ...
TCCAAGGGTGTGGGGGTGTACTTCGTGACCCAGTCTCCGGCCGATCTGCCGGACAGTGTGCTGGCCCAGCTGGGGCTGCGGATCCAGCATGGCTTGCGCGCCTTTACCGCCAAGGAACAGAAGGCACTGCGGGCAGTGGCCGACGGATTCAGACCCAACCCGGCGCTGGATGTGTTGACCGTGCTGACCGAGCTGGGCACGGGCGAGGCACTGGTTGGTACGCTGGAGGAGCGCGGTACCCCGGCGATGGTGCAGCGGGTGGCGATTGCCCCGCCGCAATCACGGATTGGCCCGCTGACCGACAGCGAACGGGCCGAGCTGATGCGCCGTTCACCGCAGGCCGGGCGCTACGACCGGGCGTTTGATCGCGAATCGGCCTATGAAGTGCTGCTTGGACGCGCCGGTCAGGCGGCTGCCGAAAAGACGCCGGAAGTAGCGGCTAAACCCGCAGCCAAGGCCGATGAAGGCGGCTTCAGCGAAATGCTCGGCAGCGTCGCCGGCAAAGCCTTGCAAAGTGCGGCCCGGCAGGCGGCCAACCAGCTCGGTCGCGAGCTGGTGCGCGGGCTGCTCGGCTCGCTGCTGGGCAAGCGGCGCTGACAGGCCGTTGAAGAAGGCTATGACTTGTAGGATGCGGTTGAGCGCAGCGATACCAATCATCGCGTGCGATGGCTGATTGATGGGTATCGCCAAGCTCAACCCATCCTACCCACTGAAAGTTGGGGCTAGTCGTTCAGTTGCTCTTTCTGCATCTTCTCCAGTTCCTGCGAGAAGGCCTGATCAAGCAGGCTTGGGCGTTTGCGCCAGGGCTTGCGGTCCGGTTCCGGTTGCGCGGCGTAGGTGACTACCTTGCCGGCGTATACATCCTTGTAACGTTGCGCCTGGCGCTCGAGTTCGGCGCGGAGCTGTTCTTTCGTCACGGTGTTTGACTGTCCAGATGGTGTTGAGTCGGGGGAATGCCCAGTGCCTGTGCCGGCGTTGGGCTGGGTGCTGATTGTCGCGGATTGCGTGCAGGATTGCACGGGGGTTGGTGTGCCGGCAGCTGGCTGCCGGCATTGCTCTTTCAGCCTTCCTCCGGCCACATGCGTATCGGTTTGCCTTCGGCCGGCCACAGGCGCAATTGCTCGGTGGGGGAGACATCCCAGCGCTCCACTTTGCTCAGGGCTTGCAGGAAGCGCTGTTCCTGTTCCATTAGTGCAGGTGCGCAGGCCATCAGCGTGGACCCGGGCTGCTCGAAGTGGATCTGCTGTTCTTTGATGCTGAAGGAGGCAAACCAGTGGTTACAGCCGGCGGTGCCAAAGGCGCGGCCATCGTCATCCAGGGTGATGGTCAGGTAGCTGTTCTCAATCAGCGGGCGTTCGCCAATCCACTCCACCACGTAGGTGCGGTTTGGCTCAAGCTGGATGGTCTCACTGGCACAGCCGGCCATTAGCAGGCTGGCACCAAGAGCTAGCAGGGTGTGCAGATGTTTCATTGGCTTACTCCTGACAGGACGGGCAAAGATGCTGGTTTTGACGGCTGCGCCAGCCCAGTTCGGCAATCCGCTGCTCGGCCGCCGGCGCGCGGGCTTTGTCGCCCAGCGCGGCGTCCACGGCGAACTCGAATTCCAGCTGTTTGCCACAGCTGTCGCAGTCGACCTTCCAGTTGAGAATAGCCAGTTCTTTGAAAACCGGGCCACTGGCGACGGCAACCCATTGGCCGGGCGGGGTAATCAGGTGCCGCACTTTATCCACGCTCAGGCGCAGGCACAGGTCGCGGCTGCCTTTGAGCGTTACCAGCAATTCATCTCCGGCATGGATCGAACCTCCCGTGCCGGTGACCTGGTAGCGTCCTGGTGACAGTGCCCGGCACTCATTGAGCGTGTGCATGGGGTTGAGCAGGTTGTAGCGAAAGTCGTGCTGGGCCATGGGGTCCTCCGCGGGTCGGCGGCTTGCTGGGTTGCGCATCCGGCCCGGCGGGCCGTTGGGTGAAACATCAAGCGGTTTTAGCCGTTACTTGCAGCAAGCGGGTAATGGCTGCATCCAGTCTCTCCAGGTCGGCGGCAATGTTGGCGGCATCCTGTTTCAACAGGATTTCGCATTGTTGGCAGGCAGCCCGCAGTTGCGGTACGCCACAGTAACGGGTTGCACCGAGCAGGCGATGCACCCGTTCGGCCAGTTCGCTGCGCGCATTGGCGGCGCGTGCCGTGCGCAGTGCGCTCTGCTCGGTGACAAGTCCTTCAAGCAGCATGCTCAGCAGATCGTCTGCCAGGTCCGCTTTGCCTCCCGCCAGTTCGAGCGCTTCATCAGGGTCCAGCACCGCCAGCGGATCATCGCCGCAGGCTGTTTTGTGCCGGTCGGTGCTGTCCGGCAGGCAAGGGTGAATCAGGTTGTGTCCGGTCCACTTGAGAATGGTTTGCCCCAACTGCTGTTCACTGATCGGCTTGGTGGCGTAATCATTCATGCCATCCTGCAATAGTGAACGACGCTCATTGGGCATGGCGTGCGCCGTCAGCGCCACGACCGGCAGGGTTGGCAGGCCCAACTCGCGTTCGCGCTGGCGGATTGCGGTGGTGGTCTGCCGGCCATCCATGCCGGGCATCTGGATGTCCATGAAAACCAGGTCAAAGGCCGTACTGGCGACGGCTTCCAGTGCCGCGTAGCCACTGTTGACCACGGTCACCCTGGCCCCCATGCCGGTGAGCAGGGTTTGCACCAGCAGCAGATTGGCCGGGCTGTCATCGACGCAGAGGATGTGCGGCTGCTGGGCATCCGTCTGCAGCCCGACAGGCCTGAATGCCGGTTGTTCAAGACTGGCGATGCGCGGATTGACCAGTTCGCCCAGGGCGCGCATCAGTTTGCGCGTGCAAGCCGGCTTGAACTGCAGCTGGCAGTGGCTGTCTGGCAGGATGTTGCCCAGCCGGTTCTGTTCGGTGGTGGGCGAGAGCACCAGTGTCTTGCAGTCCAGTTGCTGCAGTTCAGCCAAATACTGGCCGACCTGATCGGGCTGCATGTCGCCGCTATTGATACCCAGCACCGCCAGAGCAATCGGCGGATGCTCATGTTGTCTTTGGGCAACGGTTTGCAGCAGCTCATCCAGGCTGTCGAAGGTCTGCACCTGCAGTCCGCAATCAACCAGTTGATGCTGCAGTGAGTGGCGCGCCAGTTCGTGCGGCTCGAACACGGCGACCGCGCGACCCAGCAGAATGGCCGGAGGCATTTCGGTTTCCTCTTCAGCCTTGGCCAGATGCAGGCTGATCCAGAACTCCGAGCCTTCCCCGGGCACGCTGTCAACGCCGATCTCGCCGTCCATCATCTCGATCAGGCGCTTGCTGATGGCCAGGCCAAGCCCGCTGCCACCGGCCTGACGGGTGAGCGAGCTATCGAGTTGATTAAAGGGTTGGAACAGCTGAAGAACGGCTTCGGCATTCAGCCCCGGACCACTGTCCTGCACGCTGATGCGCAGGTGTGCACTGTCGGTGTTGTCCTCTTCGAGCATGGCGCGGACCACGATACTGCCGTGCTCGGTGAACTTGATGGCATTGCTGATCAGATTGGTCAGAATCTGCTGCAGGTGCATCGGGTCGCCAATCAGGCTGCAGGGGGTGTCACGGTAGATCAGGCTGACCAGTTCGAGCTGTTTCTCGTGGGCCGCCGGCGCGAGAATCGACAGGCAATCCTGAATCATGTCGCGCAGGTTGAAGGGCATGCTTTCCAGCGTCAGTTTGCCGGCCTCGATTTTCGAGAAATCGAGCACCTCGGTGAGAATGTCGAGCAAATTGTCAGCAGACTTTTGCAGGGTTTGCAGGTAATCCAGCTGACGACTGCTGAGTGGGGTTTTGTGCAGCAGGTTGGCGAAGCCGATGATGCCGTTCAGCGGCGTGCGAATCTCGTGACTCATGTTGGCCAGGAATTCCGATTTGATGCGGCTGGCCTCGAGCGCTTCCTTGCGCGCCATGTTCAGTTCGATGTTGCGGATTTCGATGATTTCCAGATTCTGCCGGGCATCTTCAATGGCCTGATCGATGCTCTGCTGCATCTCGTGGCGTTCATCCTGCAGCGTTTTGGCCATCTGGTTGATGCCGCTGGCCAGTTCATTCAGCTCGCGGCTGCCGCGGGTGTCGATGCGGGTCTCAAGCTGACCTTGCTTGAGGTTCTGGATGCCCGCCTTGAAGCGGCGCAGGGGCGCATCCAGGGTTTTGCTCATGCGCAGCGAGAACACGCTGGTCAGGGCCAGTACCAGTAAAATCAGTCCCAGGCTGTTGAGCAGACTGCGATAGCCGGCAACCAGCATTGCCTGATGGGACAGCTCCAGTTCGACCCAGCCCTGCGTCGGTGTCAGACCGTCACCGGGAAGCGTGACGGGCAAAAGCATGCGTGTGGTGTCAAGGGCGCTGCGGATCGATACCTCTTGCGGATTGGCCTGCGGCGCCGGGCTGAGCATTTGCGGTCCGGCGTTTGCCAGCGGCGCAAACGCCGGCGAGAGAAAACTGACGCTGCGCACATCGGGCAATTCGAGGGTGCTCTGGGCGATGCTCTGCAGTTGCGGCAGATTCTGCTGCTGCATCGGTGTCACGGCCAGTGTGGCCAGCTGTCGGATCATCAGCTGACCCTGTTGCTGCAGTTGCTCCTGCTTGCCGCTGAGCAGGCAGCCAATAAAGTACGCGCTGAGCATGATGGCCAGCAGGCAGCTGGGCAGCAGGCTGTGCAAGAGCATCCGGCTCTTGATGCTGAGTTCCTTGAACACGGGGTTCTCCAGCAAGTGAAAAGATCGCCAGTGTAGCCAGTCCGGGGCGTTGGCGAATAGTCGCAATACACCTTGTGGCACGTCGGCGTTATGGCGACTGCGGGTTTGTCGCTATCATAGGCAACCTTTCTTGCCACGATTGTCGATGTCGCCATGATCCCCTCGTTTCCGACCATAGCCGATTGCATCGGTAACACCCCGCTGGTGCGTTTGCAGCGCTTGCCGGGCTCCTCTTCGAATACCCTGCTGGTCAAGCTGGAGGGCAATAATCCGGCCGGCTCCGTCAAGGACCGGCCGGCGCTGTCGATGATCAGCCGGGCCGAGCTGCGTGGCGATATTCGCCCCGGCGATACCCTGATCGAAGCGACGTCCGGCAATACCGGCATTGCGCTGGCGATGGCCGCGGCGATCAAGGGATACCGCATGATCCTGATCATGCCGGACAGTTCGACGGCTGAGCGCAAGGCGGCCATGAGCGCCTATGGCGCTGAACTGATCCTGGTCGATGGCATGGAAACGGCGCGTGATCTGGCGCTGCAGATGCAGGCCGATGGTCAGGGCAAGGTGCTGGATCAGTTTGCCAATGGCGATAACCCGCTGGCGCATTACACCAGCACCGGGCCGGAAATCTGGCAACAGACGGGCGGCAGCATTACCCATTTCATTAGCTCGATGGGCACCACCGGCACCATCATGGGGGTTTCGCGTTACCTCAAGGAACAGAACCCGGCGGTGCGCATTGTCGGTCTGCAGCCGCAGGAAGGTTCGGCCATTCCGGGTATCCGGCGCTGGCCGCAGGAGTACCTGCCGCAGATTTTCGATGCCACCCGGGTGGATCAGGTGATCGACATGGGGCAGCTGGAGGCCGAGCAGGTGATGCGCCGGCTGGCGCGCGAAGAGGGCATCTTCTGTGGGGTTTCTTCCGGTGGCTCGGTGGCGGCGATGCTGCGACTGTCGCAGCAGGTCGAGAATGCAGTGATGGTGGCGATTATCTGTGACCGCGGTGATCGCTATCTGTCGACGGGTGTGTACGACACTCCCGAATAATTTTTCAGCCAGTACGGCGCCCCGCGCCTCTGGCAGTGCAGGTAAGCAAAGTGGCCAAGAAAATAACCGGACTGCGTTTTCAGGATGCCGGTGGCAGCAAACCTCCCAGTTTGCCGGTAGGCAAGAAGCAGCTGTTGCAGATCGACAAACTGGCCAATGACGGTCGTGGCATCGGTTATGCCGACGGCCGCACCTGGTTTGTTGCCGGCGCGCTGGCCGGTGAACAGGTCGAGGCGCGGGTCCTGGCGGCGCGCAGCAAGGTGGTTGAGGCGCGCGTCGAACGAGTGCTGCAGGCCAGTGCCTTGCGCCGCACACCGGTCTGCGCGGTGGCCGGGCGCTGCGGGGGGTGCACCTTGCAGCATTTGCCGCATGCCGAGCAGTTGCAGCTCAAGCAGCGAAGCCTGAGCGAACATTTGCAACGGGTCGCCGGGGTGCAGCCGCTGGAGTGGGCGGCAGCCCTGACGGGGCCGGAACTGGGCTATCGGCGCCGGGCGCGCATAGCGGTGCGCTGGGATATCAAACGCAAGTGTCTGGATGTCGGTTTCCGCGCGGCAGCCAGTCAGGACATCGTGCCGATAGGCGCCTGCCCGGTGCTGGTGCCTGAACTGCAGGCCATTGCCCGCGACCTGCCGGCCCTGCTGCAAGGCCTGCAGCGGCCCGAGCGGATTGGCCATGTCGAGCTGTTCCGCGGCAATCACAGCGTGCTGCTGTTGCGTCATACCGCCGAACTGCTGGCGCAGGATGCCCAGCGGCTGCGTGACTTTTGTCAGCAGCATGCGGCGCAACTCTGGTGGCAGGGCAGTGGCGAGCCGCAGCCGGATATCCCGCAGAGCACCTGTGGTTTTGCGCTGCAAGGTTACGCGCTGCAGTTGCAGTGGCAGCCCGGCGACTTTGTTCAGGTGAATGCCGCGATCAATGCGAGGATGTTGGAGCAGGCACTCGACTGGCTGCAGCCGCGGCCGGATGAACGGGTGCTGGATCTGTTCTGTGGTCTGGGCAACTTTGCCTTGCCGCTGGCTCAGCAGGTGCGCGAAGTGGTGGCCGTTGAGGGCGTGGCCAGCATGGTGCAGCGTGCCCAGGCCAATGCACTGGCCAATGGCTTGCAGAATATTCGGGTCTGTCAGGCCGATCTGTCGCAACCGCTGACCCAGAACCCATGGATCAAACAAGGATTTGCCGCGGTGCTGCTGGACCCCCCGCGCGACGGTGCGCTGGAAGTGGTCCGGCAAATGCGTGCCTTGGGTGCACAGCGCGTGGTGTATGTGTCGTGCAATCCGGCGACCCTGGCGCGCGATGCGGCCGAGCTGATCACTCAGGGTTACCGCTTGCAACGTGCCGGGATTCTCGACATGTTTCCGCAGACGGCGCACGTCGAAGCCATGGCGCTGTTCGTCAAGGCTGATTAACCTTCAACTCAAACTCATTGATGGCCCGCTGAGTAGCGGCGCGTTGCCAACAGAGGAAGCAAGATGGTTCAGGTGCGGGTGCAACAGCCTCTCAATACCGATGGCAGCCTCAATCTGGATGCCTGGCTGGATCATGCGATCAGCATCGATCCGGCGCTGGAGCGGCAGGCGCTCAAGGAGGCCTGTGAGTTTGCCCTGAATGCCGAGCAGCAGGCCAATGCCGCGCAGAATCGCTGGTCCGAGGGCAATTCGGGATTTCGCACCGGTCTGGAAATTGCCGAAATTCTGGCCGATCTGAAGCTCGACCAGGATTCACTGGTGGCGGCGGTGGTGTACCGCGGCGTGCGCGAGGGCAAAACCACGCTGGCGCAGGTGCATCAACACTTCGGTCCGGTGGTTGGCAAGCTGGTGGACGGTGTGCAGCGCATGGCGGCCATCAGCGCCAGCCTGAATCCCCGGCAGTCGATGGTGCTGGGGGCTCAGGCGCAGGTGGAAAACCTGCGCAAGATGCTGGTGGCGATGGTTGATGATGTGCGCGTGGCACTGATCAAGCTCGCCGAACGCACCGTGGCGATTCGTGAAGTCAAGCATGCCGACGATGAGAAGCGGCATCGCGTGGCTCGCGAAGTCTTCGATATCTATGCACCGCTGGCCCACCGGCTGGGCATTGGCCATATCAAGTGGGAGCTGGAGGACCTGTCGTTCCGTTATCTGGAGCCTGAGCAGTACAAGCAGATCGCCACGCTGTTGCATGAGCGGCGGCTGGACCGCGAGCAGTACATTACCAATGTGATGCAGCAACTGCGCGACGAGCTGGAGGCGACCGGGATCAAGGCGGACGTCAGTGGCCGGGCCAAACACATTTACTCGATCTGGCGCAAAATGCAGCGCAAGGGCCTGCAGTTCAGCCAGATCTACGACGTGCGCGCCGTCCGCGTGCTGGTGCCGGAAGTGCGTGACTGCTACACCGCGCTGGGCATCGTACACACCCTCTGGCGGCACATTCCCAAGGAGTTCGACGACTACATCGCCAACCCCAAGGAAAACGGTTACCGCTCGCTGCACACTGCCGTGCTGGGCCCCGATGGCAAGGTGCTGGAAGTGCAGATCCGCACCCACGCCATGCATGAAGAGGCGGAGCTGGGGGTATGCGCCCATTGGCGTTACAAGGGCACCGACACCAAGACCGGCTCCAGCCAGTACGAAGAGAAGATTTCATGGCTGCGCCAGGTTCTTGAGTGGCATGAAGAACTGGGCGATATCGGCGGGCTGGCCGAGCAGTTGCGTGTCGATATCGAGCCGGACCGGGTCTATGTGTTCACCCCCGACGGGCATGCCATAGACCTGCCCAAAGGCGCGACCCCGCTGGATTTTGCCTATCGCGTGCACACCGAGGTTGGTCACAACTGCCGTGGTGCCAAGGTCAACGGTCGCATCGTGCCGCTCAGCTACAGCCTGCAGACCGGTGAGCAGGTGGAAATCATCCGCGGCAAGCACGGTGCGCCCAGTCGTGACTGGCTCAACAGCAACCTTGGCTATATCACCACCTCCAGGGCGCGGGCGAAGATCGTGCACTGGTTCAAGCTGCAGGCGCGCGACCAGAACGTCGCCGCCGGCAAGGGCATGCTGGAGCGTGAACTGCAGCGCCTGGCGTTTCCCCAGCTGGACGTCGAAAAGCTCGCCGAGCGCTGCAATTTCAAAGCGGCCGAGGACATGTATGCGGCCCTTGGTGCCGGTGACCTGCGTCTGGCGCAGGCGGTCAACCATGCCGAGCAGCTGGTTGAGCCGGAACATGGCAGCGAGCAGCTTGAGCTGATTCCGCGGCGCGGTGGCGGTACGCGCCCAGGACGGCGTGGCGACATCCAGATCGAAGGGGTGGGGAATCTGCTGACGCAGATGGCCGGCTGCTGTCAGCCACTGCCCGGCGACCCGATTGTCGGCTACATCACCCATGGTCGCGGCGTCACCATCCATCGGCAGGACTGCTCCACCGGGCTGCAGCTGGCGGGGCGCGAACCGGAACGGATCATTCAGGTCAACTGGGGGCCGGTCCCGCAGCAGACCTATCCGGTGGACATCATGATTCGCGCCTACGACCGCTCGGGTTTGCTGCGCGATGTTTCCCAGGTGCTGCTCAACGAGAAGATCAACGTGCTGGCGGTCAATACCCGTTCGAACAAGGAAGACAACACGGCGAGCATGCTGCTGACCATCGAAATTCCCGGACTCGATGGTCTGGGTCGGTTGCTCGGACGTCTGGCGCAGTTGCCGAATATCATTGAGGCGCGCCGCAACCGGCATAACGGCTAGGGCGGTCAACGACGCAGCCTTGGCCACCAATTTTGCTGCCGGTTCGGCCGTTATCTAGCTGGGTAGGATGGGTTGAGCGTAGCGATACCCATGCTGTAACTACCGGCAACTGCCAGATCGATGGGTTACGCCGCTGCGCGGCTAACCCATCCTACGACTCGTAATGCTTGAACAAGAGGGCTCCATGTACCAGCTCAATGATCTGCTGTATCTGATGCAGCGCTTGCGCGACCCGCAGACCGGTTGCCCCTGGGACCTGAAGCAGAACTTCGCCAGCATTGTGCCGCACACCCTGGAAGAGGCTTACGAAGTCGCCGACGCCATTGAGCGCAACGACTTTGAGCAGCTGCCCGGCGAGTTGGGCGATTTGCTATTTCAGGTGGTGTACTACAGCCAGTTGGCTACCGAGGAGGGCCGTTTCGGCTTTGTCGAGGTGGTGGACAGCATCACCCGCAAGTTGCTGCGCCGGCATCCCCACGTGTTCCCGGCCGGCGATTTGTGCGCGGTTGCCGACGCGCAAAGTCTGGCGGAGGCGGCAGTCAAACAGCGCTGGGAAGAGCTCAAGGCCGAGGAGCGCGCGCAAAAGGCCACGGTGCCGCAGCAACTCTCGCTGCTTGATGATGTGCCCACGGCGTTGCCGGCACTGAGTCGCGCCAGCAAGCTGCAAAAACGCGCCGCGCAGGTCGGCTTTGACTGGCCATCAGCCCTGCCGGTGCTGGACAAGGTGCGCGAAGAGCTGGATGAGGTGCTGGAGGCCATGGCGGCGCAGGATGCACCGGCGATTGCCGATGAAGTGGGCGACTTGCTGTTTGCCGTGGTCAATCTGGCGCGTCACCTGAAACTGGATGCCGAAGCTACCCTGCGTCAGGCCAGCAGCAAATTCGAGCGGCGCTTCCGGATGATCGAGCAGTTGTTGCGCGAACGGGGTCAGCCCATCGAGAATTGCACCCTGGAACAACTGGACGCCCTTTGGGCCGAAGTCAAACAGCAGGAAAAATCAGCCCTGGGCTGCTAATCGACGAGACCGAACCCATTTATGAGCATGTCCCTCCGCGACCAGTTGCTGAAAGCCGGCCTGGTCAATGAAAAACAGGTCAAGCAGGCTGGCAAGCAGCAACAAAAGCAGCAGCGTCTGGAAAAGAAAGGTCAGGTAGAAATCGACGACGCGCAGAAGCAGGCTGCCGTGCAGGCCAAGGCCGAGAAAGTTGCCCGCGATCAGGAACTCAACCGCCAGCAGCAGGAGAAGGTTGAGCAGAAAGCGCGTGCAGCGCAGATCAAGCAGTTGATCGAAACCACCCGTCTGCCCAAGCTCAGTGGCGAGGATTACTACAACTTCGTCGACGACAAGAAGGTCAAACGCCTGCCGGTCAATGCGCTGATGCGTAACAAACTCAGCACTGGCGGTCTGGCCATCGTCCGCCATGGTGGGGGTTATGAAGTGGTGTCGCGGGATGTGGCAGTGAAGATTCAGGAGCGCGATCCGCGGCGGATCGTGTTGCTCAACACCGCCACCGAAGCGCCGGATGCGGATGATCCGTACGCGGCCTATCAGGTGCCTGACGATTTGATGTGGTAACAAACGACAAGGCCGGAATAATCCGGCCTTGTCGTTTCTGGCGTTTGTCTGAGCGCTTAATGGAAGCCGTAGGCGCCGTTGGCTTGCGGCTCGATGCAGAAGAAGGCGGGCACTTTGTCTTCGTGGGCATAGGCCGGCAGGTTGGAGTTGCTCATGCAGACATTGCCATCCTTGCTGAACTCCAGATCACGGAACCAGATCACCTGCTGTGGCATCGGGTAGGGGATGAAGCGCTTTTCCCCGGGAATGTAGCGCAATACGCGGTCGGAGTTGTTCGAGGCAATCCACACATCGCCGGACTTGGGATGCACGTTCAGCGCGTACGGTACTTCGTACTCGTCGGTGGCCAGCAGCGGCAGTTTGGTGCTTTCGAACTCGGCGGTCTTCGGATCAAAGCGCATCAGGTAACCTTCATCGAATGAAGGTATCCAGAGCATGCCGTCCGGGCCGAAGCGCAGACGCCGAGGGCCCTTGTGCGGGGTCTCGTACTCGGTGACCTCCAGGGTGTCCTTGTTGACCATGCCGATACGGTTGCCCAGTACCTTGGAGTACCAGACATTGCCGGTGATCGGGTCGATGTCGATGCCATAGGCCAGGGTGAAGGCGCTGTCGCCCGCGTTGAGCCATTTGTGATGGCTCAGCCCCAGGTGGTAGTTCTTGCCCGGAAACAGGCCGGCCAGTTTCAGTACCACCCCCATGAAGGTGTCGCTCATCCAGGTGGTGAATCCCTGACTTGGCAGTTTCGCCCGGCTGAATTCCCCGGTGGTGGTGTTGAGTTTGTACACCTCGCTGGAGTAGGCAACGGTGAACCAGACGTTGCCCTCCTTGTCGGCCCGAATGGTGTGCGGATAGATGCCGTTGCGCCAGAGAAAGCCGCGCGGAATCGGGTAGGTCTTGAATTCCTTGGTGGCCGGGTCAAAGCTCATGATGCTGCTGTCCAGCGAGGCGGTCATGAACATGCGGCCATCGGGAATCTGTGCGGCGCTGTGCAGGCCGATCTTGCCGGTGAAAATGCCCAGCGGCAGTTGCACGCCGTTGAAATCGCCGCCCACACCGACGTCCGGGTCGGCCGGCACGACCACTTCCTCGAGCTTGCCGTTGCTGCGGTCGAGGATGTAGATCATGTCCTTGCCTTCATCGAAGCCATAGAGCTTTTCATCGAAACCGACGATGGCGTCGTGGATGAAGGAAAGCGCATGACCGGCATGCCATTCGTAGATTTTCGCGCTAGCCAGTTCCGGGTTGTAGGGTGATTCCTGGCGGGCCACCACGGGTTTGCCGGTGAAGCCCTTGAACTGGGTGTCGACAATGCGTGCGTGCTGACCGTAAGTGATATAGGCACCGTAGCCTTCCATGCGCCAGGCCGTGTCACTCCAGGCCTGCGCATCGCGCGGACGGCGGGTCAGGGCATTGCCCTGCTGGTGACAGTAGGTGCACTCGCGGATAAAGACCTCTTTGGTGTCCTGATCAGTAAAAGGCAAAGTCGCGGCATGTGCAGAAGCCGTCAATTGCTCGGAGATGCCTTGATCGGTGGTGTGGTCCTGCAGGGTAATGTTGGTTTGCAGCGCCGTATCTGTGGCCAGCTCAAGTTCGTTGTTCTGGTCTTTGTAGCGGGACATGCGGGTGCGCAGAACCACCTTGCCGGTAAAACCGCTGGTCAGCGAATAGTCGCCTTCGGCATTGGTATAGACGGTTTCCTTGGCGTTTTTCGCGCTGTTCCATAGCGTAACCATTGCCCCGGCCAGCGGTTTACCGTCAGCGGAGGTCACGGTGCCGGTCAGTGTGGCGGCGTAGGACTGGCCCGAGGCCACGGCACAGGCACCCAGCAGGGCGGCCCGAAAAAGTTGAGTAGCGGCGGGCATATCAGTTGCTCCCCAGAGCGAGCGGCACATAGCCAATCAGATAGGAAATCACATGTCCGGTGGAGATGACCGCCACCGTGATGAGGATGTTCATCAGAATCAGATCAACAACCGCGATTTTTATGGTTTTCTTCAGGAAGCTCATGAGCTTTCTCCTCCGGTGTTTGTTGGGGCCTCTGGGCAGTGCCGGCAGCGGTGCATTTCAGGCTAGTGCATCTAGCGGATTTGGGGCTTGGGCCGGACTGGCATGCTGGTATTAATCGGATTGTTCACGGGGGGAAACATCAGTCAATAAAAATTG